>Ga0209536_100008741_pt1 | contig 15157 bp, 9 predicted proteins | sample DeeMarSeWOR28_12_FD_187461 | JGI IMG/M metagenome (GOLD analysis project Ga0209536, IMG submission 187461) | Marine sediment microbial communities from White Oak River estuary, North Carolina - WOR-2-8_12 (SPAdes) (version 2) | ecosystem: Environmental > Aquatic > Marine > Intertidal zone >...
AAGCTGACCCGTAAACAACGCAAGGAGAAAAAAGGTGTCGGTGGATCATCCAAAGCCAGCCTGCATGCCAAGTCGTTCGTGCTCGATCGCGAAAAGGTTTTTATAGGCTCGCTAAATCTCGATCCGCGCTCATTCTATGAGAACTCTGAAATCGGGGTGATCATCGAATCATCGGAAATGGCAGCAGGCATGGCAGAAAAATTTGATCAGAATATAGATAAAGATACATTCAGGCTGGAGCTGGTGACCGATGAGGAAGACAACGAGTATATTCTCTGGCATGGACATGAGGATGGCGAAAAAGTCACCTTCGAGGTTGATCCATACACCAGTATCTGGCGACGCATGGGTGTCGGCTTTATGCGTATCCTGCCGATCGAGTCGCAGTTGTAGTATTCTCGCATTAATTTAAGCCGTCATTTCCGCGAAAGCACACAGATGTCCGTATCAAGCTCGTCATGCCTGTGGAGGCAGGCATCTGGCGTCTTAAGTCACTGGATTCCCGCTTCCGCGGGAATGACGAAGAAATAAAGCGGGAATGACGAAGAAATAAAGCGGGAATGACAAATACAAATCTGGTATGACGAATAGAAAAGAATGACGAACTTTGGGAACTTGTAACTATGTTTTTTTCTGTAATTTCTATGCCAAGAATTACATCAGCATTGATCAGCAGTGCTATTCTGGTGCTCTTGCTATCAGCTTGCTCATCCAAAGAGCCGCCCATCACCGCTGACCAGGCGGTCGTCGAATACGACCTGCTGTATACACTGCCAAAAGATCCCATATCTTATGACGAGGAAGTACGGCCAATACTCGAAAGCCGCTGCGTGGTTTGTCACGGCTGTTACGACGCGCCCTGCCAGTTAAAGCTGACTTCACTGGAAGGTATCCATCGCGGCGCCAATAAAAAGAAAGTCTACAACGCTGCACGCATTACTGCTGACGAACCGACGCGCCTGTTTGTTGATGCGATGACAACTGAAGAATGGAGACAGAAAGGGTTTGATACGGTACTGAACGAAGGCGATGCCAATCCGCGAGCAAACCTGGAAGGTTCGGTAATGTACCGCATGCTGCGCCAGAAGCAACTGTACCCGCAGGCGCGTACAGGCATGCTCAGTGATGATTTCGATATCGGCCTCGATCGTGCGCAGACATGCCCGACAATAGACGAGTTCGACAAGTATGCAGCAAAGCATCCAAAAGGCGGCATGCCTTATGCAATGCCAAACCTGGACCGGGATGAATACACAACCCTGGTGCACTGGCTGGCACAGGGTGCAACCATGCCTGAAGACAGGCAGCCATCTGCGGTTGCTGCAGAACAGATCAATCGATGGGAAGCGTTCCTGAACGGTAACAGCAACAAGGAACGACTGGTTGGCCGTTATTTATATGAGCACCTGTTCCAGGCACATCTGAATTTTGCCGGCACCGATGAGCGCGAATTCTATCGCCTGGTACGTTCGTCTACGCCGCCGGGTACTCCAGTCGAGGTGATACCAACACGACGCCCTTATGATGATACGTCAGGCCGGGTTTATTATCGTATTGTGCGCCACCAGGGCAGTATCGTCGCCAAGACGCATATGGTGTATGAGCTTTCTGACAAGCGTTTGCAGCGTTACAGGCAGTTGTTCATCGAACCGGAATACGAAGTGGCAAGTCTGCCGTCATATGAAGTATCGGTGGCATCCAATCCGATAAAGACCTTTACCGCGATACCGGTCAAGTCACGTTACAAGTTCCTGCTGGATGATGCGAAATTCTTTATCGAGGGCTTCATCAAGGGGCCAGTATGCCGCGGTCAGATTGCCCTTAATGTGATCGAAGACCAGTTCTGGGTCGTTTTTTTTGATCCGGATGCTGAAGTCATGGGCCTGAACGACGAGTTTCTGAACCAGGTGTCTGATTATCTTGCTTCCCCGTCAGAGCTGGAAGATAACTTCAGGCTGCTTGCAAGCAGAAAACATTACCGCTCGCTGTTCAGAAAATATGTCCAGATGAAGGAGTCCGTGGTAAAAGAGTACAACCCGGTATATATCAAGGACGCAATGCGTTATATCTGGAGGGGTGGCGGTAATAATCCGAATGCCGCATTGACCATATTCAGGCATATGGACAGCGCCTCGGTAAACTACGGCTTCATCGGCGATTATCCGGAAACCGCCTGGATCATCGATTACTCGGTGCTGGAACGCATCCACTACCTGCTGGTTGCCGGCTATGATGTCTACGGCAATCTTGGCCACCAGCTCAACACGCGTTTGTACATGGATTTTCTGCGCACCGAAGGGGAGGACTTCTTCCTTGCGTTCATGCCAGCAGAACAGCGCCAGGCTATTCGTGATTCCTGGTACCAGGGTATTCGCCAGATGAACAAAGGCGATGAAGGTGAGGTGACATGGGTAAACAAGGAAATCGTTACCGGTTATCAAACCGACGATCCCCAGCTGGAACTGTACCGGCATCTCGAAAGCTATCTTGGTCCACTGGCAGGCGAGGGTGATTACATCAATCGCTGTACATCGGATAAGTGCAAACCGGAAACGAGCCTGAATATATTGCGTGCTGACAAGGCCATGCAGAAAGCTGCAAAGATGGATGGGTTGATCGTCCAGATTCTGCCGGACGTGGCCTTTGTGCGCGTCAGGATGGGCGGCAAACAGGAAGATGATCTTGCCTATACCATGATCAGCAACAAGGCCTATAAAAATGTTACCTCCATGTTCGCTAATGAGGAGGCTGTAAACTCGCGAGACTATGAAGAAGATACGCAAACCGTAGTCAGGTGGCTGGAAGGTTCCTACCCGAATTTCTTCTACGTGGTAGACCTGGAAGATATCGAAAGTTTTGTTGAGGAATACAATGCACTCGATAACCGCGATGAATATGAGGCCTTTGTAGCGCGTTATGGCTTGAGAAGAACCAGTGATGATTTCTGGAAGCATGCCGACTGGTTTAATCAGCAGTATGCCAGGGAACAACCGAGGTTGTCCGGTATCTATGATTTGAACCGATACCAGAACCGTTAAATAATTATTGAATGGCCGCAGGCACGCATAAGGGGCGTTGCAGAGTCTGTCGGGCCGGGAAACTGATATTTAATGAACAGATACCACATCTTATTCACTATCATTTTTCTGTTGATGTTTGCCATGCCAACGGTACATGCAAACACCGAACTGGAGCAGATGGAGCTTTATAGAAACAACAGGTTTGCGCTGGGTGTCGGGGCTGCAGTCGTAAAATTTAATACAACAGTAAAATTTAGCGATAAAACCAGGGCTAATCTGAACAGTATATTTATTGATGCTGAAGGGACTCTGGATCTCCCGGAAGTTTCGTCCGTAACCGCTTTCTATGGTGTCTGGAATATCAATCCCAAACACAGCATAGGGTATTCATATTTCAATATTAACCGCGAGTCGAATCTTATAAATATCGATGAGAACCTTGAAGATGTCAGAATCGTTGGCGATATATACATTTCAGATACAACAGACTTCTATCGTTTCAACTATGGATATACGCTGTTTGATGATGAGCGCAGCAAAATCAAGTTCGATGCAGGTATCTACGGGCTCGATCTGAACTATACCTTTGAGGCTGAGGGCGAGATAACCCAGGATGGTGTAACCGAATCACGATCGATCTATGAAGAAGCCAAGGTGTTTGCCCCATTGCCCTTGATCGGGCTGGATTTCTGGTACAGCTTCACTCGCAGGTGGAGTATGAGTACAAAGGTGGCATTTGTTGCAGGTTCATATGAAGATCTCAGTGCTTCCGTGTTACAGACGGAAATCAATGCTCAGTACAGGTTTACCGACCACGTCGGGCTGGTTTTCGGTCTGGCTTATTTTGATGCAGATATCGTGATTGAAGATGATACTGATAAGAAAGATATCAGCTATGGTTACGATGGCGGCTTCATTGGCATGCATTTTATGTTCTAGCTTCGTATTTACTTTCAGGAATCGAAGCGGGCTATTGAGTCAGGGCAAGGGTCATTGTTGCCGCGAAAAACGCAAGGAACGCATAAAGTCTTTTTATATATTTAAACAACATTTGCGCACTTTGCGTTATTTGCGGCCAGATTTTTAATGGTGTGCATTGCTCACCCTGCGTGATTCCTTCAAATAACCACCATCTTTACTTGGCGGCCTTTGCGCCTTCGCGTTGAAATTCAGTTTTCGTAATCTCAACGTGTCAGCCAGTAAGTCAATCCCGGTAAATCGGTAAGTCCAATGGTGAAAAACCAGGTTTCGGAAGTTTCATTGACATCCCGTACACCCAGGCCCAGTCGCAGCCTGTCCTTGAAGAAACTCACATGCACATGACCCCCCGCCGTGTCCTGCTGGCCGATAACAGGATCGTTCCATTGGTGATACCAGGTGGGCGTCAGTCCCCAGCTCGATATGGTGGCGGATTCTGTTTGGCGGGAATAACCGAGACCCAGTGCGCCATAGTTTTCACGTTCGAAGGTTTCGTCACCGGATTCAACGAGCCCGCCGGTGAAGCCCAGGCTGGCACGAACACTCAACAGGTCTTTACTCGTCACTGACCAGGTGGGTTGCCAGGTAAAGATCAGGTCGCTGCCGGTGAGATCGATCGCAACCTCGTAGGGGATGATATTGCGCCACGGCCAGTTTTTAGGAGACGTTGATGGTGCAAAGGCAAAGCCGGGGTAGTTATAGGTCGCGCTCTGTAACGAAAAAGCGGTCATACCCATGACAGTTGCATAGCTGCTTTCGCGCAGTGCAGGATCGGGCTCGCGTGCGTGATAGATCTCTTTTGCCTGTTGCTCCAGGTAAACGAAGCGTGTGGTCGCACGGCGTGTCAGCTCGGAAGGCCAGTTTGTCGGGTCTGCGATGATCTGCGCCAATAAAGGTTCAGAGCCATCGTCAGTCGGTGTTGGTTCAAAACCTTCGTTTTTCAAGTTTAGAAAAAACGTATTTTCGGTAAAAAACAGCCCTTTCTGTGCGGCATCACTTCTTTCACCAGCTTCCAGCGTCTGAATTAAACCATCAAAGATGATGCGCATATCGCGGTCTTCTTCCGGCAGCGGATCGTAAGCAAAGCGCAGTGTATCCTGGTTACCAAACTCCCACTCCACCAGTCGGGCAAAAACATAGCGGCCACGAGGATCCTCGCTTATTCCGACAGCATCATAGATTTTTCTGGCGAAATCGTTCTGGCACTGTATGTATTCCTGTTGTTGAAATTGTGCGAAGAACTTTAGTCCGCATATATTTTGTGTTGCAGCAATAACGGCATCGTATACGCCAACATAATAATCATATTCGCGGAATTTGAGATCAAAAAAGGCGCCAAAGTCACTCAACAATGTGCCGGTGATCGGCGCACCACGATCGGTGACACGAAGAATCCGGTCATTGTGCATGGATAGTTTTGTTTCATAGATTCTTTGCCTGAGGTCTGCTGTGACCTGTTCATTGTTTTCAGCAATGTTCAGCAATATTTTCGCCAGCTGCTTGCGATAACGCACCACGTTGATATTGCATGTGGCTTCAGAGTTTATTGCCGGATTCCTGCTGGAATACTCGCAATCATAGACAGCACCCGCCTTGCTCAGTCTTTTTGCCGAGTAGGGTGGTGAAATGGTCAGGGAAGTTCGAGTGTAGGCCAGTTCCAGTAATGCACCTGCACGACGAACGGCCCCGGCGCAGCTGATGTCTGTACTGAAAAAGGGGATATCCTTATCGCAATTGAACCGCTTGGCTGTAGTGGCTAATTGTTCCGCCAGTTCGTTGCTCAGCTCTGACAGGTTTAATGACCAGTGTTCGCTTGTCAGTTCACGATAGAGTTCATACGTGCGCGCCGTGCCAAATGCACCCAGCAATAATTCATGCTCGGTAAAAAAGCTGAACTCCATAACCCTGCAGGCATCTGGCGGATTATCGCCGGCGCAGGCCCGTTTATCATCTGCTGGCGGGATCTTATAGCGCAGCCGGTTGGGATCGAGGTAAATGTAGGTAACCGGCAGAACACTCTCGGCGGTATGTATGCGCTGCTCAGCCAGTCCTCGTGCCAGGCCTAAGGGCAGGTTATCAAACAGGCCGCCATCGGCAAACTCCGCCTCGGCAAGCTCATAGCCGTCCGGACAAACAAGCTTTGTGTCTGGCTCCTGTTGTTGATCAGTGGCGGATTCTTCCCTGTTCGTTTCGCTATAGCTCGATTGTCGACAGTACTGCAAGCGCCTGCGGCCGAACGCACCCGGGTAGGCTGAGCTTGTCATTACCGCCTCTTCAATGCGTTGGTCGTCAATAGCATAGGGCGTAGTACCAGGCTCGCCTGGCAATAGTATCCTGGCGGGGTTTGGTAAAAGCGGATACTCATTCGGGTCAAAATAAAAACCGAGTGTGCCATCGTCCCGAGTGCGGGCAACGAATGGTATGAACAGGCGCTGGTTTTGAACTTCGATGCCACCGACTTCTAGCTCTTCGGGTATTACACGAGTGACGGTGACACCGAGTGGCACGCTGCAGGTTGCACGAAAACCCGGTTTATTCCAGCGTTCACGTAATTTCCGTGCTGCCTGCAACAGGTCATAGCGTGCCAGCAGGGCATCGTCATCACGGTAATAAATGGAATCCGCGGTTGGCGGCAGCAGGTGATTGATATCAGGGGACAGCCACACATCGCGGAAAACATTGGTATCAATGGTGTTGGCAAGCCCGCCTTCCGCTTGCGGCAGACTGCACCAGACAAGACCCGAGAGCACGGTATTGATGCCACCCGCAGAAGCACCGGTAAAGCTGGCTGCTTCCAGTGCGCGCGCCTGTCCGACCAGTGTTTGGTCGATTTTTCTGATGTCCTGCATTATCCTGAGCAGGCCCCAGTTCAGTCCAGCCTCGTAGGCACCCTTGCTGGCGCCGCCGCTGATGGCGATTGAAAATCGTCGCTGTTCGGGGGCTGACAGAACTGTAGCGCAACTGCCGAACAATAACAGAGTTGCGATCAGGCTGAATAATAGTCGATTCATCAGGGCTCCAAAGTGATTGTTCTGATTGCTTTATAACAGAATCAATATAAATTAAGAAGTTGAAGGCTTATCGCCTTGTTTACTCGTAATAGACATTAGTAAGTAAACGTTGTCGCATTTATTGATCTCAGCCAATAATGTTTCCTGGAAAAGACAGGAATATGACTGGTGATTTCCCTGGGCATCCAGGATGCCGGAGGCGTATGAGTATGGCGGAAAACTGGCGGGAATTTTTACCGTGCTGGGGTTTGTGGTCTCGGTGTTGGTCGTATTGCTCGAACGAGCACCATAAAGACTGTTAACATAGTATGCACTTTATCTTCCAGACGTAGTATACGTACATGCATTTTCAAGACGGCCTGGTGTCGCTAACAATACTTGAGAGGCGTATAGATGAATACCGGCTTTGCTACTATCGAGTACTCAGAGATGAACAGGGTAGTTTCTTTTTTGTTTGTCTTGAGCGTGTTACTGGTCTCTGGTTGCGCCTCTTTACCAACAGATGTTCAACGAACACCTTCGTTTGCCCTGGAAGATACTTCTGAGACCAGATTGGCTCGTGAAATACAACCGCTCGTCAAGGCGCATCCCGGGAAATCGGGTTTTCATGCATTGAGTGATGGTATTGATGCCTTTGCCGCGCGCCTGTTACTGGTCAAGGCGGCGCAAAAATCGATAGATGTTCAGTATTACATCTGGCATGATGATCTCACCGGCAGGGTTTTGCATAATCGATTGCTCGATGCGGCAGACCGTGGTGTACGCGTCAGGATGTTGCTCGATGATATGGATACCGCCGGCAAGCACGAGATGCTGCACATAATCGATGCGCATCCCAATATCGAAATACGTTTGTACAATCCTTTCGCCGGTCGCGGCAGCCGTATGGGTGATTACCTGACGGATACCCGTCGCATCAATCATCGTATGCATAATAAAACCATAACTGCTGATAATCAGGCGACTATATTTGGTGGGCGTAATATTGGCGATGAGTATTTTGATGCATCAGGCCACGTCGGCTTTAGTGATCTCGATGCTCTGGCCATTGGGCCGGTTGCCAATGAAATCTCTCGTGGATTTGATCTGTACTGGAACAGTCAGTGGGTGTATCCGTTAGCGGCATTCAAACCGGATGAGCCTGTTACTGGAGAAAGGATCAGGGATTTCAGGAAACAATCGGATGCATACCTGGAAGAAGCCAGGGCTTCTGAGTATGCAGAGGCCATTCGGGCGCTTGATATGGTCCAGATGGCCAGTATCGCCGGGTTCGATTTTACCTGGGGGAGGTGGGTGCTGGCCTATGATCAACCGGGCAAGGTAGATGCAGATGAGATAAAAGAAGAAACACACCTTGCGCCACAGCTGAAAAAGGCGATGGATATAACACGAATGGAATTAAACATCGTTTCACCCTACTTCGTGCCGGGCACGAATTTTACTGAGTACCTGGTCGGCCTGGTCAGCAGCGGTGTGCGTGTTCGTATCCTGACTAATTCACTGGCCGCCAACGATGTCTCACTGGTACACGCCGGTTATAAACGTTACCGCGAGGCGCTGATCAGCGGTGGTGTTGAGTTGTATGAATTCAAACCCATCAAGCACGCCGGGCCTGAAATAAAGAAAGACACCAACATGTGGACAGGCTCATCCCGTGCCAGTTTGCACGGCAAGTATTTTGGCTTTGATCAGGATCATGTCTTCATAGGTTCATTTAATCTGGATGCGCGTTCGGTGGCATTAAATACAGAACTCGGCGTGTATTTTGAAAGCCCTGAATATGCGACCCTGATTGCACAGCGATTCGACCAGCTTGCGATGATCAAGGCTTACCGTGTGTTACTCACCGATGAGGGTGAACTGGAGTGGCTCACACTGGAGAATGGCAAGGAAGTCCGGTTTGATACAGAGCCCGAGACGGGTTTCTGGAAGCGCTTCAGTACGGATTTCCTGTCGATCTTTGTGCCGGAAAGCCAATTGTGAATTAAGCAGTCTTTTCATTGAGGACTGATTTTTTTGTATCGATCGGTAATTGATTTAAGGGAGAGTATCGTTGTGCTTGGTTTTTTTCTTAACATCGTGAAGTTGCTTCGTGCAATAGGGTATGTATTCAAGCAAGACGAATCATTTCGCATTCTCCTGTTCCTGCTCTTAACATTCCTCATAAGCGGCACATATTTCTATTGGCATGTAGAGGGCTGGAGTGTTGTTGATGCACTCTATTTCTGTTTTATGACGATGTCGACTATTGGCTATGGCGATCTGGTACCTACAAGCGCGCTTTCAAAGATATTTACCATCGTATACTCATTTCTTAGTATTGGTGTGTTTGTGGCAGTGATAGCCAAGCTGGTTATTGCTGTCGTCTCACACAAGAAAGAGGCGCACGAGAACAGGAGACAGGCGCAGACACAAAAGTCGGAAGACTAGAAAAACACTAAACGATCTTTCGACAATCTTGCTCGTAATATATATGGAAGCTCTGAATAATTCATCCATGAATTATCAGAACACGGACAAGATAAAAATGCGATTTTATCTTGTTCTTCATTTTCAATGGCTTATCGGCCACTGAAAATGGCAGCACATCCATGTGTTGCGGAAACACTGAATTAATCAGAGTTACCCTATATAAATCCCCTTATCCTTCGCATTTGACTTCACGGACCGGGGCGTACTGGTTCTTTAGCAGGATGCACTGGCCTTCATCGCCGAGTATCCACTCCAGGTAACTCCTTACTTCACCGCTGGCCGGTTTGCTGGTATACATATAAAGAGGGCGGCTAATGGGGTAAGTATGCTCTATGACGCCTTTTATTCCAGGTACCGTACAAGCCTCATCGGAATTTTCCTTAAGGCATACAGCTTTAACGTCGGGCGTGGCATAAGCGAAACTGCTATAGCCTATAGCACAGGGTGTATTGGCGACCAAGCCGGCCAGGTCATAGGAAGACTGGGCTTCCAGGGTGCCTTGCTTGAATCTTTTTCCACCCAGTACATTCTCGCGGATATAGGCATAGGTGCCGGAACTGTTCTGTCTGCCCACTCGTACGATCTGTTGGTCACCGCAACCGGGGACCTCGATACCAAGATCGGTCCACAGCTCTGTTTTTCCGCCATCACCATAAATGTCGGCGAGCTGGAAAAAACTGAGTGATTTGACTGGATTGTCCTTGTGCACGTAGACAGCCACCGCGTCATAACCAACAGTGTGCTGCACAGGTGCAATGCCGCGCTCTTTGGCCAGGTTGATTTCCCGCCGGGTCATGGCCCGGCTGGCATTGGCAATATCCACCGTACCGTTGAGCAGGGCGGCAATACCGGTACCGGTGCCTCCCCCGCTGACCGAAACGCCTACCGCCCTATTGTTGCGTTTATATTGTTCGGCCCATCTGACGACTGCAATGGCCATACTGTCGGAGCCTCGGTCCTGTATCAGAGTGCGTTGGGTATCGACGGCAAAAACACTTGCAAACGGGGCAACAAGCAGGGGAATCAGCACAAATATTCGATTCATTTTCAACACGATGTTGCTCCTCTGATGGGAAAATAGGATGGGGATGTCTTTATGTCTTTATACAATAGAGAGGAAGTTGAAACAATGCGGTAAACGGGTTAATTAGAATTGCTAATCGACTTTCGCGTCTCGGCGATACACACCGTTCATTGTTTATTGTCACGACAGGGAGGCATACTTCCCTCATCCCAGCCCTCTCCCGGAGGGAAAGGGGGTAGTCAGACGATTGGCCGGTAGAGTATTCGCAGGTCATAGGAGAAAAGGCGAGTGCGACTGTGCAGGTTTGTAATTCCAGCATAAATAACCCTGACATTAGCTGTTTCTGCTCAATAGACTACAGGATAAGGGGATCAATACTCGCTGACTCTATATACTTCGGACCATCGTGAAAGCTACAATCAGACTCAGGGCAAACTCTCCGGGTATATGAAACGATCTTTCTTACAAAACATCAGGGCTTATTTCAGCCCCGCTAGCGAAACCGTAATACTGGATAAATCCCGGAAGTTGCGGCTGTCAGGTACGCCTTTTCGAATTCCGCTAAAGGGGCTCCCTGAATACAGGATCGAGATGGGCAAGCAGACCCTCTATCTATGCCCGGATCCAGGTGTGGCAGGATATGAAGAAGGCTCGCCTTATGATTTCATCCTGTTCGATCCGGAGCGTTATTTCTCCGGGATTTCACACTATCAACGGCTGTCGCCCGGTGACACGCTGGTGATCGACCACAAAACTGAATACCAGGAACAGATATTCAGTTTTCCGCGAGAAGCATTCCGGCGCCAGCTTTCTATCTCGAATACGGGGGACTCACTGGTTTTCAAGGATCCGATTTCAGAGCTCGGAACCTACGTATCCCTGATTGATGATACGCTCGAAACCTCCAGTATTACCGACCGCCGCAGAACAGTTTTGAGGCGGTTACTGGAAATCTTCGGCGGACCCCTCGAGCTCCTGCCTGCCGACAAGGCAACCGAGACATTAATCCAGGTCAATGAACTCCTCCGGCATGAAAACGGTCGCCACAAGGATTCCCTGGGTAACCCGGGTGGCCTGCTGGAGTTAGCTGAACACATCACCCCCATCATTGTCGGTGATCTGCACGCACAAATTGACAACCTGCTCACGGTCCTCAGTGAGAACGCCTTCATGGATAGCCTGGAGAACGGTACTGCAGCACTGATCTTGCTGGGAGATGCGGTTCATTCGGAACAACCCGAAAGACTCGAGGAAATGGAGAGTTCGCTACTGATCATGGATTTGATTTTCAAACTGAAAATCAAATACCCGCAGCAGGTATTCTTTATTGTTGGCAACCATGACAGTTTCCAGCAAGAATTGATGAAACAGGGCATACCTCAGGGGATTTTGTGGAAGAAGCATGTCATCGCATCCCGGGGTGAAGAATACAAGGAACAACTGGAACTCTTCTATCAACAGTCACCGTTGCTGGTTCTGTCGCCCGATTTTATCGCCTGCCATGCCGGGCCCACACGCAGAAAGATTTCACGGCAAATCCTGGTAGATGCGCACCAGTTTCCTGACATCGTTCACGATATGACCTGGAATCGAATCAGGACAAAAGCCTTTCCCGGTGGTTATACATCCAGCGATGTGCGCCAGTTCCGCAAGGGACTGGAGGTTGGAAGTGACATGCCTTTTATAGTGGGCCATCATCCCTTCACACAGGACGACACTCTGTGGCTGAACGCCGGCCGCATCAATCAACATCATATTGTGATCAGCGCGCGACCAGACCGTGTCGGTATATTCACCCGCATCGATGGCAAAATGGTTCCGCAGATCTTCCCGGTCGAAGCGTTAGTGGGCTGGTTGAACAGGCAGGCTGCAACTGATGTGCAGTAAATACGTCACCGGCTACAGCCGGATTGATTGGCCCTCATCCTGTCCTTCTCCCAGAGGGAGAAGGAATCCTTCGTTCAATATGTGATGAAGGCATAACGACTTGTACGTGTGCGTTTCAGTTCACATCCGGATCAACGATGATCCTGGGCATCCCCGCAAATTCAGTGCGCACTATAACGCGCATACCACTGCGGTGAAAATGACTCGCAAGCTGCTCATAGACAGTGCTCTGGCGCTCGACTTCCTCTTTTGATAGCGCCCTGTCTACCGGGTGGCTTTCGGTTGCAGCCCGCTGTTTGCGAATCGAGTAAAGTATTTCCACAGGGGGCAGCTGAAAATCAAAGATAAATCGTGCCCGCCAGTTGAACTGGAAAAAAAAGCTTTTTCGGGGTGGTATCTGGATGCGTCTGAAATCGACCAGTGCTGGTTTTGCATGCCACGCCGGGTCAAATACGGAGAGACTCTCTCGAATGCCTCTAAACGGGATACCGAAGTGCACTTCCCGCGGCCTGAATGTCAGAATTCGACTTCGCCACCAGTGATCCTGGGCAAGGTCTAGATAACCCTCTTCAGGCCAGCCGCCCAGTTTCTGAACCAGGGACGATTTGCCACTGCTTGGTGGTCCGGTGATGATAATGCCTCGGAAAGGCACACCGCGGGGATAAGCCACGCCCTTGTGCCAGTCGACTTCTTCGACCTCGACAGTGTTCAGGGACATCAGGTTTTCCTGTTTGTTTGAATATTATGGCCTTTCGAAGTGGTTTCCATATCCGCTCATACCGGATAATGGTCAGTGTCTGTCTATGCGCAGTTATCCATTTTTATCATGCACGCTCAGACTGTCATGCAGTTCTCACACTGCAAACCGGCATATCCAGCTGGAATCAGACAACGATCAGTCAAGAAAACAGCTGCGGCCCTTTATGCGAATATGCCTTTCAGTGTGAAGAAGAAGAGTGCCGCCAGCACGGCGCCCACCGGCAATGTCACAACCCAGGATACGACAATACCGCCGATTACCCGCAGGTCGATGGCACCGATTCCTCGAGCCAGGCCAACGCCGATAACGGCGCCCACAGCAATGTGCGTGGTGGAAACCGGCAGACCGGTTCGGGATGCCAGCACCACGGTTGCGGCTGCTGCCAGGGTTGCACAATAACCCCTGCTTGGCGTGAGCTGGGTAATCCCGCTGCCAATGGTCTTCATCACACGGTAGCCCATGGTAGCAAGCCCGACGACGATACCGAAGCCGCCAAGAGCAAGTATCCACAGCGGCAGCTCGGCTTTTTGTGCCACTTCACCACCCGACTGCACGATACTGACCACGGCGGCAAGGGGGCCGATGCCGTTTGCAACATCGTTTGATCCATGTGCGAAGGCCATCGCACAGGCGGTAAAAATCATCATGGGTGTGAACACCTTCTCCACGCTGGCAAAGTGAAAGTCCCGGTCTGCAGTCTCATCGACCTTGACCTTGCCAATCAGGTACCAGCCGAAAGCGGCGAGGAACAAGCCGAATATGAACGCCACACCAAAACTCATACCCACGGACAGGTCGATATTCAGGTGCTTCAGACCCTTGAACAGGGTCACCAGTGAAATAATAAATCCCACCAGGAACACATACGCCGGCCCCCAGCGCCTCGCACTCTGAAACGGATTATCGGTATTCAGGATCAGTCGGCGGATACTCATCATCAACAGGAAGGCAATGGTTCCACCCAGTAGCGGCGATACCACCCAGCTGGCAGCGATCATGCTGACCTTGCCCCACTGCACCGCATCGATGCCAATACCCGCAATGGCAAATCCGATCACGGCGCCGACGATGGAGTGCGTGGTTGAAACCGGCCAGCCGCGGGCCGAGGCTACCATCAACCAGATAGCCGCCGCCAGCAGTGCTGCCAGCATACCGAAAACCAGGATTTCCGGGTTGTCCACAATCGATGACGGGTCGATGATGCCCTTGCGTATGGTCTTGGTGACGTTGCCGCCGGCGATAAACGCCCCGGCAAATTCAAAGATTGCAGCAATAATAATCGCCTGTTTGACCGTAATTGCGCCAGAGCCGACCGAGGTGCCCATGGCGTTTGCCACATCATTGGCGCCGATACCCCAGGTCATGTACAAACCAAAGATAATGGCCAACGCCATCAGCCAAAAGCCATATTCGGAAATGATTTCCATAGGATTTCTCTACTGTTTGTTTTTGATCAATTGTTTGTAACAGGGTTTCGAGAACCCCACACCCCTGTTCGATGACTACTGACAGCAGGTTCCGGTCCTACACTATCTTGCAATCATCAGACGCAGCCGGTCTCCAACTTTTTCGGCATAATCGGCGAGGTCACCGACCCACTGAATCAGCTGGTACCACATCATCACGGATACCGGCTTGATCTCATCTTCATGCTGGAACAGGCGGCGCGTAAGCTCCAGGCCAAGCCTGTCTGTTTCATCCTCGAGCTTGTTGAGTGCGGTTACCATTTCCTCTACACGGCTTGCCTCTTTTCCGCGAAATCCCATGGCCAGCAGTTCATCGAGCTCCTCGATTATCTCTGCTGACTTTTCACATACCTCCACACAACGATGTGTCAGTGTAAACATGGGTTCTTGCATGAATTCCGGGAGTTCCATCGGGCGTTCAACCAGCAGGCCGGCGATGTCCTGGGCCGTATCGGCGATGGAATCCTGCATCTGCAGGACTTCCAGCAGGTCACGCCGGTCCACCGGCATGAACAGGCTTTTCGGCAAGCGATTACGCA
>Ga0209536_100008742_pt1 | contig 15155 bp, 20 predicted proteins | sample DeeMarSeWOR28_12_FD_187461 | JGI IMG/M metagenome (GOLD analysis project Ga0209536, IMG submission 187461) | Marine sediment microbial communities from White Oak River estuary, North Carolina - WOR-2-8_12 (SPAdes) (version 2) | ecosystem: Environmental > Aquatic > Marine > Intertidal zone >...
GATGCTTGCGGGCCTTGGCTCAAAATGAGATTGTGGCTTTAGTGGGAGATAGGGATTTTACCGGCAAGGGAATACCCATCGATTTTTTTGGTAAATCCACGTTTCTTCCTGTGGGTCCGGCGGCATTTGCGCAAAAGACCAGGGCGCTTATTGTCCCCGGCTTTATGGTGAGAAATCCAGACGATACTTTTACCCTTAAGATGGAAAAGCCTATTAGGCCTGTATCCGGGTCAGGCAGCAAAGAAGAACTTTTAGCTTTAGTTAGGCAGTATAAGGTTATTATCGAAGATTATATCCGTCAATACCCTGACCAGTGGTACATGTTTAGAAAGTTTTGGGTAGATTCTTGACGGGAGGGGCGCTATGGACTTCGCGATATTAAGGAAACGCATGGTCCAGGAGCAGCTTATCCCGCGAGGCATAAGTGACCCGCGGGTATTGGAGGCTTTTTCCAGGGTAGAACGGCACCGCTTTATTCCCGAGGAATTCCGACAATCTTCTTATGCGGATTATCCGGTACCCATAGGAGAAGGTCAGACTATTTCTCAGCCGTTTATCGTGGCCTTGATGACGCAAAGTCTAAGGGTAGGCCCGGAAGATAAAATATTAGAAATCGGAACGGGGTCCGGCTATCAGGCAGCGGTTTTAGCGGAATTAGCAAAAGAAGTATATAGCGTAGAGCGAATCGAAAGTTTGGCTAAGAAAGCACAAGGGGCATTTAAGGATTTAGGTTACGCTAATATCAGAACCAAGGTTGACGACGGTACCCTGGGATGGAAAGAAAGCGCGCCATTTAATAAGATAATTATTACTGCCGCCAGCCCCCGCATTCCACTGCCGTTAACAGAGCAATTAGCCGAATACGGAGCACTCATTTTACCCCTAGGGGAAACCTTCAGCCAGGTTTTGACCTTGGTTGAAAAAAAGGGAAAGCAACTTCAACAAAAGCAAATCTGCGGCTGTGTATTCGTGCCCTTGGTAGGTAAATACGGCTGGAAGAATAATTAATACCCGTATGCTCGAGACGATTTTACAGGCATTAAAGGATTTACCGAAAGAATGGGTAGTGCTGGTAGTCAGCGCTCTTCCTATTGCGGAACTTAGATTGGCAATTCCCTTGGGTTTATCTTTCGGTATGCCGATAGAAAAGGTGTTTGTTCTTTCGGTCATCGGCAATATTATTCCGGTTGCACCGATACTTTTTCTTCTTGCCCCGGTTTCTCAGAGGCTTAGGAGATTTAAGCTCTGGGCGCGTTTCTTTGATTGGCTTTTTGCGCGTACCAGCAAGAAGGCTCAGCTCATACAGAAGTATGAAGCTTTAGGCCTGGCGTTATTTATAGCTATTCCGCTTCCTGTGACCGGCGCATGGACCGGTTCTGTAGCCGCCTCCTTGTTTAAAATCAGATTTCGCTATGCTTTTATTGCCGCGGTAATTGGCGTGATTTGCGCAGGGGTGATAGTATCCCTCTTATCTACATTAGGTATTGTTACCTGGAATGCGATGGCAAAATGATCCACGTATATACTGGTAATGGTAAAGGAAAGACTACTGCTGCTTTGGGCCTGGCAGTACGGGCAAGCGGCGCAGGACTTAAGGTATATATATGTCAGTTTATTAAGGGAAAGAATTACAGCGAACTACAGGCGCTTAAGAAGTTAAAGAATATAACCGTGGAGCAGTTTGGTCGCGGCTGTTTTATAAGCGGCGCGCCCCGTAAGGAGGATATCGAAATAGCCCGTAAGGGGTTGGAAAAAATAAAAAAGATTATCGCAAGGAAAGGTTACGATGTGGTCATATTAGACGAAATAAATGTTGCCGTAAAGCTTAACCTCCTGGCTAAAAAAGACGTAGCTGATATTATGAAAAAAGTTTCCCCGCGCTGCGAGCTGATTTTAACCGGTCGCTATGCCCATCCGGATTTCGTTAGGTTGGCAGACCTGGTAAGTGAGATAAGAGAGAAGAAGCATTATTATCGTCGGGGAATTCGAGCAAGAAAAGGGATAGAGTATTGAATGTAAATAATTCTTGACAATTTTAAGGTAAGATGATAAAAAAATAAATACATTAAAATAATTTTACACCCAAACCTATATGATGGTTTGGTGTTCCGCTCACTGCGGAAGGAGGATTGAGATGTTAGCATGGAGTCTTATAATTTGCGGAATATTATTAAGGTTTGCTTTTCATGCGCCTAATTTTACTCCGGTGGCGGCGATTGCCTTGTTTAGCGGGGTTTATCTTGGCAGAAAATATGCCTTCATTGTGCCGCTTACGCTGATGATAGTCAGCGATCTGTTTCTTGGGATGCATAATGTGGTCATTTTTACCTGGGGAGGTTTTGTTTTAACTACAGCCTTAGGGCTATGGTTAAAAAATAGAAAAACTATTCTTGGCGTGGCCTCGGCATCAGTTATCTCATCTCTTTTGTTTTATATAGTTTCAAATTTTGGCGTTTGGCTTATGGGTTGGTATCCGCGGACCCTGGCCGGTTTACTTGATTGCTATATTATGGCCATTCCTTTTTTACGTAATTTTACCTTGGCAACTTTAATATATTCAGGAATATTTTTTGGTTTATATGAATTGACTGCACGTTTGGCGAAAGATAGCAAGTTTTCCCGGGTTCTTTTAGGTATAAAATAATATCGGTTCTTACGGGTTTAGGGAAGGTCGTAAAAGCGACCACAGTCCCGCTGCTGTAGTCCCGCACTTTATCTAAAACGGTAAAGTAAAGCCAGAGGATAACGCGAGAGAAGTTTTCGCGGAAATTGGTCACTTTCAGCAAATGAGGGGAAGGCCAATCTTTATGGTGCGGGTAAGTCAGAAGACCTGCCTGTAAGAAGCAAATGTCCAAGGAACACATCTGGTTCGCGGACAAGACCAGCAGGGCTAAGAAACAGGGTAACCCTTGATGTCATCTTGATATCAAGGGTTTTTTGTTGCAGGAGGAGGTGATGCGGAGTAGTTTTTAGCACAAAATGGGTAATATTGAGCTCAAGCCGATTTAAACACAGACCATATAGGTGAAGGAAGTCCTGACGGGAATCCAGGCGCTGCCCCGCAACGGTAATCTCTGTAAACTCAGAGCGAGTCCGGTCAATCACCTATAGCAACGGAGAGTATTCTCGCGGGAGGAGAAAGATGAGAGAGTATAAAAAATTGCCAAAAATAAAAATAAGGATTGTAGCCGCAATAACTTTTTTTATTTGCGTCTCTAGTATAGCGTTTGCTTTGGATGAGGATATAACGCTAGAGAAGATTGTAGTTGTGCCATATCGCTATGCCGAAGACATTACCAGGACCCCGGTGAGCGTAACAGTAATTAATCAGGAGGATATCAAAAATTCTAATGCCCTGACAATTGTAGATGTTTTAAGGCCGGTTACGGGTATAGTGGTGAGGGATTGGTTTAATAATGCCGCCAAGGCGTCCGTGGATATCAGGGGATTTGGGGAATTAGGCGGGATGAATGTTCTGGTATTGATTGACGGCAGGCGCGTCAATGAAATTGATTTGAGCGCAACGGCCTGGACACAGATCCCGTTAAACCAAATAGAAAAGATAGAGGTAATTCGCGGCGGGTCCGGCGGTGTATTATACGGTGATAATGCCGTAAGCGGCGTGATCAACATCGTCACCAAGAAAGGCAAAGGCAAGCCCTCGATTGAACTGGAAACAGAGATAGGTAGTTATGATATGAATAAGCAGAAGGTTTCCTTAAGCGGTCTTAAGGATACGTTTTCCTATTCGGTTATTGCCAGTCGGGAAGGCACGCACGGTTATCGCAAGAACAGTTACTATAAATCCAAAGATTTTGCCACAAAAATTATATGCGAAATTTCTCCGCGAGTTTCTTTGCGTTTTAGTAATTCCTTTCACGATTCCGGGTTTGGCTTTCCCGGTGCGTTATTGGCCAGCGATTTAGAGACAAGGAGCCGTAAGGACACCAAGTTTCCCAGGGATCATGCCGATGACAAAGATTATTATTTTGTCCTGGGGGCTAGCGCCGAATTCCCTGAATGGGGAGAATTATCGCTGGATACGTCGTTTAGAAGGAAGGATGTCTTCAGCAATTTTATTGATGCCAATGCCGGATGGAATCCCTTTTATAAAAGTAGAATTGATACCTTTGGCTTTTCGCCAAAGTATATCCTGGAGAGAAGCCTTTTTGCATCAGATAACAAAGTCATCACCGGCATAGATTACTACCGCAGCGATTATGCGATGGATAATTTCGACTTAGCGGATGATCTTCAGAGCACCACCGATGTAAATAAAATCTCAACGGGTTATTATTTCCAGGACGAACTAACCGTTTTAAAAAACTGGACTTTAACCGCAGGGTACCGTTATGAGTTTGCAAAATACGAATTAGACTATCATGACTATGCGGTTTTCTTCCCGAATCCTGACGTGGATACGGATCTTAAGCCGGAACAAAAGGCCTATAATGCCGGGCTTTTGTATAGATATAAAGCTGACTGTGGCTTATTTTTTAATATCAACAGAAATTTTCGCCTTCCCGCGGTTGATGAATATTTTGCCTGGGGAGCGCTCAATCCTGACTTGAGGCCGCAAGTCTCCCAGAATTACGAAGCAGGGCTAAGGCATAGGTTCAATCATGATTCGGGGTTTAGTTTGTCGCTTTTTAGGATGGATATAGAAAATGAGCTGTATTATAATCCGCTCGGCGGCCCTTGGGGTTTAGGGGCAAACGAGAACTACGATAAGACCCGCCATCAGGGTTTGGAATTTGCGCTTGATTCGAGTTTATTAAAAAATTTGTCTATTTTTGCTAACTACGCTTATACTAAGTCTTTTTTTGATAGAGGCATCTACAACAAGAAAACCGTGCCGATGGTCCCGCGGCATAAGGCAAGCATCGGCTGCAAATTGGCTCTTTCCCAGAGCTGGACCTTAAACGTCAGAACCGATTACGTCGGCCAGAGATATTTCATCAATGATCAGGCCAACGCACTCAGTCGAATGAATGGTTACTTGACTGCCGATACCAGCCTTTCATATAAACACGAGAATTTCAAGGTGATGTTGAGCATAAATAATATATTTAATAAGATGTATTCCGAATATGGAGTGTATAGCGTTTTTGCTGCCCAGAAGGCTTATTATCCTGCTCGCGGGAGAAATTTTAATATAAAGATGGAATACAAATTCTGACTTGAAAAATAGCCGGATTTATGGTAAATTAAAGCTAGAATGGTCTCCGATCGAGTATTTCAATTCACGCTTCTGGTGTCTACGGCCCTGCATATAGTCGTATTGCTTCAGAGCAATTATTTATCGAGCGACCCCGGCCAAAACCGTAATAAGGAAAAAGACGCTTTCCTGGAAATAAATTATCTGCAAACTATGCTCAAAAAAGATATTACGCAGGCTAAAGAGCCGCAAGCGAAATTAGAGATTCCGCCTAATCTGCCTTCAAAAATCACAGCGGAAAAAAAGGTCCCTCCGCCATTTGTTGACCGGCAGGATATCCTTAAAGAAAGCAATAACCCGCTTTTAGCACAAAAATCACTTTTTGCCCCTTCGGTTTTAAGGAAACCAGAGATCCAACCGGATATTATCGCGGTAAAGAAAAAGGTCAGTTTGCCCCAGGTTGATATAGACAAGATTAATAACCCTTCATATGTCAGCTATTATCAGGTGGTGCGGGAAAAAATAAGGCGTTGCGCATATAGGAATTATGGTAGCAGCGATATGGGGGAGGTCTATATTTCTTTTATTGTTTCAAGCGCAGGGTACTTAGAGCAGGCGCGCTTAATTGACGAGAAATCTTCCGCAAATGATTATTTAAGAGGAATCGCCCTAAGGAGCGTAAACGATGCTTCTCCTTTTCCCAAGTTCCCTCCGGAGTTGGACTATTCCCAGCTTTCCTTTAATGTGATAATCTCTTTTGAGATTGAGTAAATAGTGCCGTTTACAAGCATTGGATGTTCGGTTGCAAGCGCTATTTTTGTTAAAGCGGCATCGGCTTTCTAGTTCTTTTGTGCCCGGGTTTTTGCTGATTATAACATTGACACTGTTTAGAATTGGTGGTAAGATACTGCCAGAAAAGGGAGAGTGATAAGCATGCCAGAAATAGAGATTAAAAAAGATGAGTCGTTTGAAGCAGCACTCCGCCGCTTTAAAAAAAAGATTGAGCAGGAGGGTATCTTAAGGGAAGTAAGAGATCGTAAGCACTACGAAAAGCCCAGCGAGCGCAAAAGAAAGAAGACCAGAGGTCGCCGCTAGAAATGGGCGTGGGGCTTTCTACCTCTTGGAATGCCTTTCATTGCCCAAAGGCCCAAGATTTAGTTGATGAGATTGCGGCCCTGGGATTTCAGGAGATCGAGTTAAGTTTTAATCTTACGGAGAAAATCGTAGGAAATATTGCCAGGCAAGTCCAGCAACACAAGATCGAAATTGTCAGTTTGCACAATTATTGCCCAATTCCCGAAGGTCTGTCCCTCAAAGAGGCTTTGCCCGATTGTTATTCACTAGCCTCAATTAATGAAGAAGAGCGAAGAAAGGCAGTACGGTTTACCAAGAGGACTATTGATACCGCGAAAGCCCTTGGCGCCAGGGCAGTAGTTCTGCACGCCGGCAGAGTAGAGATGCCTGACGCAACCCGTGATTTGATTGCTTTGTATCTTAAGGTCGGGAAAGATGCTTTGGAATTTCAGAAGACAAAGGCCGCCTTTTTTGCGGAGAGAGAAAAAAGGGCCGCCTCTTTCTTTGAAAACACCTTAAGAAGCCTGGAAGAGCTGAACAGCCATGCCCAGGAGAGAGGTATTAATTTAGGCATTGAGAATCGATTCTATTGCCGCGAGATACCTTCTTTTGAAGAGATGGGTATTATTTTAAATAAATTTAGCGGCTCAAGCATAAAGTACTGGCACGATACTGGCCATGCCCGGATAATGGAAAATTTGGGTATTGTGCGGCAGAACGGATATCTTGATGCTTATGGCCAGGACATCTGCGGCATACATATTCATAACATGGTCTCCTGTCGCGATCACCAGGCGCCGAGGTCCGGAGAAATTGACTTCAGCGATTTACCTGAATACTTAAATAAGGATACCCTAAAAATTATCGAGGCGCATTATCCTGCCAGCGCCGATGAGTTAAGAGAAGGCAAAAAATTTTTAGAAACCTTATTTGATGGAAAAGTCTAATATAAGAAGACCGACTGTAGCCGGACAGTTTTATCCTTCTGCCAGAGAAGGTTTATCCCGGCAAATTCAAGATTTACTTAAACCGGACTTTTCCCAAGAAGAGGAAAGGGCCGAAGCTGATTGTTTGGCCTGTATGGTGCCCCATGCAGGATATATCTATTCAGGAAGCGTAGCAGCACAGACGCTCTCCCGGATTAAAATAAAGGACAAAATAATTCTTCTCGGCCCTAATCATACGGGTTATGGCGCGCAGTTTAGCATTGTTAAAGAAGGCGCCTGGCAGACGCCGTTAGGTGAGGTGCCAATTGATAGCGAGCTGGCCGAAAATATTTTAAAAGAGTGTAAGTATTTAGAAGAGGATAGTCTTGCTCATGCCCATGAGCACTCTTTAGAAGTAGAGTTACCCTTCTTGCAGTATATTAACGAAAAAATAAAAATTGTCCCCATTGCTTTTTTTCCAGACGAAATTAATATTTTACAGGAAATAGGCAGAAGCATTGCCACGGTGATTAAGAAGTTGAATTTGCAGAGTTCGACCTTGCTTGTGGCCAGCTCTGATATGACCCATTATGAACCGCAGGCCCAGGCTCAAGAAAAGGATAACCAGGCGATTCAGGCGATATTAGAGTTGGATGAGAAGAGTTTATTGAAAAAGATCCGCGAATTAGAAATTTCGATGTGCGGATATGTACCGGTAGCGGTAATGTTGGTGGCGGCCAAGGAATTGGGCGCGAAAAAAGCAAGATTAGTAAAGTATATGACCAGCGGAGACGTCACTCAAGATACCAGTAGCGTGGTGGGGTATGCTGGAGTGATCGTATATTGAGCTTATGGATGAGATAAAAAAGAATACGGATGAAGGTTGGAAGGAATCTGTTGAGAAGGAAAAAGAAAAAGTAAAGAACGAGGGGGATTTCATCCCCCCAGAAGCTAATTTTAACTTTTTCATTACCTCGATTGCGCTGCAGGCTACCATTGCCATGGGGGTTATGGAGAATCCCGCGACCCAGAAGAAAGAAGAGAATCTCCCGCAGGCGAAATTTTTAATCGATACCCTTTCGGTGCTCAAAGAAAAGACCAAGGGCAATTTAAGCAGCGAAGAAAATAACCTTTTAGAAAGCGTGCTTTACGAATTAAGGATGCAGTATGTGGGTAAAACGAAAGGACCAGGCGCATGATTGATAAAGAATTACTGGAGATATTGGCTTGTCCTGCCTGTAAGGCAGATGTTGCGCTTAAAGAAGACCGGATTGTCTGCCAGAAATGCGGCAGAAAATATCCCATTCGTGACGGTATACCCGTAATGCTCGTTGACGAAGCCGAGCAATAACCTTCACGCCTTAAAAAATGAAAAAAATACTAGTTATTCATGGGCCAAATCTCGACCTTTTGGGTCAGAGAGAACCAGGCGTCTACGGCAGGGTTACCCTCAACCAGATTAATGCCGCGTTAAAAAAGATTGCCGGTAAACGCAAGGTAATTCTTAGTATCAAGCAGTCCAATCACGAAGGTAAAATCGTCGATTGGATTACAAGGGGAAAGAAGGTTTATGCCGGGTTACTGATTAACCCTGCTGCTTATACGCACACCAGCGTTGCTATACGGGACGCTATAGCGGCCAGCGGTATACCCACCGTGGAAGTGCACCTTTCCAATATTTATTCACGCGAAGAATTCAGGCAAAAGTCTCTGATTAGCCCGGTTGCCAAAGCCGCAATTTTAGGTTTTGGACCAAAGAGTTATTCTTTGGGCCTGGAGGCTTTGATAGATTTAGTCTAAAAAGTGTCCCCAGCCCCATGGATGCCCATTTCAGAACAATCCTCTCCAGATTAAAAAATGAAGATCTTGACGCTTTAATAGTATTCTCTCCGGCTAATATCTCTTATCTTTGCGGATTTATCAGTCGCGACGCCTACCTGCTTATTTCAGGCAGTGAGAAAATTTATTTTACAGATTCCCGCTATCTGGAGGAAGTTAAAAAATATCTCAAAGGCAAATGTATCGTAAGAAATATCGGCGAATCTTTTGCGCAAGCCCTGGCAGAAAGTCTTACTAATTTAAAGGTTAAGCGGTTGGGCTTTGAGGCAAAACAGATAACTTTCGATGCCTTTCGCAGATTAAAGCGCGTATTTGCCGGGAGCGTGGATTTAGTTCCGCTAGATAATTTTGTTGAAGAATTAAGACAGAAGAAAAGCAAGGCCGAGCTGGTTAAGATTCGCCGGGCGGTTGAGATAACGGTTGAGGCATTAAGGTATGCCCGACGCTTAATTAAGCCAGGGATTAAAGAGATAGAAGTGGCAGCGGATTTGGAGCGTTTTATCAGGATTCACGGCGCTGATAAGGCGGCCTTCGACGTAATTGTTGCTTCTGGGCCAAATTCCGGCTTTCCACATCATTGTACCGGCCAAAGAAAACTCAAAAACAACGAGCCGGTTTTAGTTGACTTGGGGGTGGATTACCGGGGATATAAATCTGACTTGACAAGAGTTTTCTTTTTAGGTAGAATAAATTTCTCTGTCAGAAGGAGTTACGATATAGTGGCTCAAGCGCAATCCCGGGCGTTAAAAGCCATTAAACCCGGGGTACTGGCATGTGAAATTGATGCTTCTGCCCGCCGATATATAAGCGAAAAAGGTTTTACAGGTTGTTTTACTCATAATGTAGGCCACGGTGTCGGTCTGGAAATTCACGAAGCGCCCACAATATCAGTCAAAGAAAAAACGAAACTAAAAAAAGGAATGGTTTTTACTCTGGAACCCGCCATTTATTTGCCGCATCAATTCGGGGTTAGAATCGAAGATATGGTTTTGGTGACTGAGAAAGGAGCTCAAGTTATCAGTGGCGTTCTCGATAAATGATATAAAATCAGGCTTAACTATATTGGTTGACGGACAGGCTCATATCGTACTGGATACCCAGCATGTCAAGCCTGGAAAAGGCTCGGCTTTTGTGCGCGCCAAAGTAAAAAACCTAAAGACCGGGGCAATTCATGAGCGTACCTTCCGCGGTGACGAAAAGATAGATGAGGCCTTTATTGAGGAGAGAAAATTACAATACCTTTATGCCTCGGCCCACATGTATCACTTTATGGACCAGAATAATTTTGAGGAAGTCGCGGTATCAGAGGATATCTTAAGCGATAAAATTAAATTCCTGAAGGATAACTTAGAAGTCACCGCTTATTATTATAATAATGAGGTCCTCAATGTAAACCTCCCTAATTTTATCGAGGTTACTATAGTGCATACCGAGCCGGGAATCAAGGGGGATACCGCAAAGAGCGGCACCAAGCCCGCCGAGATTGAAACCGGAGCCATTATCCAGGTACCGCTTTTTATTAATGGCGATGACAGGATAAAAATCGATACCCGCACCGGCGGGTATGTGGAAAGAGTGAATTAAACCAAAAAAAGGACGAGGGCAGTGAACCTAAAAGAGATCAAAGAGATGATTAATTTGATGAATGATAATAACCTTCAGGAGTTAGAGGTAGAAAAGGAAGGTATGCGCATCAGGCTGAAAAAGACCGGCTCGCCGGCTGGCGAATTTAGCGGGCCGGTGATTATCGAGAGGCAGACTCAAGAAAGGGATGCGCATCAGCAAGCAGCCCAGGAACAGAAGGCACAGATTCAGTCGGCAAAGTCCATAGAGGTTAAAGCGCCTATGGTAGGAACGCTCTATCGCTCTCCTTCACCGGGTGCTCCGCCGTATGTTGAGATAGGGCAGAACATTGAGCCGGGCCAGGTAATTTGCATTATCGAAGCGATGAAATTGATGAACGAGATAAAGGCGGAGATCAGGGGTAAAATTTTAGAAATCCTTGTCGAAAACGCTGAACCGGTAGAATTCGGCCAGCCGATGTTTCTTATCGAATCCTTCTAGATGGTTGGCGAATGACTTAAGCCACCCCCATAAAAATTGTTTTCTAAGATATTAATTGCTAATCGCGGCGAGATAGCCTTAAGAATAATTCGTGCCTGCCGGGAATTGGGCATTCGTACCGTAGCGGTCTATTCGGAGGCAGACAGGGATTCCCTGCATGTGCGCTATGCCGATGAGGCTATATGTATCGGAGAGGCCTCTTCAAGTTCGAGCTATTTGAATATTCCGGCCATAATCAGTGCCGCGGAGATCACCGATGTCGAGGCAATACACCCCGGTTATGGATTTCTTGCCGAGAATCCTCATTTTGCGGAGATCTGCGCTTCCTGCCAGATAGTTTTTATCGGTCCCACCCCCGAAAACATCAGATTAATGGGTGATAAAATGACCGCCAGGCTGACTATGCAGAAGGCGGGTTTACCAATCGTGCCAGGCTCCACCGCAGTAATTAAAAACAAAGAAGAAGCCCTCAAGACCGCCAAAAAAATAGGCTATCCGGTGATTATCAAGGCTGCCTCCGGAGGCGGCGGTAAGGGTATGCGTATATGTCATAATGATATTACGTTGATTTCCAGTCTAATGACAGCCCAGGCAGAAGCGGAGGCTAATTTTGGTAATGCCAATGTCTACATAGAAAAATATGTCGAAAAGCCGCGCCACATCGAAATTCAAATTTTAGCAGATAAGCACGGGCATATTATACACTTAGGTGAACGGGACTGCAGCATCCAAAGGAGGCATCAGAAGCTATTGGAGGAGTCTCCTTCTGTGGCAATAGATAGCAAGCTGAGAAAACGCTTGGGCGAGCTTGCGGTGAAAGGTTGCAAGTCTGTAGGTTATTCCAGCGTTGGGACCATGGAGTTTTTGCTGGATCATAAGAACAATTTTTATTTCATGGAGATGAATACCAGGATTCAGGTTGAGCATCCGGTAACAGAGCTGGTTACCGGCATAGACTTGATAAAGGAACAGATTCGCTCTGCCGCAGGAGAGAAGCTTCGTTTACAACAGGAGAGTATCCGCATAAAAGGAGCGGCGATCGAGTGTCGCATCAACGCCGAAGATTATGAAAATAATTTCCTTCCTTCACCGGGCAGAATAGACATCCTGAATTTTCCCGGTGGGCCGGGAGTGCGTCTGGATACACATATTTATCCGGGTTATATTATTTCGCCGTATTACGATTCTTTAGTAGCCAAAATAATCTCTTACGGAAACTCCAGGACTGAGGCAATCAAGGTGATGCGGCGGGCGCTGAGTGAGTTTAATATCGCTCCGATTAAGACCACGATACCGTTTCATCTGCGCCTATTGGAGCATCCGTTATTTTTAAATGGCGAGATATCCACGCACTTTATTCAAGATACGCTGCTTACAGAGCAAAGGACGGAGGGTTGACATGTTTAGAGAAGAGGCGCGGACAGATCAGGGCATGGTTAGGATACACAAGAATGTAATCGCATCCATAGCCAGCATGGCCGCATCTGAGATAGAAGGGGTAAAGCACGTGGAGACAGATTTCAAGAGCAGTTTTTTTAATCTAATAGGCAGACAAGCCAAGTCCCGCATCAGGGTAGAAATCTTTAAAAACGAATGGATTAAGGTCAGCGTTCCGTTGGTGGTAAAATACAATTTTAATATTCCCGAAATTGCCAGCAAGGTTCAGGAAAACGTGCGTAACGCACTAGAGAAGATGACGGACATCAATATAAAAGACGTTGAGATTAATATAAAGGGAATCGAGAAGGATTAGCACTGGAGGTCTTCATGAGAATACTTACGGTTTTAGGAGTCATCTTTTATACCAGCATTCTCATTTTAGTCGGAACCATCTTGATCGTTTTTTCGCTTAATTTTTTGCAGGTTCAAGACATAAACAACATGCTGGCCTATTTGCATTCAGGCTTTAACACTAAACTCATATTAGCGCTCTCCGGAATACTCTTAATTCTTATCAGTTTTTCTTTTGCCAATCTAATCTTGGGCCGTTTTCAAAGAGAGAAGACCATTGCCTTTAATACCCCTGCCGGCCCGGTGACCATAGCGCTTTCTGCCGTTGAGGACTTAATTAAGCGGATGGGTCATGTTATCCCTCAGATAAAGGAATTAAGGCCGAACGTCGTGGCCAAAAAAAATAAGATCGATGCGGATTTACGGGTGATTTTAAAATCAGAAGCGAATATACCCGAGTTAACCAGTCAGCTACAGGAGTTAACTAGGGTAAAGATGCAGGAAGTGCTGGGTATAGAAGAGCCGATAATCGTACGGATTCACATTGCAAAAATTGCTTCTATGGAAGAAAGAGAGAGAAAGAAAAAGGATTTGGGTAAGGAAGAACCGGCCATTCCCTTTGGTGCCTATGGCCGGCCATAATAAACACATCTGGACAGGATAGGGGGCGCAAGGATGAAGAAAATTGGAATACTTACCGGCGGCGGGGATTGTCCCGGCTTAAATCCGGTAATCAGGGCAGTGGTCAGAAAAGGATTAGTTGAAGGTTACGAAATCTTAGGTATTAAAAACGGTTGGAAGGGATTGATCGAAAACAACACGATGCCTCTAAGCTTAGATTCGGTTTCCGGAATTCTGCCTAAAGGCGGAACGATATTGGGAACCAGCAGGACTAATCCTTACAAAAAATCCGGCGAATTAGAAAAAACTAAGGAGAATTTTAAAAAATTAGGCTTGCATGCCTTGATTGCAGTTGGGGGGGAAGATACATTGGGTGCAGCCGCTAAATTAGTTAAGGACGGCATCCCCAACATCGTAGGCGTGCCCAAAACAATAGATAACGACCTTTCTTGCACGGATTATACCTTTGGTTTTGACACCGCGCTCAATACGGCCATGGACTGCATTGATAGGCTGCATACTACTGCCGAAAGTCATCACCGTATCATTGTGGTAGAGGTAATGGGCAGACATGCGGGTTGGATTGCCGTGGAGGCCGGGGTTGCCGGAGGCGCAGACGTAATTCTCATTCCGGAAATCCCTGCTGATATCGATGAAGTATGCGCAATCTTGAAAAACAGGCACCGTCGCGGCAAGACATTCAGCATAGTGGTGGTAGCCGAGGGCACTCAACTGAAGGCAAAAGACCTGGTTACCCAGGAAGAAAGATTGGATGAGTTCGGGCACGTAAGGCTCGGCGGTATCGGCGAAATCCTGGCAGGCGAGATAGAAAAAAGAACTGGTTTTGAGACTCGGGTCAGCGTTCTCGGCCACATTCAGCGCGGGGGATCTCCTACGGCCTTTGACCGGATTTTAGGTACCAGGTTCGGGGTCAAGGCCATAGAATTGGTAAAAGATAATAAATTCGGCAGGATGGTTGCTTTAACAGGAAATAAAATTATAGATGTTCCTTTGGAGGAGGCAGTCCGCGCATTAAAGACCGTAGACATGGAACTCTACGAAATTGCCAAAGTATTTTTTGGCTAGAGGAGCCACGGCCATGAGAGATAAAATCAAAGATATTTTATTAGCCAGTATTCAGGTCAAAGAAGAGATCATGCGTAATGATATTCCCAAGATCATTGACATCACCGATATGATTATCGATTGCATGAAGAAAAACGGCAAGGTATTACTTTTTGGCAACGGCGGTTCAGCCGCCGATAGCCAGCACATCGCCGCGGAACTGGTAGGAAGGTTTAAAAAAGACCGCATGGCCCTGCCGGCAATCGCACTTACCACCAATACCTCTATTTTAACATCTGTGGCTAACGACTATGGTTATAGCGAAGTATTTGTTAAGCAAGTCGAGGCCTTGGGCAGGTCTGGCGATATCGCTATAGGAATATCCACCAGCGGAAAAGCAAAGAATGTTCTCGCAGGTATTAAGCAGGCAAAAAAAATGGGGATCAAGACCATTGCCCTTACCGGAGGCGACGGAGGGGAATTGGCTAAGCAGGCAGATGTTGCCATAACCATACCTTCATCTATTACTGCGCGTATCCAGGAAGCACATATTACCTTGGGGCATATCATATGCGAGTTAGTAGAGCAGACCGTCTCTTAGAAAGAAAGATCAAGAAGCCAGCTGAATTAAGGAGGTTGATTTCTTTTTTGAAAAAAAAGGGAAAGACGATTGTCTT
>Ga0209536_100008743_pt1 | contig 15155 bp, 17 predicted proteins | sample DeeMarSeWOR28_12_FD_187461 | JGI IMG/M metagenome (GOLD analysis project Ga0209536, IMG submission 187461) | Marine sediment microbial communities from White Oak River estuary, North Carolina - WOR-2-8_12 (SPAdes) (version 2) | ecosystem: Environmental > Aquatic > Marine > Intertidal zone >...
GTGCTGGTTTCGAAATTTTCGTTTTCCAGGTTCAACACCACGTCGGCGGCGAGCTTCCAGATGGTCGAGCCGATCGCGTTTGCCATCTGTGCCAGCGTGCGTGGCGTATCGTGCTGGTTCCAGCGTTTCTTGACACGTACCATGATTGCCTCTTTAGCGCGCGGCCTGCTCGGCAAGCCAGCCCGATACCTGCTGCAGCAACGCCGCTTCCTGTCCCTGGAAGAAATGATTCGCCGCCTCGACCCGTTGCTGGCGATACTCCGGCGATGCCGCCTTGCCGGCCGCGGCGCGCCGTGACGCGCTGGCCAGAACCTGCTCGAGGTCGTTGCCACCGTAGAGGTCGAACACCGGAAGGTCGATCTGGCGCAGGCGTTCGATGTTCTCGTCCGCCTGTATACCGGGACCCATGCCGATGATCACCAGCGAATCGACCGCGCTGGAGGGATCCTGGGACAGGTAGTAAACCGCCATCGCCGCGCCCATGCTGTGCGCGACCAGGGTGACATTGGGATAACCCGCGTCGTCGAGGCTGTCGAGCGCCGCATCGATACGCCCCGGCACCTCTGCGAACAGCGGCAAATACTCCACTGACTCGGTATCGTTGGCGAGGATCGGCAATTGAATCGACAGGGTGGTGATACCCTGCTCGTGCAGACCCGCGCGCAACGGGTAGATCACGTCGGGCCAGTTCGGATGGACTCCGATACCGTGCAGCAGCAATACCGCGCGCCCGGATTCGGCGTCGCCTTCAGTGAATATGCCGAGAAATTCGTGTCCGGAGGCGTCCTGCAACCAGAGCTCATCGCCATCGAGCAGGCCGTCGATTACCTGCTCCGCCCAGCGACGCTCCTTGGCGGTATCCGAACCGGTCGCACCGGCGGGCGACACCAGCATCATAAAAATAATTGCCACAAGGCTGGCGGAGAGGAATTTTGAAATCATCGGTAACAGCTCCAGCAGGTTGAATATCGGGATTTTTCGACGCCCGAATGATACGCTGTTTCAGCGCCAGGCGCCCTATCCCCATAGGGTATGCAAAAACGAATGCCGCACAATCATTGCGACGGCGTTTGGGTTAAAATCCTGCTGACGGACGTCGTGAAACACGCATGCAACAGACTATTCAAGAGGTTAAACCCGGTAGCTTCATCTTCGCGCAGGAGGGGGCGCTGGCGCTCGATATCTGCCGCGAGATGATCGAACGCTTCGAACGCCATAGCGACGAGCAGTACCCCGGGCGCATCGGCCAGACCGCCGCACACGACGACTCGATCAAGCGCTCCACCGACCTGGTTTTGAGCGGCAAGCCGCACTGGCGGGATCTCGATCGCGAGCTGTTCCGCTCACTCAACCGGGCGCTGGCCGAATTCAAGCAGGAGTATCGGTTTTTCGACGGACCCTTCAAGGACATGGGCTACGCGTTGCAGCGCACCGACCCGGGTGAGTTTTATCACTGGCACATCGACGGCGGCAGCCACGACTTCGCCGACCGGCAGCTGGTGGCGATCTGGTACCTCAACGACCTCGAGGGCAGCGGTGGCGAAACCGAGTTTCACCACCAGCAGGTTCGCATCAGGCCCGAGGCCGGCAAACTGCTGCTGTTTCCGCCCTTCTGGACGCATCTGCACCGTGGCAAGGCGCCGCAGTCCGGACGCAAGTACATCGCCACCACCTGGGTCGTGTTCGCCTGAATAATCCCTGCGACCTTGGTTGTCATCCCTGTAGCCCCCCTCACCGTCATCCCTGCGAAAGCAGGGATCTTATGGCAACGCCACGACGCTAAGACCGATACGTCGGACTGCCCTGCTTTCGCAGGGATGACAGAAATTTCATTTTACCCTGATTGCCAGGGATCATAACGGGAGAGTGTCTCGGGGGAATCATCGCAAAAGCCGCTACCAGACGGCGCTAGCGCCGTTTGGTACATCCATATGTTCGCTTGGAGCCGATACGTCGGACCGTCGGCTTCCCTGCCGCGCTACACTTTTGCGCTGATTCCCGCGAGACAGACTGGACATGCTCTAAGATTTTATCCGGACATGTAATTTGCGAAGGCAGGGATGACCGAAACCGGGAATGACAGGTTATTCGTCGAGGAACTCGTTGCCCTGTATTTCACCGTCGGTGTTGATGCGAATACGCCGCGTCGCGGGCATGTGGTGCAGGATGTAAGCCGCCATCAACATCGCGAACTCGCGATTTTCCTGCTGCATCGCGGTGAGCAACTTGTCGGCGACGATCTGGCAACGCTGGGTTTGATCGGGATCCGGCACCCACCAGCGGCTCATCTGCCAGCCGCAGTTCATATCCCGGTCCATCTTGTCGAAAAACTCGCGCGCTTCCAGCGTCAACGCCTCTGGCACATTCAGCTGATAACTCTTATCATCGATTTCAACGGTAACATTCATACGGTTTATCCTGACCCATGCTAGTAACGATTCCCGATCTGCTCGGCAGCACCGAGCTCGAAGCCGTCTGTTCGGTGTTGTGCCAGGGGCGCTTCATCGACGGCAGGTTGAGCGCCGGAGTCGACGCCAGAGGCGCCAAGAGCAACCTCGAACTGGGCGCTGACGGCGAACGCCACGAGGCGCTCAACAACGTCGTCATGAGCGCGCTGGTGAAACATCCCGACTACCTGCGGCACGCGCTACCGGCAAGGATCGCTGCCCCCATCTACGCGCGCTACCTTGTCGGCATGGCCTATGGCGGGCACATCGACGACCCGCTGATGGGCACCCCTGCTGCGCGCTACCGCTCCGATATCTCGATCAGCATCTTTCTCAGCGCCCCGCACGAGTACGACGGGGGCGAGCTCTGCATCGATACCGCCACGGGCGAACAGAAATTCAAGCTGGCCGCCGGCAGCGCCCTGCTTTACCCGTCGACCTGCTATCACTCGGTAGCACCGGTGACCTCCGGCGAACGGCTGGTGGCCGTCACCTGGGTGCAGAGTCACATCAGGCGCGCCGATCAGCGCCAGATCCTGGTACATCTCGACGAGGCGCGCAGCCTGCTGGCCGCAAGCGGCGATTCCCCTGCCTACCAGAAGATCAACCTCAGCTACGCTAACCTGTTTCGCATGTGGGCCGACAGTTAGCCCGCATACCAGGCTTCAGCGCTTGGAGCCTTTTTCCGCGTGCGCGAGGTCTACCAGGCGCGTCGCCAGTTCCTCGAAACTGCGCTTGTGCCGGGCCAGCTCGTTATCGCCGCCGGTATCGTAGTATTCCTCTGCAGAAAACTGGCCGTTATGCTCCAGTTCGATGAACTTGTTCTGCAACGCCAGCATCTGCTGGATGATTTCCTGTTTTTCACTCATTCGTTGATTCCTCAATCAATAAAGTTTGCTCATCAATTCGTTTGCCGGGGCCGTTCCGGCCAGGGCAGTCGCGTAATTATGCCGTGATATTACCATCGCCAGCCACCCGAATGGTCGCCTCGCGCTCTCTTCACTCCTGCGCCGTGTAAACCGCGTCGATCCCTCGATGCGGCACAAACAGCCCACAACCCAGCATGCGGTTATCGCCCAGGCCCTGTTGCTGCAGGCGCACCGACTCCTCGGGCTTCAGATCGGCAACCAGCAGGGCGCGAGTGAACAGGCTGCCTGCCGCGGTGCGAATTTCACTACTGCGACCGCAGATCATGCGCGCCACTTCAATATCGAGGCGCCGCAGCGCAGCCGCGGTTTGCGCCAGGAATTCGGGCTCCGACTGCTCCCGGTCACAACACACGGCGCGCGCATGCAGGCTGGCGAGCGACGACAGCTTGCGCGTCGAACAGGCGCCGACCTGCAGTTGCTGGCCGCCCAGGTGCAGGGTTTGCTCGCAGATCGCGGCGATCGCTTCGTAATCGTCGCGATGCGCCCGGATCACGAGACGCGCGCGCCGCGACAACGGAATATCGGCATCGCCCTGTTCGGGTCGATTCCAGCCGTTGCCGGATCCGGCCAGGTGCACGCCGTGCACGCCGATGCGTTCGCAGACCGCGGCGTCGAGATGTAATCGCAAGGCCTCCGCGAGGGCAAATGCATGGTCGATGTCGAGCCGTTGACCGCGCACCGCGAACACCAGGTCGAAAATCTCGTCGGGAACCCTGAATTCCGCCTTGGGCTCGTCGGCTTCACGCCAGTAAAGGTTTTCCATATTCAGCCCGGATTCTCCGCGCAAAGTCCCTGGGCCAGGTTTATCGCATCGCGATACCGTACCCGCAAAACCAGCCGCGCGACATGATTCGCGGCATCCTGAAATGCGTGTCGCCCGTGCAGAATGTTATTGCATACGATGCCCTGCCCGGCCTGCAGGCTGACGTCGATCAGCGCTTCGCCATCCAGCAGGATTTCACGCACCAGATTGAGCGCACGCTGGCTGCGTCGGTCGCTCTTCCACACGATGTTGTGCGGCCTTGACGTGTAACGCATGTTGAGCGCAGCCGAATTTGCCTGCAGCGAAAACACCGGCCCGGATTCCTCGCGCCTTATCACGTGCTTGCCCTGCAGGTTGGCCGGTATGTGCATCAGGTCGTCCTGCATCAGCGCCTCGAGCAGGTCGGGCGACCGGTCGCGGATCAGCAGGTACATCATTTCATGATCGAACAGGTAGTTGCCGCCGCCGCGCCGCGCCGGGTTGACGCAGTACAGCGCAAACGCGTTGATGCGTCGCTCGGGCGGGTTGTAGTAACCATCGGTATGCCAGTTCATCGCGCGATTGGTATACGGAATGTACTGTGCGCGCGCGTCCGTGGCGTCGACCACGCGCAGCGCGGTCACACGGTCGGCATCGGCGCCGAGGTTGGCATCGGGATCGCTCAGGCCAAACTGGCGGTTCAGTTCGACAAACGCCTGCTTGTCGAACTGGTCCGGGTTGTTGGCCTCGAACAGCACGAAATTGAACGCCTCGAGCTGCTCCTGCAGGGCGTCACAGGCCGATGGCGGCAATCGCCCCTCGCTATCGAGTGCAAACACGCGCGTCGGATCGAGCTGCCCTCGCCTCGCCAGCTTGCGCGTGCGCCATGCCTGGTAGGCCTGCTCGTTTTCCAGGCGGAAAGGCGAGTCGGCCCCGCAAGGGTTGAGCGCGGGATTAATTTGCTCTACTGTAGTACGCAATTCAGTTCCGATGGCCGGGCCGACAGGGAAAACCAGAACTGATTCTATTACAGCCACGGCGCGAATGGAGCATCCCATCGTGAGGAGCTTGAAGGGCGTTTGATCAGTATCGATAAGCTATTGATTTAATTGAAAAAACCGGAGGATTTGGCAAAGGCCAGGGCAATTAAGCGGGAAACGCCGCTGACGGCCTATCTCAATAGGGATAAAGCGCGTATTTTCTGCACCCCATGCGGGGGATAGCCGATTGCCTGCGATTGCAACACACTACCGCCCGAAGCCAGAGATCAACCGAGGCCGGTAGCTCCAGCTATCCGGCAAATGAACGAACTTTGAAGATCCGATCGGTGCATAATATCGGCCAAGTTCGTTCAATTGAAAATACAGGAATTCCACTATGGCAAAGAAAGCACACGTTACGCCAATGCTCGACGAGCTCGAGAACGGCCCATGGCCAAGTTTCATTTCCGGCATCAAGCGTCTGCGCGACGAACACCCGGATGATCGCATCAACGGTGTCGCCAACTCGCTGCTCGGCCAGCTGGAGCACTCCTACGAAACCCGCAAGGGCTACTGGAAAGGCGGCACCGTCAGCGTCTACGGTTATGGCAGCGGCATCATCCCGCGCTTTTCCGAAGTAGCGCATGCCTTCGAGGAATCGAAGGAGTTTCACACGCTGCGGGTACAGCCGCCCGCCGGCAACTACTACACCACCGACATGCTGCGACAGCTCGGCGACAGCTGGGAAAAGTACGGTTCGGGCCTGGTCACTTTCCACGGCCAGACCGGTAACATCATGTTCATCGGCACCTCCACCGAGAATACCCAGCACTTTTTCAACGAAATCAACGAGTATGGCTTTGACCTCGGCGGCGCCGGCCCCTGCGTGCGCACCGGCATGTCCTGCGTCGGTTCGGCGCGCTGCGAGCAGTCCTGCGTCGACGAGATGCGCGTGCACCGCACGCTGCTGAACAACTTCACCGACGACGTACACCGTCCCGCCCTGCCCTACAAGTTCAAGTTCAAGGTATCGGGCTGCGGCAACGATTGCATGAATTCGATCGAACGTTCCGACTTCGCCATCATCGGCACCTGGCGCGACGACATGAAGGTCGACCAGGACGCCTTCAAGGAGTATGTCGCCAAGAAAGGCCGTCAGCACACCATCGACAACATCATCACGCGTTGCCCGACCAATGCGCTGTCGCTGAACGACGACGACAGCCTCAGCGTCGATAACCGCAACTGCGTGCGCTGCATGCACTGCCTCAACGTGGTGCCGAAAGCGCTGTCTCCCGGCGACGACAAGGGCGTGACCATCCTCATGGGCGGCAAGCGCACGCTCAAGATCGGCGACCTGATGGGCACCGTCATCATCCCGTTTATGAAACTGGAAAACGACGAGGACTACGAGAGGCTGACCGAACTGGCCGAAGAAGTCATCGACTTCTGGGCCGAGAACGGACTCGAACACGAGCGCTGCGGCGAGATGGTCGAGCGCATCGGCCTGGTCAACTTTCTCGAAGGCATCGGCGTCGAGGTCGATCCCAACATGATTGCCGACACCCGCACCAGTTCCTACGTGCGCATGGACGACTGGGATATCGAGGCGAAAAAATGGTTCGACCGCAAGGCCGAGCGCAAGCAGGCCTCTTGAGCATCCCGATGATTGACATGACAGACATTTTTGCAGGAGCCCGATAATGCAGCAGCAAGCTCAACGTACCCCGATCGAATCCGGTTGCCCCGACGGTTTCCAGTATATGCATCCGCTGATGCGCAAGAATTACGGTAACTGGGCTTACCACGAAGATCCGCGCCCCGGCGTGCTGAAACATACCGCACACGGCGGCGAAGCCATCTACACGGTGCGCGCCGGCACCCAGCGTATCCTCGACGTGTTCACGCTGCGCAAGCTGTGCGACATCGGCGACAAGTATGCCGAGGGATACGTGCGCTTTACCATCCGCAGCAACATCGAGTACATGGTGGCCGACGCCAGCAAGGTCGAACCGCTGATCGCCGCGCTGGAAAAAGAAGGTTTCGTGGTCGGCGGCACCAAGAACTCGGTGGCGATGATTTCGCACACCCAGGGCTGGCTGCACTGCGACATCCCCGGCACCGACGCCTCGGGCGTGGTTAAGTCGATGATGGATGAGCTGATCGACGAGTTCAAAGGCTGGAACATGCCCAACCGTGTGCACATCACCACTTCCTGCTGCCAGATCAACTGCGGCGGCCAGGGCGACATCGCGATCAACATCCAACACACCAAGCCGCCAAAGATCAATCACGACCTCGTCGCCAATATCTGCGAGCGGCCATCGGTGGTGGCGCGCTGCCCGGTAGCGGCGATTCGCCCGGCGCTGGTGAACGGCAAGCCGTCGCTCGAAGTCGACGAAAAGAAATGTATTTGCTGCGGCGCCTGTTACCCGCCCTGCACGCCGATGCAGATCAACGATCCCGAGCACACCAAGCTGGCCATCTGGGTGGGCGGCAATCACTCCAACGCGCGCGGCAAGCCGACCTTTCAGAAACTGGTCGCCGCCGGTATTCCCAACAATCCGCCGCGCTGGCCCGAGGCCACCGCCATCGTCAAGAAGATCCTGCAGACCTACAAGTCCAATGCGCGTGACTGGGAGCGCCTGAGCGACTGGGTCGAACGCATCGGCTGGCCGCAATTTTTCGAGTTGACCGAACTGCCGTTCACCAAGTTCCACGTCGATAACTGGCGCGGCGCCAGGCGTTCGCTGAACGCCTCCACGCACATTCGCTTCTAGCGGAGCGTTGCAGATGAAGTTCAGCATCATGGTCAACGAGGGGCCGTACACCCACCAGGCTTCCGACACGGCCTACCACTTTACCGAGGCCGCGCTGCGTGGCGGCCACAGCATCGTGCGCGTATTCTTTTACCACGACGGCGTCAACAACGGCACGCGCTTCAGCGTGCCGCCGCAGGACGATCGCAATATCAGCGAACGCTGGGCGGCGCTGGCGCAGCAACACGGCCTGGAGCTGATACTGTGCGTGGCCGCGGCACAACGCCGTGGCTTGCTCGACGAAAACGAGGCGAAACGTGCCGGCAAGGACGGTGACAATATCGCCGACGGTTTTCAGATTTCGGGACTCGGACAGTTGATCGACGCCGGCATTCAGGCCGATCGACTCGTCGTATTCGGTGATTAGCCATGGCGACTAAGAAATTTTTATACGTCAACCGCAAGGCGCCGCACGGCAGCATCTACGCCCTCGAATCGCTAGAAGTGGTGTTGATCGGCGCCGCCTTCGAACAGGAGGTAACCCTGGCGTTCATCGACGACGGTGTCTACCAGCTCCTGCAAAACCAGGATACCGGCGCGATCGGCACGAAAAATTTTTCCGCGACCTACCGCGCGCTCGGTGATTATGACGTCAACCAGATCTATGTCGAACGCGAATCGCTGGAACAGCGTGGCCTGAGCAAGGAAGACCTGATGCCGCTGACCTGGGAAGACGAAGACGACGACTGGGCGGAGAAAGACTCCATTCACGTGGTCAGTAGCGCCGAGCTTGCCGAAATCATCGAACAACAGGATGTCCTGCTGAATTTTTGAACCCTGAGAATAATTAACACACCCATGTCTGTGCTGCACATCGTCAACAAGTCGCCTTTCGATCGCAATTCGCTCGACACTTGCCTGCGCCTTGCGCGCAAGGGCAGCGCCATTCTGCTGATCGAGGATGGCGTGTACGCGCTGCGTAAAAATACCGATATTGCCGCCCACTTGCTCCAGGTCATGGACGGTATTGCGGTGTACGCGTTACAACCCGATATGCAGGCGCGCGGGCTGCTCGCCGAAAGCGCTATCGACGGCGTCGAGCTGGTCGATTACGATGGATTTGTGCGGCTTGCGGCCGAATACGACAAACTGCAGTCATGGTTGTGACTGCGCGAATTATTACTGAATGAGGCATAGATAGAAATGACTATAGAAGTGGAAGGAAAGAGCTATGAAACCGACGAAGAAGGATATCTCGTCAACCTGAGCGACTGGAACGAAGCGCTGGCCACCGCGATGGCCAAGGCCGACGGCGCCACGCTCGACGAAAATCACTGGGAAGTCATCAACTTCCTTCGTGACTACTACGAGGAGTACCAGATTGCACCGGCGGTGCGTGTACTCACCAAGGCGGTTGGCAAAAAACTGGGCAAGGACAAGGGCACCAGCAAGTACCTCTACGAGCTGTTCCCCTACGGCCCCGCCAAACAGGCCTGTAAATACGCCGGCCTGCCCAAGCCGACCGGTTGCGTATAGCCTGTAGCCTGACGCCATACCCGGGAACAGACCGCTGTCATCCCGGGATTGCGAGCCGGGACCTGGTGTACTCATGTCATTGCTGACGATCACTTTTACCCTGTTGTTTTACTTTGCAACGGCGGTACTGGTGATCGGCCTGGCGTTGCGCATCCGGCTGTACGCGAAAACTCCGACCCCGTTACGCATACCGACGACACCGGCGCCGACCACCAGCTCCGGCGTCTGGCGGCGCATGTTTTTCGAAGTGACGCTGTTCAACAGCCTGTTCAAGGCGAACAAGTGGATCTGGATTTTCGGCTGGCTGTTCCATTTCGCGCTGCTGCTGGTACTGCTGCGTCACCTGCGCTACTTCACCGACCCGGTGTGGTCCTGGGTGGCAGTGCTGCAGCCGCTCGGCGCCTACGCGGCTTTCGTGATGATCGCCGGCCTCGGCGGACTGTGGGCGCGGCGCTGGCTGGTCGACCGCGTGCGCTATATTTCCTCGCCCTCCGACCACCTGATGCTGGCCCTGCTGCTCGCCATCGGCCTCAGCGGGCTTGGCATGAAATACGTTGCCCCCACCGATATCGTCGCGCTCAAGGCTTTCTTTCTCGGGCTGATGTATTTCGACTGGCAACCGCTGCCCGACGACGGGCTGCTGCTGTTGCACCTGTCACTGGTCGCGCTGCTGATGATCGTGTTCCCGTTCAGTAAACTGTTGCACGCGCCCGGCGTATTCTTCAGCCCGACGCGCAACCAGGTCGATAACGCGCGCGAGAAACGCCACCTGCCGACGCGTGCCGCTGTCGCCCCCCGGCAGGCCGAGGGCTGATCGACGATGGCTGACTTCGAAACGCCCGCGCTGAAACCCTGGCCCGAGATCCCGCCGATCGAGATCGGCGTCATGGCGCACAGCCAACCGTACATCGCCAAGCCCGACATACAGGAAAAAATCGGCTTTCCCGGCGAACTGGTGGATAACTGGCAGCAGGTGGCTATCGACAAGATGGGCGAGCTGGTCGACAACTCGAGGGCGCTGCGCGTATTCCTCGACAGCTGCGTCAAGTGCGGCGCCTGCACCGACAAGTGCCACTACTACCTCGGCACCTCCGACCCCAACAATATGCCGGTGGCGCGCCAGGACCTGTTTCGCTCGGTATACCGGCGCTACTACACCCTCGCCGGCAAGTACCTCCCCGGGCTGGTCGGCGCGCGCGATCTCGACAAGTCTGTGCTCGACGAGTGGTACAGCTACTTCCACCAGTGCTCACAGTGCCGGCGCTGCTCGGTCTATTGCCCTTACGGCATCGACACCGCGGAAATCTCGATGGCCGCGCGCGAAATCATGGACACGGTGGGCGTCGGCCAGAAGTACTGCAACGAAATCATCGGCAAGGCGCAGACCATCGGCAACAACCTGGGGCTGCCGCAGCCGGCGCTGCTCGACACGCTCGAAGGTCTCGAGGAAGACATCGAAGACGACACCGGCGTGACCGTGCGTCTGCCGCTGGATCAGCACGGCGCCGATATCCTGCTGGTGACGCCCTCGGCCGATTTCTTCGCCGAACCGCACGTCGACGGCCTGATCGGCTACGCCAAGGTATTTCACCAGGCAGGCCTGTCGTGGACCATTTCCAGTTATGCCAGCGAGGCCGCCAACTTCGGTATGTTCATCGGCTCCTACGACAACATGCAGGTACTCGCGCAGCGCATCCGCGAGGCGGCGCTGGAACTCGGCGTCAAGCGCATCGTCTTCGGCGAGTGCGGTCACGCCTGGCGCGTCGCCTATAATTTCCTCAACACGCTGGCCGGCCCGTTCGATTTTCTCGACCCGGCCTACCCGGTGCCGCAGCACATCTGCGAAGTCACCTATGACCTGCTGCAACGCAACGCGCTGCGCATGGACAAGTCCGCCAACGACGACATGGTGCTGACTTTCCACGATTCCTGCAACGTCGCACGTGCGTCGCGCATGGGCAATTTCGAGGGCGGGCAATTCGTTATTCCGCGCGAAGTGATCAAGGCGAGCTGCAACCATTTTTTCGACATGCCGGCGGAGGCCACGCGCGAGGCCACTTTTTGCTGCGGCGGCGGCGGCGGGCTGCTCACCGACGACCTCGTCGAGCTGCGCGTGAAGGGCTCGTTGCCGCGCATGGAAGCCCTCAAGTACGCCATCGATAACCACGGCGTCACCCACATGGCGGCGATCTGCGCCATCTGCAAGAGCCAGTTCAGCAAGATCCTGCCCTACTACGGCATGCAGATGGACCAGGTCGTCAGCGTGCACCAGTTAGTCAGTAACGCCATCCAGCTGGGCGGCGAGCATTAGAGAATAATCAGGAGATATCCATGGCAGTCACCAAAGACGAAGTAAATCGCAAACTTACTTTCCGCAAGTTCGAAGACGGGGTGCACCGCTGGCGCTCGCAGGGCGAGAATATCTTCAATGAAGATACCAGTTTCAAATGTCCGACCTACGTGCACCGTACCCCGCCCTGCCAGGGCAGCTGCCCGTCGGGCGAAGACATTCGCGGCTGGCTCAACATCGTGCGCGGCATCGAAAAAGCGCCGGAAGGCGTGAGCATGCAGGAATATGCGTTTCAGCGTTCCACCGACGCCAACCCGTTTCCGTCGATGATGGGGCGGGTCTGCCCCGCGCCCTGCGAACAGGGTTGCAACCGCAACAACGTCGACGACTTCGTCGGCATCAACGCGGTCGAACAGTACATCGGCGACACCGCGAAAACCGAGGGTTTCCGCTTCGCCGCGGCGCCGCCCGTCGGCAAGCAACGCGTCGCCATCATCGGCGGTGGACCGGCCGGACTCGCGGCGGCTTACCAGCTGCGGCGCAAGGGCATCGCCAGCACCATCTTCGATGAGCACGACGAACTCGGCGGCATGTTCCGCTACGGCATTCCGGGTTATCGTACACCGCGCGAATTTCTCGATCACGAGATCAGCCGCATCCTCGAACTGGGCGATATCGAAACGCGCATGTCGACGCGCGTAGGGCGCGACGTCAGCGTCGCACAGCTGGAAGAAGAATTCGATGCGTTGTTGTGGGCGATCGGTTGCCAGTCGGGGCGCAGCCTCCCGCTCGAACACGGCGACGCGCCGAACTGCATCTCCGGTGTCGCTTTCCTCGAAGCCTTCAATCGCGGCGCGCTGCAGGTAACCGCCGACCGCGTGGTCTGCGTCGGCGGCGGCGACACCTCCATCGACGTGGTCTCGGTGGCGCGACGCCTGGGCAAGGTTGACAGCCTGCCCGAAGACCAGCTCACCGAGTTCGTGGTGGGCGGCTTTACCGCGCACGACTCGGCCTACGCGGCCTCGCGCCAGGGCGCGGACGTCACCCTGACCTCGCTGTTCGAGCGCGCACAGATGACCGCCAGCGAGCACGAAGTCGAAGATGCCATGCGCGAGGGTGTGCGCATCATCGACGGCGTCATGCCGATCGAAATCATTGTCAACGACGCGGGTCGCGCAACCGCGTTGAAACTCGCCAAATGCAGTTTCGAAGACGGCAAGCCGACAGCGGTCGAAGGTACCGAGTTCGAGGTCGAATGCGATCTCATCGTCGCCGCCATCGGCCAGGGCGGTGACCTGCGCGGGCTCGAGGAGCTCGGCAACGATCGCAGCCTGATGGATGCCGACAAGTACTACCAGCACAGCCACAAGCCAGGGCATTTCGTCGCCGGCGATATCATCAACCCGCACCTGTTGACCACCGCCATCGGCCATGCGGCAGTTGCCGCCGACAGCATCGAGCGTTACCTTGGTGGCGCCGGGTTCAGCAAGCGCCCTTGCCACAGGCGGGAGAGATTGGCCTGGAAGATATCCCCTTCGCGTATATAGGTTTTGGTTCGCCGTACCGCCTCGATATATCGCTCCGGATCTTCCTCCTCCAGCGTACCGTCCAGCAACGGCGCGGCCCGCGTCGGGGGCGGCCCTGCGTCCTGGGCCCGCTGCAGGTCTCCAGCCAGTTGCTCCAGTTCCTCCTCGTATCCCGGCTCTGCCGTGAGCCACGCCGTCCTGGTCTTGTGATCGCACACGTAGGCGCTGCGCACACGGCACGCCAGGGCCACCGGCAGATCCCCGTCCGCCTCGAGCCCCAGTGTCGGTTCAATCTGGTCCGCCAGTTCATAGGCCAGGAACAGGAACCAGCCCCCACGGAAGGGACGATCGGAGACCGGCAGTTCGACGTGTTCGTGTTGCCACCAGCCATTGAGGGCGGCAAGAAAGTCGTGGCTGCCGTCGGCGCCGGGCCCGGCCAGGCAGCCGTGGTGATCAAGCGTCAGCGCATCCCCCGGGAATGCGAACAGGATGTCAAAACGACCCTGGGGAGTGCCGATAGCCGCGCTCTCCAGGAGGAACGGGTAAGCCCGCGGATCCGCGCAATGCATCCGCATGGCAAGGTCCGGTCCGTAGGGGACCGGTCTGAGGATTTCTGTCTGGGGACGGCCGGGCATCCGCTGAGCGGTCGGGGCCGGCGATCAGTCCAGTGCGCGAAACACCAGCGTGCCGTTGGTTCCACCGAATCCGAAGGAGTTCGAGAGAGCTGTTCGCAAAGCCATCTCGCGGGCCTCGTTGGGGACGTAGTCCAGGTCGCACTCCGGGTCCGGGGTCTCGTAGTTGATGGTGGGCGGCACCACGCCGTGGCGGATAGCCAGGATCGAGAATATCGCTTCCACGGCCCCGGCCGCTCCCATCAGGTGACCGGTGGTGGATTTTGTCGAACTGACGGCGAGGCTGTCCGCGTGATCACCGAATGCCCCTCGGATGGCCACTGTCTCTGCCTTGTCGCCGAGCGGGGTCGATGTGCCGTGGGCATTGACGTAATCGACGTCGCTCGGCGCAATGCCGGCATCCCGCATGGCGTTCTCCATGCACAGCTTGGCCCCGGCGCCACTTTCCAGCGGCGCCGTGATGTGATGTGCGTCGCCACTCATGCCGAAACCGATGAGCTCCGCATAGATTTCGGCACCCCGCGCCTTGGCATGCTCCAGTTCCTCGATTACCACTGCGCCGGCGCCGTCGCTCAGCACGAACCCATCCCGGTCGCGGTCGAAGGGCCGGCTGGCCCTCTTCGGATCGTCGTTCCGGGTCGACAGTGCCTTGGCCGCGCAGAACCCTCCCAGGCCCAGCGCAGTCGTTGCCATCTCCGATCCTCCTGCCACCATGATTTCGGCGTCGCCGTAGGCGATGCAGCGGGCCGCCACGCCGATATTGTGGGTCGCCGTGGTACAGGCGGTCACCAGCGACAGGTTGGGGCCCATGATCCCGTAGGCGATGGACACGTGGCCGGCGACCATGTTGATGATGCTGCCAGGGATGAAGAACGGAGAAATGCGCCTGGGAGAGCGGCCCGATTCCAGGAACTTGGTGACGTTCACCTCGATGGTTTCTATGCCGCCTATGCCCGAACCGAAGGCGACGCCGATCCTGGCGGAATTCTGCTCGGTGACCTCGAAACCCGAATCGGAGATAGCCTGCTTGCAGGCGGCGATGCCGTAATGCATGAAGGTGTCCATCTTCCGCAGGTCCTTGGCGGGGACGAACCCGGTGGCATCGAAGTCGTAGATAGCACCGCCAATGCGGGTGGAAAAATCGCTGCAATCGATCCGAGTGATCGGCCCGATTCCGCTCTTGCCTTCCAGCACGCTGTTCCACGCGGTCTCTACGGTATTGCCCACTGGCGAGACGATACCGAGGCCCGTGACGACGACCCGACGATTTGACAAGCCTGCTACCTCCGGAAAATCCAGAGCCGGAGCCGGGTT
>Ga0209536_100008744_pt1 | contig 15155 bp, 14 predicted proteins | sample DeeMarSeWOR28_12_FD_187461 | JGI IMG/M metagenome (GOLD analysis project Ga0209536, IMG submission 187461) | Marine sediment microbial communities from White Oak River estuary, North Carolina - WOR-2-8_12 (SPAdes) (version 2) | ecosystem: Environmental > Aquatic > Marine > Intertidal zone >...
TGGACGATGCGGCCGTTCACTTTGGCCCCCACCGTCCGGTGGCCGACTTCCGTGTGCACCCGGTAGGCAAAATCGACCGGGGTCGATCCCAGGGGAAGGCCAAAGACGTCTCCCTTGGGAGTAAAGACAAAAACCTCGTCGACAAACAGATCGATCTTTAAGCTCTCCATAAAATCCTTGGCGTCTTTGAGCTCTTCCTGCCATTCGAGCATCTGCCGGAACCAGGACATTTTTTGGTCCAGACTTTTATCTGTGGTCCCCTCTTTGTAGCGCCAGTGGGCGGCGATCCCGTATTCGGCGATCCGATGCATGTCGGCGGTGCGGATCTGCACCTCAACCGGCCTCCCGGACGGGCCGATCACCGTGGTATGCAGCGACTGGTAGCCGTTGGACTTAGGCATGGCCACGTAATCGCGGAACCTGCCGGGGATCGGCTTCCAGGCGGCGTGCACCACTCCCAGCACCGCGTAGCATTCTTTAATCGTATCGACGATCCCCCTTACCGCCGTAAGGTCGTAGATCTCATCAAATTCCAAATTCTGATCGACCATCTTGCGGTAAATGCTGTAGAAATGTTTAGGGCGGCCGGTCAATTGAATGTCAATCCCTACCTTCTTAAGCATTTTTTTGACTTCGGCCACAAATTCCTGGAGATAGCTCTCCCGCGCCCCGCGGCTCTCCGCCACCCGGTTCTTTATCTCCTCATACTTATCCGGCTCAAGATAGGAAAAAGAAAGGTCTTCCAATTCCCATTTCAGTCTCCACATTCCAAGGCGGTGGGCCAGCGGCGCAAATATCTCGCGGGTCTCGAGGGCGGTTTCCCTCTGTTTTTCCGGCGGAAGATACTTTAAAGTGCGCATATTATGCAGGCGGTCGGCCAGTTTAATGATGATGATCCGGAAATCCTCGCCCATGGCCACGAACATCTTGCGGAAATTCTCCGCCTGGCGGACCTCGCGGCTGATAAAGGTAAGCTGTCCCAGCTTGGTGACCCCTTCGACCAACCGCGCGACTTCTTTTCCAAAATGCCGCTCGAGATCTTCGCGGCTTACATCCGCATCCTCAATAACATCATGGAGCAAGGCGGCAGAAATTGTTAAGGGGTCTTGTTCTAATTCGGTTAATATATGCGCGACGGCCAGCGGATGGATAATGTAGGGCTCGCCCGAGAGGCGTTTGTGCCCCTGATGAGCCTTCTCCGCAAAATCGTAAGCCCTGGCTACGACTTCCAGGTCAGCCTGGGGATTATACTCTTTTATTTTCCCAAGCAGGGAGTCAATTTTGTTCATCTTCGGCGATAGCGGCTGCGGTCCATTACTCCGATGCCCGGAGGGATGCCGGCGTGTTTGCGCCTGGGCTGTTCTTCTCTCTCCTTACGCGGTGCCGGCCGGCCGCCTGAGGACCTTACCGCCACGATTATTTTACAGGAATTCTCGAGAGAAGAAGTCAGCTTATAGGCCTCTTCCAGGTCTTTGCCCGTCGCAAAACTGCCGTGCCCCTTTACCACCGCCACTCCGCTATCTCCCGACAGGAACGAAGGGAGCAGCCGGGCCGCTTCATCGCTGCCGATGGCGGTGCGGACCCTGACGATCGAGGCCGCCTTGTACAAAAACTGGCCCTCCGCGTCCTGGGGAATGATCTTATTATCGGTTAAAGAGATGGCGATGGCATTCGCCGGATGGGCATGCACGATCGCTTTCGCGGCGGTCTGCCGGTAAATAGCGCGGTGCGTGGGAAGCTCGCGGGAAGCTGCATCTGCGTTTTTATCCCCTTCCATCTCGGCTTCGATGATATCGTCTTTCTTCAGATCGCCCAGCATGGCATCCCGGCGGGTGATAAAAATTTTGTCCCCCTCGCGGACGCTCAGGTTCCCACCGTGCGAATCGATCAGCCCTTCCTGGAACAGATACTTTCCTATTCTTTGAAAATCCTCAAACATGTCTCGGCCTCCCTTTATTTTTTAATATGCGCTGGCTTGATAGTTTCAAATTCCGAAAAATCCTTGAACTCCTGGAAACGATCGATGATCTCCTTTCGCTTCAGGCGCCGCATTCGGTCCAGACTAAAGTCTTCAACATTAAAAGAGGCCATTACTGACCCCACGATCACCGCGCGACGGATATTTTCCTGCGAAAGGTCATTGCTTTTCGCCAGATAGCCGATAAAGCCGCCGGCAAAGGAATCTCCCGCCCCCGTTGGATCGCGCAGCATTTGCTGCGGATACGAAGGCGCGGAAAAATGCACCCCATCCGTAAAAAGCAAAGCTCCATGCTCTCCTTTCTTGATAATGACCGCCTTGGTCCCCAGCTTGAGCAGCCGCGAAGCCGCCACCGGAAGATTCGGCGTTTCCATAAACTGCCGCGCTTCACCGTCGTTCATCAGAACAAAATCCACCCGTTTGATGACTTCGTGCAGGGCGTCTCTTTTGCTGTTGATCCAGAAATCCATCGTATCCATCGCGACCATTTTTGGCTTATCAAGCTGGTCTAAAACCTTGAGCTGGATTTCCGGGTCCAGGTTCGCCAGAAAAACAAAATCCGATTTCTTCAGATTATCCGGGATCTTGGGATCGAAAGCCGCGTACACATTTAACTTTGTGTCGCGGGTATGCGCCTTGTTCATGTCGTACTCATAATAACCCGACCAGCGGAATGTATGCCCTTCGATAATTTGGACGCCGCCCAGATTGATATTCCTGGATTTTAATAAATCGGCGTACTCTTTTGGGAAATCATTCCCCGCCACCCCCACGATCGCCGTTTGCGCATAAAAACTCGAAGCCATGCTGGCATGCACGGCTGATCCCCCCAGGATCTCATTTTTTCTTCCAAAAGGCGTCTCGATCGTATCCAGACCAATGGTCCCAACAATTAGAACTGACATAATTTCCTTTCTTCGGCGGGCGCCCGACTACGCTAAAACTCTGAGAATGATCTGGTGAACGACCCAGATCAAAATGATCGCAACAAACGGCGAAACGTCCACCCCGATCCTTCCCGGGGGAAGCGCCATTCTTATTACCCGCAAATACGGCTCGGTCAGCTGGTAGATCGGATTGATAAACGGGCTCATCCGGCTGTGCGGTATCCACGGCAGCACCGCCCGGATCGCTATTAAAATATAGACAGCCGAAAACAAAAAATTAATTACAAAGATTACAAAGTCCATTTTTTGGAAAGAACTTTCGATTTTTTGGCCGCCGCCATGACCGCTTCGATCAGCGCCCTAGAAAACCCTCTTCTCTTCAGGGCCTTTAATCCTTCGATCGTCGTCCCGCCGGGAGAAGCAACCATTTCCCGGAGCTCCGCTGGAGATTTTCCGGTATTTAAAACCGTATAGGCCGCGCCTAAAACGGTGATCAACGCCAGCTCGGCCGCCGTCTTCTTCGGCAATCCTGCCGCGATTCCACCATAGGCTAAAGCTTCGATCGCCTGGTAAACATACGCCGGGCCGGATCCTGAAAGCCCCGTAACCGCGTCCATGAGCTTTTCTTTGACCTCGACCACTTCTCCGACCGCCTTGAAGATGGCAGCTGCTTTTTTATACTGTGCGCGGCTTACGTTCTTTCCCTTCGCCAGCGCCGTCATCCCCATTCCTACCAGGGCCGGATTATTTGGCATCGCCCGAACGACCGGAACTCCCGGCAATTTCTTCTGCAAATAGGAAAGCGGAATTCCGGCAGCAATACAAATAATTATCTTCTTCTTCCCTGGCCCCTGGTCCCTAGTCCCTAGCACCTGCCCCATATTCCGCGGCTTCACCGCGAGGATTACAATTTGGGCAGATTTGAATACTTGAAGATTATTCTTGGCAATTTTGATCTTATATTTCTTCTTAAGATAACTAAGCCGCTTCTTCGAAATATCCGAAGCAATAATGCTTTTGGGCGATCTGCTGCGGGCGATCAGGGCCTCTGCCATCCGCCCCGCCCCGATGAAACCGATCTTCGTCACTGAGTCACCTCAATCCTTAGCGGGAAAAAAATGTATCGCGTTTTTCCTCAGAATAATTCAATTCCTCACCCAAAGAGGTCCGCTCTTCGGATGAATTGATCGTAATTTGGGAAGGCGTAAAAAGGAAGATCGATTCCCCAAGCTTCATCATGTGGCCGTCGATCGCGTAGGCGGTGCCGCAGACAAAATCGATCAAACGGGTGCCTTCGGCCGGGTCCAAATGCTTAAGCGAGATAATAACCGGTGATCCGGAGCGCAGGTGGGTGGAAATATTGAGCGAATCCTCGTATACCTTGGGCTCATAAAAAACGATCTCGCATCCCCCGTCCCCGTCGTTCCTCTTTTTATTTTTAAGAATAGTCGCCATATCCAGCTGTTCTGAGGAATACCCTTTTTCTTCTCCGCCGTCCTCTTCGCCTAAACCGATAAATGCCTTTGCGCGATTAAAAAGACCTTCTACCATTTCTATCAGCTCCTTTTACCAAAAATCGCCCGCCCGATTCGGACCATGTTCGATCCTTCCTGGATCGCAACCTCGAAATCATCCGTCATTCCCATGGAGAGATATTTCATCTCTACATTGGGCAGATTCAAGCCCTTAATTTCGTCGAATAGTTGTCTCAAACGGCGAAAATAAGGCCTCGCCCTCTCCGGGTCATCTGCCAAAGGCGCCATGGTCATTAGACCCTGGACCTTGAGCTGCTTCAATTCTACTATTTTTTTCAAAAGATCGATAGCCGAATCAGCCGGAACTCCAAACTTAGTCGCTTCTTTAGAGGTATTGACTTCAATCAGGACCGGGACTTCTTTGCTCGCCTTGGCCTCGATTTCCCGAGCCAGGCGCTCGGAATCAACTGAGTGTATTATATCAAAGATGTCAAGAGCGTGTCTAACCTTATTGCGCTGGAGATGGCCGATCATGTGCCAAGTAACATGAGGGTGTTTTTGTTTCAAAATTTCTGCCTTTGCCTTCGCCTCCTGAACTTTATTCTCTCCGATATCGGCCAGCCCGGCATCCAGGGCCTCCTTAACCATTTCAAGGGGCTGATTTTTAACCGCGCCGATGATCTTTATCTCTTGGGGATCTCTTCCGACCGAGATGGCGGCTTTTTCGACCTGCCGACGAACATTTCCCAGATTTTCCTTTACGGACATATTAAAAAACATTATAGCATAATGAAAATCTTTACGGTAAGATATTGGCATGCACAGACTTAGCTGGCTATTAATCCTTCTCCTTACCATCCCGATCATCAATTATCCTAACCCACTCGATCCCAAAGGCGGAGAGATCGCAACCATCGAATGCACTCCGACCCAAACCACCGAAGCCTTCCTCTATATATATGATATGTCCGCAAAGCTGATCCTGCGCAAAGCATTCAACCTCCAGGGCGGCGCGCTTAACCAAACCACCTGGGATGGATACAGCGACTATAACGAGCTGGTCGGAAACAGCATCTATCCTTATCTAGTGGTCGATAAATCGAACCGCCTTATCGGAAAAGGGAAGATCTGGATCATTAATAAATGACAAAAAACAAATTACAAATAACAAACAATACCAAAATAACAATTTTTAAATTTAAATGTTTGATTTTTGGTATTGTTTGGAGCTTGGTGCTTGGATCTTGTGATTTCGCGGACGCGCAGACAACATTCGATCCGCTGACGATCGGGGTTGGGGCCAGAGCACTCGGAATGGGTAAAGCTTACGTCGCCGTAGCCGAGGAAGGCGATACGATATTCACCAATCCCGCGGGCCTCGGCGAGATCGATGCCTTCCAGTTCACCAGCATGTCCGGCTCGATCATGGAGGATATGCACTATTCCATGTTCGGGGGAGTATACCCCCTGGGAGAAAAGCAGGCCGTGGGAGTCGGTTTTGTCTCCGCGCGCACCGGCGGGATCGAGCTCCGCGATTCCGGGGGCGTGCTGCTCGGCATTTCTAATTTCGAAAACAGCGTTCTCTTCGCTTCCTACGGAAGAAAGCTGACCGACAAATTATCGTTCGGGATCAGCCTAAAACGCTTTATCCAGGATGGGTCCCATCTCAATGACGGCGACGGGAACGGGGTCAACCTCGATGTGGGCATACTGCAAAGAGACATCGGATGGCTTTCGGCAGGCGTGGTCGCGCAAAACATCCTGGATTTTTCTGCCATTCACTATCGCAACGGCGGCCGGGATAAACTGCCGCGGGTCATAAAGGTCGGGTCCCGGATGTATGTCCTGGGCCAGGGCTTCCAGGCCGCCCGATTTTCCCCGATCGAACTTGTGCTTGTCTTTGACGCGGATTTCTATTTGGAAGCGTCCAAACCTACCCTCACCCATATCGGCGCGGAGTATTCTCCAACGCATTCTTTCACCCTCAGGGCCGGGATCGACCAGGACCAAATGAGCACCCTGGGGCTGAGCATCGCGTTCGCCGGGATCGGATTCCATTATGCCTATCATCCATTTACCGTGATGCGCAGCGAAACCCACTTTTTCTCCCTCACCTTTGACGAGCGCGGCTGGCCCTACGAGGGGCTGCCGGACATCTTCTTAGGCTCTCTTAATCTTGCAAAAACCTGATTCTCGTGCTAAAATGCCCATTCTGCCCTAGACTTGGCAAAACGTTTGTTCGGGGCAAAATTTTATAAGCCCCTCGACTCGTCCCGCTAAATCGGGACTCGCTCGGGGCAAGGAGGAAATCAATGCCGGTAGTTACAATGAAAGAACTCCTGGAAGCGGGAGTTCACTTCGGGCACCAGAGCAAACGCTGGAACCCAAAAATGAAAAGATACATCTACGCTTCGAGGAACGACATCCATGTTATCGATCTCCACAAAAGCATTCCTTTAGTTGATGCGGCCTATGAATTCGTCAAGAACGCGGTCGGGAACAATGGGACCGTACTTTTCGTGGGGACAAAGAAACAGGCCCAGGAAGCCATCGAAGAAGAGGCCAGGCGCTGCGGCATGTTCTTTGTGAACCAGCGCTGGATCGGCGGATCGCTCACCAATTTCAAGACCCTCAAGAAAAACATCGCCCGCATGAAAGATATCGAAAAAATGAAAGAGGACGGGACGTTCGAGAAGCTCCCCAAAAAAGAAGTGATCAAAATTGAGCGCGAGTACCGGAAACTGGTCAGAGGATTGAGCGGGATCCGCGAAATGGTAAGCCTTCCCGCCGCCGTCTTCATCGTTGACAGCAAGAAGGAGCAGACCGCGCTCAACGAAGCCCGCCGCTTAAACATTCCGATCGTGGCGATTGTGGATACGAATGCCGACCCGGACGAAGTCGACTACCCCATCCCGGGCAATGACGACGCGATCCGTTCGATCAAGCTTCTTACCAGCATTATCGCCGACGCGGTCGTGGCCGGCCGAGAGATCGCGAAGCCCTTGGAAGAAAGGGCCGAAGAGATCGCAGTTCCGCTGGAAGTCAAAGAAGAAGGAAAAGAAAAAGCCCAAGAAACAGAAAGCGCCAAAGAGGGAGAAAAAACCAAAGAAGAAGGAAAAGAGGAAAAACCGGCTGTGCCTATTTCTGAGGAAGCCCAAGCCGTGCTCGAAGAACAGCGCATCGAAGAGCTGGGCCTCGCCAAAATAAAAGCCGAAAAAGAAGCGGCAGAGAAGCGCACCGGATTCTAGTTTAGGAGGATTCAATGGCAATTACCGTAGACACAATCAAAACTCTAAGAGAAAAGACCGGATGCGGCATGATGGACTGCAAAGCCGCCCTCAAAGAAGCAAAGGGCGACATGGAAAAAGCGGTTGAGATCCTGCGCAAGAAGGGATTGGCCGCGGCCGCCCGCCGCGCGGGCAGAGTCGCCGCCCAGGGATTGATCGACTCTTACGTTCACCTTGGGGGCAAGCTCGGCGTCCTGGTCGAGGTTAACTGCGAATCCGATTTTGTGGCCAAGAACATCGAATTTCAGGCGTTCGTCAAAGATATCGCCATGCAGATCGCGGCCTCCAACCCTTCCTATATTTCCAAAGACGATGTTCCCGACAGCATTATCCAGCATGAGAAAGACATCCTGGAGACCCAGGCCAAGCAAGAAGGGAAGCCCGCAAAGGCAGTCGAAAAGATCGTTAATGGCCGCATTGAAAAGTTCTATGCCGAAGTCTGCCTGCTCGAACAGCCGTTCATCAAAGACACCAAAATCGCGGTCAAAGACCTGCTGGCCGGGCTGGTCGCCAAGATCGGCGAGAATATCGTCATCCGAAGGTTCACGCGCTTTCAATTAGGTGAAAAATCCTAATCCAAAAATATATCTGATCGACGGAAACAGCCTCGCTTACCGAGCTTTCTACGCCCTGCCCGACACCATGCGCTCATCATCCGGCATCACCACCAACGCGATCTATGGATTTACGACCATGCTGCTTAAGATCCTGGACGAAAAACCCGATGCGGTCGCGATCTCCTTCGATCTTCCGGAGCCCACCTTCAGGCACAAGGAATATAAAGAATACAAGGCGACCCGCGATAAAGCCCCCCCCACCCTGCACGAACAGATCCCATACGTAAAAGAGATCGCCCAAGCTTTTGACGTCCCGATCTTCGAGGTCCCGGGCTACGAAGCCGACGATGTGATCGGGACCCTGGCAAAAGAAGCGGAAAAACAGGGGCACGAAGTGGTAATCCTTAGCGGCGACCGCGATCCCCTCCAGCTGGTCGATAAAAACATCAAGGTCATGTACACCCGGAAAGGGATCACCGATACTGTTCTCTTTGGCGAGGAAGAAGTAAAGGAAAAATTTGGGCTGACCCCCAAACAGCTGATCGATTTTAAGGCGCTCAAGGGGGATTCTTCGGATAACATCCCCGGCGTTCCCAAGGTCGGCGAAAAGACCGCCACTGAGCTCCTCAAAGAATTTGGAACCCTGGAAAATGTCCTAAAAAATGTCGAGAAGATCAAAAAGAAAGCTCTCAAAGAGAACCTTAAAAATAATGTTCATCTGGCGGAGATGAGCAAAAAGCTGGGAACGATCGTAACCGACGTGCCGATCGAGATCGATTGGGAAAAGTGCAAAAGAAGAGAGGTCGATTGGCAAAAAGTGATCCCCCTCTTTGAAAAATTCGATTTTGACCGGCTGATCAAAAAATACGGGCCGGCGCTGGACGAATTCCAGAATGAAGCGGTGATCGAGAAAAAGAGAGAGGAAATAGCCAAGTTAGATTTTATCGGCGTTAAGACCGAAAAAGAGCTAAAACAATTGGTCAGTGAGCTTAACAAAGCCGAAGGGTTTGCCTTTGACCTCGAAACCACCAGCCTCAATACTTTCGAAGCAAAAATTGTCGGAATCTCCTTTTCTACCGAACCTAAATCGGCCTATTATTTGCCGCTGGGCCACGCCGAAATGGAACAATTAAAGGGCTCTTTAGAAGCTCTGCAGCCGCTCTTCTCGTCCGACAAATTAAAGATCGGCCATAATATTAAATATGACATCGAGGTCTTAAAATCGAATGGGATCGAGGTTAAGGGGCCACTATTCGACACCATGGTTGCCGCGTACCTGCTTGATCCGACATCCGGTAAATATTCGTTAAAAAAGCTGGGCAAGCAGTTCCTCGGCCGCGACATGATCAAGCTGATGGAGCTGATCGGCAAAGACGCCGAATACGAAGACTTTTCACAGGTCCCGGTCGATATTGCAACCGACTACGCCTGCTCGGACGCGGATGTGACCTTTTGCCTCTACGAGATCTTTAACCTCGCCCTTAAAGCGCAAAAATTAGATAAACTTTTCTATGAGATCGAGATGCCGCTGATCGAAACGCTGATCGAGATGGAATATAACGGGATCTCGATCGATAAAAAGCTCCTGGCCAGGATGTCAAAAGAGATGGATGAAAAGCTAAAGGACCTGGAAAAACACATTTTCTGCATTGCGGGCGAAACATTTAACATCAACTCACCCAAACAGCTGGCGAATATCCTGTTTAATAAACTGCAAATCCCGGTATTAAAAAGGACCAAGACCGGCCCATCGACCAATATCGAAGTTTTGGAGGAGCTGGCATCGAAAAAGATCGAGATCGCCGAAAAATTGATCGAGTACCGCTCCCTTACCAAACTAAAATCCACCTTTGTCGATGTCTTCCCCACCCTGATCAACCCTAAAACGGGGAGGATCCATACGTCCTTTAATCAAACCATAACTGCGACCGGGAGACTCTCAAGCTCCAATCCTAATCTGCAGAACATTCCGGTCCGCGGGGATTGGGGAAAGCTGATCCGGTCCGCTTTTATCCCCGATAAAAAGGATTGGGTCCTCTTGGCCGCCGACTATTCGCAGATCGAACTTCGCATCCTCGCCCATTTAAGCAAAGACAAAGCCTTGATCGAGGATTTTAAAGCCGGCAAAGATATTCACCGCTCGACCGCCGCCCAGGTTTATGGCGTGCCGGAATCAAAGGTCACCGACGAAATGCGCTCTTCCGCCAAGGCGGTCAACTTCGGGATCATCTACGGCATCTCTGATTTCGGTTTAGCCAAACAATTAAAGATAAAAAGAGCCGAAGCGGCCGATTTTATCAATAAATATTTCACCCGGCACACGGGAGTAAAAGAATTCATTGATAAGACGATCGAAAAGGCGCGGGAAGACGGCTACGTTGCTACGCTGCTGGGGAGAAAGCGCCCGATCCCCGACATCAACAGCCCCAATCAAGGCCTGCGCTCGTTCGCAGAAAGGACCGCGATCAACACTCCGGTCCAGGGAACTGCGGCCGACATGATAAAAATTGCGATGGTTAAGATCCATAACACGTTATCCGCCGTGCCTGCCGGCAGGCGGGTTACCCGCTACCCTTTACAAATGATCATCCAGGTCCACGACGAGCTTGTCTTCGAATGCCCAAAAAACGAAGTCGAGAATATTAAAAAGATCGTCGAAGAAGAGATGGTCAATGCGATCAAACTAGATGTTCCGGTTAAAGTGGATGTTGGGATCGGAAAGAACTGGGCCGAGGCCAAGGCTTGATCACATCAAGTTTGAGGTAATAAACATCTGGTCGATCCAATGTTGATAGGTCTGGACCGCCCTCTCCGCCGCTTGAGCGTCCATCCTAAAACCGTAAACAATCCATTCTCTTTCCAGGTTCTTGAAAATCCCGAGGCCCGTAGGCGAAGGCTGCTCCATCTCGACCCCGAATATCAGCGCGTCCGACCGCAGCTCGGGAAGGTCCTGTTTATCCAGATATTCTAAGAGGGCGGGGAAAGGAATCAGGGGCAGATTGGACTCTTCCGATATCGGAAATAAAAATCCCATCCGCCAGTTGATGGCCATCTGCTCGCCAAAAGAATATTTTTCGCGCCGATAAAAAGTCCGCGCCGCATGCATCAGCATCGCCCAATCTATGCCCCAGCACTGCTTATCCCAATTTTCATCGCCGCCCTTCCAATTTATCCCCATAAAATTCCAGGGAGCTTTAATGCACGCGGCAACCAGGGGGACAAGGTCCCCGGTTGTATGATCGGCAAAAGGGAGCAGGGCGTGCACGCTTTCCAATCTCAACTTATTTCCAAGCTTTGAATAAAGCCCGTGAATGCCGTATCCTAGCTTCATCACTTCGCGGTGATGAAGCAGGGAATACATGATATCAAAGAACGGATGGTAGATTTCCTCGGCCAGCGCCTCGGTGGTCCCCCCGCCCCAATGCCTATTCATCTCGGCGGCCGCATTCTGCAAACCCTGAAAATTATGGATTTTCGCCTGGACCGGGCTTAAAAATGCCGGGATGGGAACATCCTTCAGGACGGGGCCGTTCAGCATGTATCTTGTTCGCCAGCCTTCCCTTGTCTTTTTTTCCCGCCAGCGGAAAAGAACATAGTTTTGCTTTCGCAACAGCGCCTTTCCATTAACAATCGGAACGTTTAAGAATTCACCCATCACATCCTCCGCTCAATACCGGATCGGCCAACTGAAAATCGATTACCATCTTTTTTTCCTTTTTCGCGGTTTCCCGCGCTCACCCGGAGAAGCGTACAGTTCCAGATCATCCTGGGACAGGGGAAAAGCCTTTATCACCCCATCCACCCTCTTCACGATCGTATCGATCTGCAGCATCTGCACCGCCCCTACTAACCCCGACATAATTTCTATGCCCAACCTGATCTCAGCAAATTCATGAGCGCCTTCTTTATATTTAAAAAATTCTCCCGACGCCATATTTATTCCCTGTTTTCTTAATTTATTCGTAATGTCGTCCAGCAATCCGGGGCGATCATTACCGATTATTTTAACGCCCGTCAGCCTCTTTTCGCGGTTTGGATGATTAAGCTCCCGCAAGAACTTTTCCCGTGCTCTTGCCAGGAAACGATCTACCGGCACCTCTCCTACCCCCACATCATATATAAACTGGTTCACATCAACATATCCGATTTCGAGCAAAATCGATCTGATAAATTCGGTGCCAAACAGTTTTTCCGCCGGCAAATAATATTTAAGCGTTTTTTTATTCAAATACCGGAAAGCTGCCGAATAAATATCCCGCTGGCCCTTTCTTTTTAAAAATCGGCGGAATTTTAAGAGCGCCGGGGAATCCCAGGGAGTCCTTTTTACCCAATCCATCCATTCCAAAGCGGGAGAAGCCTTCTTGCCTTTTATAATAACGACCTCATCCCCTTCACGCAGCATCTGAGAAAGCGGCGCCGGACGGCCATTAATTAAAACTTCTCTTAGCCGCATAAATTCCCGCTTGCTGATCCGGGCCGCAAGATCCAAGGGAGTCGATCCATATGGAAGTTCCATCCGCTTGCCTTCCCGCGTATAAACATAAATAGACGAGCTGACCGCTTCGAACATGCCGTAGAGAGTGTCTTCGGTTACACCCTCCCCGCGCAGGTATTCGGTTAAAGCATCCAGCCAGGCCCTTCCCCGCTTATGCCACTCCTTATCCGCCTTGATCTTGGGAAGAATGCCGTGGCGGTAAACACCATTCATTTTCCGGCTCCGGACCTGCACCAATAAACGGCCAAAACCCGGGACCTGCACATAAGTATGCAAAAATCGGTGCTCATTCGGTTGGGGATCGGCAATAAAATCGCGTATTTCTTCCTGGATAGGGTGAAAGACATCATGCACGCGGCCTAAAATTGTGTAACAATGGTATTTATTCGGCACAACAATATTGATCCGCCAGATATCCGTCGGAGAAACATCATTCAAAGAGATATCTCTTTTCTCCATCCTTTGATATAGCTCATAAATAGAACGGACCTCAGCTTTAATCTCCGCATTAATACCAATGCTATCGATCTTAGATCCAAGATTTTGCAGAACCTCCAAGATCTTTTCTCGACTGCTTGAAAAAACCTTCCATCGCTTGTCCGCGATTTCACGATACGAACACTTAAAGCCGGATTCCCTGCCCAGATATTGAAAAGACAGATCTTCAAGTTCCCGCTTCAAATTCCACATTCCTAAGATATCGGCTACTTTCCCAAAAACATGTAAAGTTTCACGGGCTTTTGCTATTCGTTTCTTTTCTTTCATGTATACCAGAGTTCTCATGTTGTGTAATCGGTCAGCCAATTTAATAAGGATGATGGCTAAATCTTCGGACCCGAACTCCAGCCATTTTCCAAAGATCTCAACCGGCGATGGCTTGTCGCCAATAAACTCCGGTTCTTTCCCCAGCTCGGTAACGCCTTCCACCAAACGGGCGACCCGCTCCCCAAAACGGGCCTTCAAAAAATCTTTAGTTACCGGCTTGCCCTGGATGCGCGCATCTTCCCGCATATCGTGGCAAAGAGCCGCCAACGCCTCTTCCTCTCCCATCCCCCATTCGTGCACGACGATCTCGGCTACGGAGATCGGATGGTTTTTATATTCTTCTCCGCTCCGCCTTAGCTGACCGGCATGTCCCTCCTTTACCAGGTGGAACGCCAACGGTATCGAATGGCCTGTCCCGGGATTTTGCTCTCTCATCTTCAAAACCATCTTAGTCCTCCGGATATCCCCGATTTCCAACCGGTTCAAAGGCGATTGGCGGGACAGCGGAGTTACATAAGGAGAAGGCGGAGCATAGCTTCTGATTTTTGCCGCGGCCCATCGCTGCCATCGATTTGCATCCGAGGCCCTGACCGGCGGATATTTAATTGTTACATTTCTAATCTTCATTGTTTAGGGATCCTCGTGCTCAGATCAGACAGCTATCCACCTATATTTTCGGCAGGATTAAGGGGAAATTTCAGGTTCAGAAGAAATTATTAAGCGGTTCTTTCAAAAGCGGTATATCCAAATGTATTTTGTTCAATTGGAAGTTGCGATAAATTATCCAATACCTTAAAAATCGCGTCATTGGTAACCAAAAATCCTTGAATTTTGACCTTACCTTGAAGAATATCCGCCGCGTTAATTTTGTCCGCTTCAGAAAAATGCATCAAGACATTATGGCAGGAAACCATATCAAATTCTCCGCTTACCCCCGATTGAAGCAGATCGTCCACGCGGAAACGGACCATTTTTTTGACTTCCTCTTTTACAGCCAATAAATCGCCGCGCACGGGCTTGAAATGTTTTGTCCGATACCTGGCTATTAACTCTCCATTTTGATCCAGTTCGGCAGATACCCCTGCTTCTTTTCGGCCATCCAGCTGCCTATAAATTCCCTGCGACGCCAGCATTATAATTTTCGGATCGACGTCGGTCGCCAGAATTTCAATTTTTCTTGAAAGATGATAGCCTTTTTCTCTGATCAACATAGCAATTGTATAGGCCTCTCTTCCATCCGAACACCCCGGAACCCAAATACGAATTGGATGAGAAGACCCATTTTCAAAAACCCGGCCCAAGACCTGACGAAAAGCCCGAAATTGATGTAGATTGCGGAAAAAGCTGGACATTTGAAACCTTTTAACACTCCCGCCGCATCTGATTCCGCTAATATTATCCAAATTTGACGGTTTCATAATGATTTTATCACCTATATAATTATCGTCATTTTTTATGGATAATTTCAGGTAATTTTTGATATAATCATATTATGCTCACTCGGGAAAATCTAGCTGATATTGTAAAAACCTCCCTTAGCTCCGGCGGAGATTTTGCGGAGATCTTTATCGAAGAATCCCGCGGAACCTGGATCACCTGCGAAGACAACAAGATCGAGCGGATATCATCTGGAACGGAGGCCGGCGCCGGAGTATGTTTCCTCCATGCACATCCTGGTTATCGAAGACGACGACCCCCTGCGGGCCTCCGT
>Ga0209536_100008745_pt1 | contig 15155 bp, 13 predicted proteins | sample DeeMarSeWOR28_12_FD_187461 | JGI IMG/M metagenome (GOLD analysis project Ga0209536, IMG submission 187461) | Marine sediment microbial communities from White Oak River estuary, North Carolina - WOR-2-8_12 (SPAdes) (version 2) | ecosystem: Environmental > Aquatic > Marine > Intertidal zone >...
CTGTTTTTGATTTTAGCGATTACAGCGGCAGCTGCAAGACCTACAAATTCCTCTACTGTCCGTTCTGCTGTCCCACAGAGCCGGGATATCCCTGCGGATTCGAGGAGTGCCTGGGGTTTGCAAACATACCTCTCGAATACCCGAACCCGGAACAGGTCCCTGATGCAGAAGGACACCAGCTTGATTCATCCTCCTGGAACTGTGAGAAGCACCTGCCGGCCATGGATACTACGAGCTACTGTCCTCCGCCGCCCCTGGGAGCGGCAACCCCTGCATTCTGCCTTCCTGCACTGATAATATTCTCGCTTCTCGGAGGTGCGCTTTATCTTACCGGAAGGAATAGAAACCGGCGAGAGGTCGTAAGGTCTCTATGTTTATTCCGGTCACCTCCCGAAAACCATTTCGTATCTTCCGTTATCCTTGCGAATTCACATTAAATTGATAGTTGCTGATTTTCTTTTTTTTATACTTCGTAAGCGGAAGAAGCTGTTTCGCCTCCTCTGCCGGTCCAGTTTGTATGAAAGAATTTCCCTCTGGGTTCATCGATCCTCTCATATTGATGCGCCCCAAAATAATCCCGTTGTGCCTGGAGCATATTGGCCGGCAGCCTTTCCGTACGATAGCCGTCAAAATAAGACAGGGCAATTGAAAACGCGGGAACAGGTACGCCATTGCTGATGGCGGTTGAAACCACCCGGCGCCAGGCTTCCTGTGAGGCCTCGACTTTTTCTTTAAAATACGGGTCAAGCAGAATGTTTTTAAGGTCGGGATTCCGGTCGAACGCCTCTTTAATCTTTCCAAGAAAAACGGACCGTATGATACATCCGCCACGCCACATCAGGGCCACACCGCCGTAATTAAGGTTCCATTTGTATTCTTCTGCCGCCGCCCGCATCAGCGTATAGCCCTGTGCATAGGATACAATTTTGGAGGCATAAAGCGCTTTTCGCAGATCTTCAACAAAAGCCTTTTTATTGCCGGAAAAATGAGGTTTCGGACCGGATAACACCCTGGACGCATTTGTTCTTTCTTCCTTCATCGCGGAAAGACATCGGGCAAAAACAGCTTCCGCGATCAGGGTCAACGGAATTCCAAGATCCAGTGCCGATATACCTGTCCATTTTCCGGTTCCCTTCTGACCTGCCGTATCCAGAATTTTCTCCAATAGTGGTTCGCCCTTTTCATCCTTATAACCCAAAATGTCGCGCGTGATTTCAATCAGGTAGCTGTCCAGTTCTCCTTCATTCCATTCCTTGAATACTTCATGCATCGCATCGCCCGTCATTCCCAGCAGATTTTTCATGATAAAATAGGCTTCGGAGATCAATTGCATATCTCCGTATTCAATGCCGTTATGAACCATTTTAACAAAATGACCCGCTCCGTTTTCACCTACCCAATCACAACAGGGTGTGCCATCATCTACCTTGGCGGCTACCGCCTGAAAGATATCCCGGACATGTTCCCACGCTTCCGGTGAACCTCCCGGCATGATGGAGGGTCCTTTCAGTGCTCCTTCTTCTCCACCCGAAACGCCTGTACCAATATACAGAAGACCCTTATCCTCTACATATTGGGTACGGCGGATGGTATCCGGAAAATGAGAATTTCCGCCATCGATAATAATATCCCCTTTTTCAAGATGTGGAATTACCTGGTCAATAAAGGCATCCACCGGTTTCCCGGCTTTGACCATCAACATCACTTTCCTCGGCTTTGATAAATTATTCACGAGTTCCCCCACGGAATGGGTTCCTATAATATTCTTTCCTTTACCCCGTCCATTCACAAAATGATCTACCTTTTCAGTGGTGCGGTTAAAAACGGCCACTGTAAATCCTTTGCTTTCCATATTAAGCACCAGGTTTTCACCCATTACCGCCAGTCCAACCAATCCAATGTCTGCAAGTTTTTCCATGATCAATTAATGTTTTTTTATTATTTATATTTAGCTATTTTCCTTTAAATCTGTCTTTCGATGCCCATAATCCCAAGGCGGGATTTGAAATGAAATAAATATCTTCCCCTTCCACATGATTAAATCCCTCCTCGAGCTTGGCAGGGTCATACTTTTTCAATCTATCCCGCAGGTTGGCATAATTATAATTTACATTTTTAATTTCATCCTGGCTGAGATATCCGGGGCAATAGGTTATTTTAAACCGGTTTTCAGAAGAACCATGTATCAGGTGTGCCGCGGCGGAAAGATTATGTTGCAGGTCCTCATTCCGATCGGTCGCATCGAGCACCTTTTCTGTGGTTTGATATCCATATTTCCTGATCAGTCTGTCAATTTCCCTGTCTTCACCAAATTCCCGGAGTCCCGGAGCAAGTATGATTAATTCCCCTTCGTCAGCGATCGCCATTCTTGATCTGTAAATACTTTTGTTTCCCAGCCAGGTGCTTTTGAATTCACCCGGATCGAGATAGGCCACTACTTTTTCGAGAGGTTTATCGAGCATCGTAAAATTTGTCTTCAGTGACAATTCGGAGGCTTTCAGAAAACATTCGAGGTCATCTCCTATAAACAGACCTTTTACTCCCAGTTTACCATTGGATCTGCCCACCACCGTCAGGATATAAATAACCGGCAGGTTGGTTGCAAAATGATCCGAAGCATAATTCAACACCTCTCTTACCGGATTCATGGCGTGTCCCATGATCCGTTCCATTCCGTAAACAGCCCCCAGAAAATGACTTTTATTGATTCCCTCAGACCCTCCCACACCCACAAAAATATTTTTGTTATAATTGGCCATACCGATCACTTCATGCGGAACTACCTGTCCGATGGATAATATCAGATCGATCGAAGGTTCGACAAGTAATCGGTTCACCTGGGCAGGCCAGGGATAGTTCAATTTTGTTTCCGATACAAGATGAATAAATTCTGCCGGTACTTCACCAAGGGTCACGAGCTGATTACGCCAATCGTGTATCCGGAAAAGGGTGGGGGGTATCTTATCGAACATGGTGACCAGCTGTTTCCCGGTCAAGGGTGAATGGGTGCCCAGGGCAGGCAGGATATCCGTTAATCTATCTCCATAGAATTGCCAAACATACTGTGTGATTTCACCCGCAAAAGAATGATACCTGGTAAAATCAGGTGGGATAGCAAGGACTCTATTTCTTTTCCCAAACTTTTCCAGGGTTCCAAATACGGCCTCCTCCAATTCCGAGGAAGAAAAAAGCTCATGATCACTTCCTTTTTCGTAAAATAACATTTCTATTGGTTTATTTTTTCCAAGGGGGTGTATCGGGCAAATAGGATTCAAATTCAGTGATCAGTTCTGTCTCAAAATCACCGGCGTATTCATTTAGGAAGAATTTATCCATAGCTTCTTCAAAGAAACGTTGCCACGAATCCTCCTCATGACCGGGATTGATCGGGTAGAAAAGTACCCCATTTGATTTAGCTGCATTCATATCTCCAGGTGCATCTCCTATCATCAGGATCTTATTATCCTCGTATTTACCTTTCGCACCCAGCTTGATATGTTCTTTTTTAGAGCCATGTTCCTGCCCGGCAATGAATCTCACCCGGTGGTTCATCCCGTTTTCGGTCCATTCACGGTCAAGGGCTTCCACGGGTGTAGAGGATATGACCATGGCGTCTGCTTTCCGGCTTAATTTTTCAAGGGATTCCTTCATAAAGGGATAGGGGGGGATGTCATGAACCATTTCCGAAACATCTGCATTGATGGCTTTTGACCACCTCAAGGCCTGCTCGATGACTGGATCTTGTACCTGTGCGGCATATTTTTCAAGTGCCGGATTTCCTAGTTTAGATTCTTTCTTCGTCCATTCGATAACGGGGGCAAGATCCGGGATCCGGGCTTTTCGGGCGAGCACTTCCTTGCGCTGCCGTAATAGATCCATTACCTGGATCAGGGCGAAAAACCGGTTAATTCCCCTTGATTTTGAATAAAGATTCACAAATTCCCAGGCCTCCCGGGCATATTTAGATACCACCTGAAGGTTCCAGTGTAAAATAGTATTTGGACAGAAACATTCTTTGTGTTTGATTTCCATGGTATCAAAAGCACAACCGTCCGAATCGATCCCAATGAAATAATCTTTTATTGGTTCCAGGTCTTTCAGTATCTGATGCGGATCTTTTGTTGTCATAATATTCCTGAATTAATTAATGATAAGCTTCCGGGATATACGGGGAAAGTTTTTTTGAAGCGAAAACAGGCTTCAACCGGGCAAATCTTTGCCTCCCGTTTATCAACGGCACGGAGACCCAGTCTTCCCCGATCAGTGGGCGAACGTACCGGATAAAATCATCCGTCACATCGATCCGGTTGTCTGCAATCCAGGTTTGCGGGAAGGATCTTTCCGAAAGAGCAACTTTTTCGAGCGGTACTTTATCATATCTCACATTATAAATCAATCCCGGCTCACGAAGTATAGTTGCCATCCAGCCATTTCCATCATCCAATGCAATTTCAACTGCCTTCTGACCTACCTTATACGCTTCATCAAGATCGATGGTGGATGCATAGATCATGGTGTCCCGTTGATCCGTTCCCATTACCTGTCCTCTTGCCTTACCCGATACGTGAAAGCCCTGCTGATTGAGATAATTCACCACCGTCTGGTACACCGACATTTTACTGGCGCCGAATTCTGTATGTCCGAAAGAATCTTTCACAGAACCTATATCTCCTGCATCAAAACCTTCACTGATAACCAGTAAACATCGACCATCCCTCTTTAATTGATCATTTACCAGGTCGATCATGTGTTCCATTTTGATTTTAGATTCCGCCATATAGATCTGGAGCGGCATTTCACGCCGGGGATCGGCAAGCCTCGAGGCGGCAGGAATGTAGCCTATTTTCCTCCCCATGGCCTGGATCACCAGTACGGGATCGGCTGGGGAAGATCCCAGATTTTCTTCATTAGCGTTTTGAATGATATGCGACCAGTATCTGGCGACACTGCCGTATCCCGGCGTATGATCGATCAATTTGAACTCACTGTCTCCCACATCATTATCGATGGTTTTAGGGACGCCTGTTCCCGTAAGATCAAGGCCCCTTTCATTGGCGAGTTCACTTACCCGGAAGGCCGTATGCTGGGAATCATTTCCCCCAATATAGAAAAAGTACCCTACATCATGGGCTTTAAATACGTCCATGATCCTGTTGATATCTTTTTCCTGATGATCTTTGAGTTTATATCGGCAGGTACCGATGCTTCCGGCAGCCGGGGTAGTACGTAACAAGGCAATCTCTTCTTCGTCCTGGGCCGTCAGATCAAGCAGTTCTTCCTTCAATACCCCTTCAATTCCATGCCAGCCAGCATAAATTTTAATAAACTTGTCCGGAAACAATTTACAAGTATCGAAAATTCCCCTTAGTGAATTGTTGATCACCGGAGAAGGACCACCCGATTGCGCAACTATAACATTTTTAACCATTAAAAAATCTATTTAGATCAATGTGACTAAACTCCTGAGTAAGCATTAAATCCTCCATCCACAGGGACGGTAACGCCAGTTACAAAACCGGAAATATCGGAAAGCAGGTAGAGCAGGGTACCCTGCAGATCATCCGGCTTACCGAATTTTCCCATGGGCGTATTGATCAGAATTTTATTGCCACGTTCCGTTAATTCATCCGTTTTCTTATCAATCAGAAGAAATTCATTCTGTTTTGTCAGAAAAAATCCGGGAGCTATTCCGTTGACCCGAACACCGGTTTTTGCGAGATGAACCGCCAGCCATTCCGTAAAATTATTAATGGATGCTTTTGCAGCAGAATAAGCCGGAATTTTGGTCAGAGGCCTGTAAGAATTCATAGAGGAAATATTTACGATTACCCCGCTTCGATCTTCCACCATATCCCTGGAAAAGATTATTGTGGGCAGGAGGGTGCCCATAAAATTGAGATCAAACACGTGCCTGAATCCTTCCAGGTTTAACCCAAAAAAAGTGTCTTCGAGATTTTGAAGGTTATCGGGATCAATAAATTCTTTTTTCGTGGTTGCAGTAGGATGATTTCCTCCGGCTCCATTAATGAGAAGTTGGATCCTCCCTATTCTTGAATTGATCTCATCTTTAGCTTTAAGGAGAGATAACCGGTCCAGCACATTGGCAGAAATGGCAATACATTGGGTTTGAAACTTCTTCGATACCTCCGCGGCAACTTTATCAGCTGCCTCCATTGATAAATCAAGGATCACAATGCGGGAACCTGCGGATCCCAGAGCCATGGCCATTGATCTTCCGATAATTCCACCTCCACCGGTGATGATGGCGATTTTATCTTTAAGATCACTAAAATCGAGTTGGTTCATGGATCAAAAATTTCCTTTTGAAAAATGTGTAACAAATATAACTAAAATTAATGCACACGTGAACATTGTGCGGAAATTTTAATGGCCGGATGAGGTAAAATTTTATTCCGTTGGTGTCAAAATGTATTGTTGCCCCTCGGTTGCATCCAGGGTGATAATTTCTCCTTCCATCTCGGAGTCACTGACCTTTACCTTCGCTCCCATGCCATGGGCTAACCGGATTATGCCATTGTGGCGGGCATTGATCGTTATTTCGGACACGCTTCCGTTCTGGACGGTTGCTGAGATGAAAAATCCGCCTTCGGTAAGAATGCCGTCAAAGGTAAGATTTTCCCACCCGGAGGGGATATCCGGAAGCACGTAGATCACCCCTCCCCGGTCCTGAACAAGTAATTCATAAACTGCACTGAGGGCTCCAAATCCGGCATCCAGCTGCATGATCTCTCCGTGATCCTGATTCACCTCATACCTCCTGTAATCAGGAGAACTTATCAGACTGGTGCCCCGGAAAGCAGCATTGTGCAGCGTTCCCCTTCCTTCGTTTGTAAAATTCCTGTTCCACCAGTGAAGCCACTCAACAGCGCCCCGGGAATTATTCAATCTGGAATGAATGATGGAAGCCCAGGGAACACACCAGCCGCTCCATAAACCGGGACCTTTCAGAACCCAGTTTTCAATGGTATTATTCACAATCTCCTGATGAGGGTCTGATAGCGGATCAAAGGTCATAAAAGGCCAGATACCTGACAGGTAGGAATGATGCCGGTGACTTTCGATCAGATCCATCCCTTCCCACAAGGCAATCCGCTCCCTGAGAATTTCAGGTCCCTCCAGTGTCCGTGGACCCAGTATGGTAGCATAATGCGGTAACAAATCTTTCACTTGCAACCAGCGGGGATCGGGATCTTCCCCTAACAGCACAGCAGCCTTGTTCAGATTATCGGTAACCATATGAAGTGCGGCCAGTTGAAACGATGCATCCCTACCCCAGGCATCCATTCGGGCCCCTTTGAATTCAGGTGATACGGAAACAGGCAGACTTAAAACAATTTTTCCATCCCTTCCTTTAATTTCATCCAACATGGCCCAATATCCTTCAAATGCTCCGATTAACAGTGGCCATGCTACGTTTCTGAGGATCTCCTCATCCATACTGAACCGGTAATGTAACCAGGCTAGCTGGGCCATCCAGGCGGTACAGGCATGGTCGATGGTACCCGTCCAGAAGGTACCCACTACCTGGCATCGATCGTCCACCGCATGAGGTAGCATGATGGCACCTTCCCTGTCGAAAAAATTTTCACCATTTGATTGGAGTTGAGGCCACCAGGAAAGGATCATATCCCATAAAGGTTCCAGATGAGACAAACGATTGGAAGCAAGAGCAGGCCAGTAAATCATTTCTATATTAATATTAAAATGATAATCGTTGCTCCAGGGAGGTAATTGATATTCTTCATTAAAGGGCCCCTGTAAACTGCAAGGTAATCCCTGGGGAGGTGTCGTGCAGGCTAATTTATATTGACCATAATCAACTATTTTTTGTAATACCGGATCCGGAAGTTTTATGTCAGGTACATCCTTCCAGTATTGCTCCCACCAGCTGTTGGTTTTATTTCTCTCATCCTGCAAATCAAATCGGTCATTCTTCAGTTCAGCAGTAACCCGGGCATCCACACCAAGGGCAGAACACAGGATGATCAATTCTCCGATTTTTTTATAGGAAATCGCCAATGGATCATCCTCCGGGAGGGTTTGAATAAATCCGCCGGAATCGGGATTCTCCCATTCTTCAGGTGGCAACACACCAAATTGTGCCAAATCATCCTGGACATATTGCCAACTCGGCACCAGGTTAATATCCAGCGAATCAACCAAAGATGACGGTAATTCGATCCAGGAAGTTTCCGTAAACATGGATTGTCTGATCCTGATTGAATGATCGTTGCCGTCCCGGTCCGATACCCGGATAATGGCTGTACCATTGTCCAGCATCAGGATTCCTTTTTCCAGACGGTAACCTTCCGGAAAAAATAGTTCAAGTCTGCCTCCTCCGATCTGTTGTGGCCGGGGAGGACTGTTCGGATCCTTTTCAGGATTAGCAAAAGCTTTTCTTAATCCTTCTTCATCCCCGGCATACAATAATCTCTTTACTTGTTGAAAAGTGGTTCTCGAAGCAAATTCATTACCGCCCCGGTGATCCCAGAAACCGGCCCTGCCAAGAGTTATATTTAACTGATTATCATAACCCCAGATCATGATCCCCTGAATCCCATTTCCAATCAGCATTCCGGTATGTGTTCTTTTCAAAGGGAAGTCCCATTCCATGGATTTACCACTGAACAGTGTGTACAAATCCTTTCGATCACACTGGTTGAATAATAAAAAAGAAAGGATCAGAAACAGGATTTTATATCGCATTTTGATAAGAATATGATTGACTATCTAAGTTAGAAATAAAATTCCAGTATTGCCTTCCGGTATTCTTCTTTTTAATTCTGAAAACAATTCGAAAGGAAATCAGGATATATTTTATGAAAGTTGTCTTTATTTGTTTCATTTTCTGGAATAACTTTTAAAATTCATCTAAAAATTAATTTAATATGGGTGCATTACAACAGGTTCAGGAAAAACTGGGCAAACCGTATTTTGACCTGGAATTCATGCTCGAATGTTTGCGTGAAAGTTTAATTGAGAACGGAGAAGGCGATCTTGCAAATTATATCCCCTGGATTAATGAAAACAGAGAGCTGGATCCGACATCACTCACCGATAAACATATTCAGCTATACTCACTTGTGTTTCAGCTTGTCAATATGGTCGAAGTTAATGGAGCGGTACAAAACAGGCGAAAATTGGAGGATAAGAATTCCATGGCCAGCGTAAATGGATTATGGGCAAAAAATTTAAATGTACTTCTTGATGCCGGATTGTCTGAGCGGGAAATAGCCGAGATTATTCCTGAAATTAAAGTGGAACCCGTATTGACAGCACATCCTACCGAGGCGAAAAGATCTACGGTACTGGAACATCACCGCACCTTGTACCTGATGATCGTGAAAAGGGAAAACCAGATGTACACCGTAAAGGAGCAGAATGAAATTCGCCGGGAAATCAAACTTGCCTTATATCGCCTGTGGAAGACAGGGGAAATATTTATGGAAAAGCCGGACGTCGCATCTGAACTAAGGAATGTAATGCACTATTTAACCAATGTATTCCCGGAAGTGCTTCCGATTCTCGATCGCAGACTCTATCTGGCTTGGGAAGAAGCGGGGCTGAATTCAAAATACATGCAGAGTTTCAGGAATTATCCAAAATTATCTTTCGGAAACTGGGTAGGGGGAGATCGCGACGGTCATCCGTTCGTAACGGATGTGGTTACCCGGGATACTCTAAAAACCTTACGATTGAATGCTTTTGTGATCATCCGGAGGGAACTTTTAAAATTGGTAAGGAATCTGAGTTTTTCATACGATTATGAAGATGCAGACCGTAAGATGCGGGAAAGAATTGCTGAATTGATTAAAGACCTTGGAATTGAAGGAGAAAAGGCATTTAACCGTAATCATGGGGAAGTCTTCCGGCAGATGATCAACCTGATGATTACTAAATTACCCCTGGATATTAAACGCGAACACGCCACTGCCTTATACGAACATCCTGGTTCTTATGTATATGCAGAGGAATTGAAAGAAGATCTTATTGTTCTGCAACAATCCCTGGTCAAATTTGGTGCGGATTCGATCGCAAATTCGGATCTGAACCAGATGATCAGGATGGTGGATACTTTTGGTTTTCATCTGGCCCATTTGGATGTTCGACAAAACAGCCATTTTCACGAACTGGCCATTTCGCAGTTGATGAATGCTGCCTCCCTTGATGGGAATTGGTTCCTTCAGGCTTCGGAAAAGGAACGACTGGATTTCATTAATAAGGAGCTGGAGTCGAACCGGCCTTTTACTCATCCCGAGATGGATCTTGCTGAAAATGCAGCTGCGGCTACTTCCTGTTATAACGTTCTTGCCGCTCATATCGCGAAATACGGATCGGAAGGAATCGGATCGCTGATCGTGAGCATGACAAGATCACTCGCTGATCTTTTGTCGGTCTATTTACTGGCCCGGGAAGCCGGATTAACTAAACAGACCGATCAGGGCCTGGTTTGTGTGTTGCCTGTCGTGCCCTTACTGGAAACCATTGAGGATCTTAATAATGGTCCGGAAATTCTTGGGTCTTTTCTGAATCATCCTTATACACAAAGAAGTTTAAAGTATCTTAAAAAACAAAAAAAGCAGCAGGACCTTATCCAACAGGTAATGGTAGGATATAGCGATAGCAATAAGGATGGAGGCATTCTGGCTAGTCAGTGGGGTTTATACCTGGCCCAGTCAAAGCTGGCGAAAGTAGGAGAAGAAAAAGGAATCAAAATCCGGTTTTTTCATGGGAAAGGGGGGTCTATTTCGAGGGGAGCCGGTCCCACCCACTGGTTCATAAAAGCGTTGCCTCCGCATTCTGTTAACGGGGATATCCGGTTGACCGAACAGGGGGAGACGATCGCTCAAAAATATGCCAATAAAATAAATGCAAGCTATAACCTGGAGTTACTCCTGTCTGGGACAGCGACAGCCACAATCCTGAACCGACAGGATAAAAGTAAGAATTATGCATTCAGTGACTTAATGACCAATCTTTCGAAAGAAAGTAAGGAATACTACACCCAATTAATCAAACATAAACACTTCATGCAATTTTTCAGTGAGGCAACACCCATCGATGCCATTGAAAGCAGTAAAATTGGCTCCAGGCCATCCCGGAGAACAGGGAAAAGAAGTCTTGAAGACCTGCGCGCCATTCCCTGGGTATTCAGCTGGAGTCAATCACGTTTTAATATGACAAGCTGGTACGGAATTGGAAGCACCTTCTTTAATCTGATGGAGGCCGATCCTGGAGAATTTGAACGTTTTAAAAAGGGGGTGGTTTATGATTCGTTTATCCGGTATGTGCTTACCAATGTCGACACAAGTCTTGCGGCCACCGACGAAGAGATTATGAAAGCATATGCTTCCCTTGTCGGGGATGAAAATGTAAAAAATACGATTATGAAACTGATGTTGGATGAACTCGTAAAAACAAGGGAAATTTTCAGCATTATCCTGGATAAACCCATCAGTGAAAGGAGGAAACAACATTGGTATTCCAATGTGATCCGGGCTACGGCCATGTACGACCTGCATATGAAACAGATTGATCTCCTGAGAACCTGGAGATATCAGAAGAAAGAAGAAGATACTTATGGATCAGAGAAAACCTTAACCAGTTTATTATTGACTATCAATGCCATCGCAAGTGCCCTGAGAAATACTGGTTGATGGCCGAGATTGAAGACGTAGGTTGATTGGATCCGGACAACAACCTGATTATTACATACGTGAAAGCCATGTAAAGAAGACTTGTGATTCACAAATAATCAGCGGATTTTCAGTACTATCTGATCTGATGTGCTGCCCAGTCCCATCCGGCTTCATGGATAGCTGAAAGAAGGATCCGGATCATAATCCTCGAAAAAACCGGGCTGATTCATTCCATGGAATGCGGGATAAAATCAGAACTATTGCGAGCGTAAAGTAGATTGCGCTGCTTCTGAATTTTGCCTGATCCGAGTGCGCCTTTTTAATCTGTATTCGCCCGATCTGTGCAATGATGACTGACAGGATCATAATGAATATATGCTCCACGGCCCAATATCGCAACTGACTATCTTTCATTGCGTTTCCGAAATCCTGAAAAGCCCCTTTGGTGATAGGACTGAGAAAAAAATATAAAATAAGTCCGAGGAGCAGTTGAACATGAAACAATGAGACAAGAATCAGGGAGGAGGTGTTATCCGCTTTCAGGAAATCTTTATTCCCGATCCACCCGTAAAACGCACGGATGATGACCATTACGGCAAGGATAAGTAAGATCCATCTTAACCAGGAGTGAAGAAAAAGGGTAAACTGATACATATGCTTGAAATTTATTGATCGTGGAAATTAAGGATAAAAATAAAAACATTCTGTTACTTATTCGTTCTATTCCGAAATAATGCGATCGGGTAATGCCAAAATGACAAAAATCCAATCATGATTGTCAATATTTCCGTTTATATACATGTGGGGGGATTAATTGAATATTGGTATGTATTTTGCATGTTACTTACCAGAAAGGAGTAAAAATGAGATACGGCGGATTACATATCAGCAAAGAATTATTACTGACAACCGATGTAATGAATACGCTTAATGGCGGTATCAGTAGTCCGGATATCCGTATGACGAGGGAGAAGGATAAATACATTCTTTCCGCGAAGGTACCGGGAGTAAAACCAAATCGAATGCAGATTGAAATCAAAAACAACCGGTTATTCTTATTTCATCATATTTCGCTGAGAGATGATAATTTGTACGATGGGATTCATTCCATTCCCTTTCACATCGGATTTGTGATCATTCCTTTTGATGTTCAAATCACAGCAATTAAGGCTGTTTACGAAGAGGGTGAATTGAGGGTTATTATGCCGTTTAATGAATTTTCTAATGGGTATTATCAGCGGATCCAGATTGAGAATAATTAATCTTCAACGGTGCTCTGTTCATTAATCTCTCCAAGTTCCCCTTCAAAATAGGTTTGAATAGGATCCGCCTTAAATCCCATTTCCCTTAGCCAGTTACTGAATTCATGACTGTAGCCATGGGTCACATAGATCTGGTTGGCCCCGGTTTCGGATACAACTTTATTCAATCCGGTCCAGTCGGCATGATCAGAAAGAACAAATCCACGATCCACGGCTCTTCTTCTCCGGGCTCCTCTGACCGCCATCCATCCTGAGGCAATGGCCGTACGATAAGGCTGAAATTTTCGTATCCAGGGTGTATTCAATGCGGAGGAAGGAGTTATGATCAAGGCACCCTCGAATTCCCTTTTGTTGGTTCCGTTTCCCACAATGGGAAATTTATGGAAGTCAAATCCATTAAAATCAAGTGCTCGATTTACTTTTTGAACGGCACCATGTACAAAAATATTTCCAATGCGATGGTCCACGTGGTACAACAACCGTTGCGCCTTGCCCAGCGCATATCCGCATAATACGGATACTTTTCCATTTTCACGGTTATTTTTCCACCAGGCATTGATATCGCTGAAAATATGTTCCTGGGCCCTCCACCGGTAAACCGGAAGGCCGAACGTGGATTCCATAATCAGCGTATGGGTTTTAACAAGTTCGAAAGGTGTTGCAATCTTATCATCCTCCAGTTTAAAATCCCCTGTGATCAGACAAATCCTTCCCTTGTATTCCAGTTTGACCTGGCTGGATCCGATGATATGACCTGCCGGATGAAGGCTCACGCTAACTCCATTGATTCGGACCGGTCTATTGTATTCTATGGATTCAACCCGGATATCCCCAAGCCGTAACTTGAGAACTTTTTGCGAATCCGTATGTGCAAGATACCATTTATTACCGGGTCTTGCATGATCTGCATGGGCATGGGTAATAATGGCCTTGTCAACCTGTTTCCAGGGATCTATATATACATCCGCTTGTCTGCAATAGATTCCTCTGGAAGTGAATGTTATCAAAGACGAGGGGTCCATTTCGAAATATGAAATTGATTTTTAGTCATACTATTTCAACGGGTAAACAGAATTTGAAATCAATACATACAATTTTCACCTAGTAGATTCCGGATCATTCTTTTTAATAACCGCGAAGATATTCGCGAAAGATTAAATTTTAGTAGAAAAATAAGCATGGCCTTGATTCGATTCGCTATTCTGGATATCAGGTCCGGGAATGTAAGGCGATCCGGTTTCCTTCCGGGTCCATAAAAACGACTATAAATCCATAATCTTCAGAGATCTGTTTTCGAGGCACAACGATCTTCCCACCGGCTTTTTGAATTTTTTCCGAATCCTGATTCAGATCACCCGATGGGGTTGTGAGATAAATGAGAACCCCCTTTTCAGAGGGGGAATAAAATTCTTCGTTGTATACAAGCGATCCAGGGGCACCCGGTTTATCCTCCTTCCAGGGGAACCAAGCCATATCCAGGGTATTCATTTTCTGTCGATGCATTTTAAAGTCGAAAACGGATTCATAAAATTTTACCGCGCGATCCATGTTCTTTACGGGGATTTCAAACCAGCCTAATATATTGTTTTCCATAGGATACTGAAATTGGATTATCCCTTTAAAATACAAAATCTTCCGTATTAAAACAATAATACAGGTTGGGTTATTCCCTTGGCTCATTTCTGTGGGGAACTTAAAATATCTGCTGGACCGTACTGAATTGGAATGAAACCGGCAATTAGAAAAAAAGTTAAACTGGATTTATCTCAAATGGCGTATGCCTGTGGATAAGGCATCCCGGTCTACCTTATTCCGGATTTTAAATATTTTACAAATGAAAACCATCTGTGTTTGAAAACGAGTGTCACAGGTATAAAGTTAATCCGCCTATTGCGTAAACGCATCATTTAGGTTTGCCTAAAATTCTCCGGGATTTTAGCTATTCTTAATTATTGCATCCATGCCTAATTCTTCAGATAAATTTTTCAAATTTGATCTGTTTTTATTATATTTTAACCATAGGGAAAGAGGCATGGCCTGGCTGGTTGATCTTTTTAAAACAGGCCATTTAGAAGGTAATTTTTAGCTAAACCTCATACGACTTTCATTTTTTAAATATAAAATATCATGAAAAATAATAAATCTCTCCCGTTAAATCCCCTTACAAGGATCGGCAGGCGGAAATTTATAGCCACCTGTGGAACATGTTCTGCCTGTCTGGCTGCTTTTCCGG
>Ga0209536_100008746_pt1 | contig 15151 bp, 13 predicted proteins | sample DeeMarSeWOR28_12_FD_187461 | JGI IMG/M metagenome (GOLD analysis project Ga0209536, IMG submission 187461) | Marine sediment microbial communities from White Oak River estuary, North Carolina - WOR-2-8_12 (SPAdes) (version 2) | ecosystem: Environmental > Aquatic > Marine > Intertidal zone >...
GGAGCCGCTCCAGGGCCAGCGGATACTCCGCCCGGCAGTAGATGAATCCCTCGGCGGCCCCGATGGTGAGCCCGGCGATGATCATCCCCTCCAGCACCGCGTGCGGATCTCCTTCGAGCAGCGAGCGGTTCATGAACGCCCCCGGATCGCCCTCGTCGGCGTTGCACACGATGTACTTCGTGTCCCCCGGGGCATCGAGGCAGAACTGCCACTTCCGCGACACGGGGAACCCCGCTCCGCCCCGGCCGCGCAGTCCCGCCCTTTCGAGCTCGGCGATCCGGGCATCGCGATCCAGCTCGAGCGCCCGCTGGAGCCCGCCGTACGCCCCCCGGGCGAGACTGTGCCCGATGTCACCGGGATCCACGACGCCGCAGTTCCGGAGCACCCTGCGGACCTGTCCCTTCATGACGGGCGTGTCCATCAGCTCCGGGATTCCCGGAATCGAGTCGGGACCGATCGTGGCGAACGCGAGCTCTTCAGGCAGTTCGCCGCCGGCGACGTAGGCCGCGATCCTGCGGGCAGCCTTGAGGTTGACCGATCCGAACAGAACCGTCGCCATCCCGGGTCGGGAAACGGTGACGAGCGGCTCCGCGTAGCAGGGGCCGAGGCAGCCCACCTCGACGAAGCGGCACTCGACCTCGCGCCCGGCCAGTTCCCCGCGCAGGACATCGAGCGTGTCGAGCGCGCCGGCGGAGCGACCGCAGGTCGCCGTTCCGACCGTGATTACGGGGATGTCGCCAGCGGTGAGGTTCCTCCAGCGCTCCTCGGCCGCCTGGCGCACCTGCTGGAAGGCCGCCGTCATGTGCGCGCCTTCTTGAACTGCTTTCGCACCTTCATCGGCGTGAGCTTCGCGGAAACCTCTTCGTTCACGGTGATGCATGGCGCGAGACCGCAGCAGCCGATGCAGGCCACCGTTTCCAGCGAGTACTCCCCGTCCTCGGTGGTCTGCCCCTCGAGGATTCCGAGCGTCCGTTCCAGCTGCTCGAGGATGAACCTCGCGCCGCCGACGTGGCACGCGGTGCCCCGGCACACGGACACGCGCTGGCGGCCCACGGGATTGAAACGGAACTGCGAGTAGAAGGAGGCGACGCCATACACCCGGCTCCGCGGCACCCGCGCATGGCGGGCGACAGTTCCCAACGCCTCGGGCGGCAGGTAGCCGAGGCTCTCCTGCACCGCCTGCAGCAGGGGAATGAGGGACTCCGGCCTTCGCTCGAACGCGTGCAGGACGGGGCCCAGTTCGGTGGCGGTCATTCCACGACTCCCGGGTCGCCAGGTACCGGTGGAACGGGGAACCTAGCGAGTCCGGGACAGACCGAAAAGACGACGCGGCATGCATCTCCGCCCACGAAACGGCCCGGCGGCCCGGTGGGACATGGACCGCCCACGCCGGAGGGCAGGCAGAAGATCCGGGAAGAGAGGTCGCAGGTCCGCGGCCAGCCCTCGTGACGTTCTTCGGGGCGTTCGTCCGCCGTTCGAGCTCCCGGCTCGCTCAGGGCATCGCGCTGCCGCGGGTCGGTTGCCCCAGCGGTGACGCGATCAGCAGGGCCGCCAGTACGTAGACAGCGAGCAGCATCAGCGTGCCCGGAAGACGGTGGTCGCTGAGGGAGAGGTTCCGGCTCGCCTGGATCACGATCTCGAGGATCCTCCATACCAGGAAGGCCAGCAGAATCCAGCGGGCCCTGGGCAGCTCACGCCAGGTCGGTACGCAGAGCACGAGGATGCCGATCGAGCTCAGTATCAACGTGATCTCCGTGCCCCCCTCTCCGAACAGCATGAGGAGAAAGAAGACCTCGACCAGCAGGAGGACCGACAGGGTGAGCCGCAACGGCCATCTGGGAATTTCGTATTCGAGACTCATGGGTCACCTCCTGCGGTCCGCGAGGCCTCGATGCGAAGCGTTGGCGGGGGTTACGCTCCGGGAGGCAGGGCAAACGTTCCTCCGGCAGTACGATGGGGGCCCGTCACTGTTCGGGCTGGTACAGCATCTCCTCCAGCGGCACGGGCTCGACGTCCGCCATCTGTGCGAGGAAGCCGGCGGTCTCCTCGTCCACCACGAACAGCGCGACGATGTCCGATGTGACATCGGCCACTTCGACGTCGGGGGCGCGGTACGGCACCTCCCACTGCGACACGATGAGGTCCACCCCCGCCGCGGCGGCGATGCCCGGCAGATCGTCCTCGATCTCCCGAAGCACGTTGCAGATCGAACCGGTGCTGAACACCTGCTGGTGCAGCAGGTGCTGGAAGGACGGCATGAACAGCTTCAGTTCCTCCACCCGAGCGGAGTCGCCGGCCGCCTCCGCATCCCGCAGCCCCCGGTCCCACTCCGGCTTCATCCGCTCCAGGCCCTCGGGAGAGCGATAGTAGGCCAGGGCGACGACCCTCGAATCGAAGGTCCCGATCCGCAGCGCCGGATCGGTGACTTCCTGGGCCTGCCCGATATCGGCCACGAGCAGGGTGAGTGCGGCGGCGACGACCACGATGGAACGGCTCATGGTGCTGCTCCTGGAGAACGGTCAGCACGACGAGGGAGGGCCTTCAACATACCGTGAATGAGCCTTCAGCGCTGCCCGTCACCTCAGCGGAATTCCATCCTCCCGAGGAGGGCCGCGCAGCGCGGGTCGTCCCGGAGCGGCGTGAGTTCCGGTACCGTGGCAATGAACCTGGTCCTGCCGTCGCGCTCGGCAAATGCCTGCTCGAGGTCCGGGGATGCCGCGTCGAGGTCTCCGAGCAGGGCGTGCAAGCGGGCCCTCTGCATCGGCACGCGCCGCGGCCCGAGGGCGAAGTCATGACTCCGGCGAACCGATCAGGGCGCTTCTACGGCCGTGAGATTCAGGATCGCGGGATCCTCGTTCCCGTCGTCGTCGAAGTCGAATTGCGCGTCTGCACCGGTGAGCACCAGTACGCCATTCCCCAGCTCCACCTGGAACTCCCACGTCGTGCCGGCGAAATCGCCAGCCAGATGCTCCAGGATCAAGGTCTCCGCATGCGTCCAGTGGCCGGTGAACGTCTCCGTCCCCTCGACCGGATCCGTGACGGCGAGCGAAAAGTCGCCATCGGCCTCGAGCGTAAGCGCGCCGGTGACGCCCTCGTCCATGAAGTCGACGCGGGTTCCGGGATTCACGGAGCTCACGAGCTCGATGTGGGTGAGGGTCCAGACGCCTGTGAGACTCACCGGAACGGGTTCGGTCGGATCGTCGTCGCAGGCCAGAGGAACGAGCAGCAGAAGGAGAACCGCGAGCTTCCGCACCATGACACACCTCCTTTGAGGAGCGCCGTTCGGCCGGGATCGTCTCGGGATTGAGCGGTCGTCCGGTCGGACATTGTGAAGCGTCCAGCCTATGCATGACAATCTAGCAGACATCGATCACAAATACCACGAACCAGTGCGCAGCATCGACCTGCGCCGGCCGCGCTGCACGCGATGAGAGCCAAATCGCCTGCCGAGCTGGCCCTGGTTCTCCAGTTGCCGATCTCTCACCGCCCGAGAAACTGCGAGTGCCCGTTGACCGACGGACCTCGAGCCTCCGACTGCTGCTCCGGGAAGGGGTCCGTCCACGATGAAACCCGGCTGAAGCGACTTATCGACGACGAAATCCTGGACGATTCCCTTCGCTCAGCGCGGCTGACCGTCAGGGCCCGGAATGTGAGCGACGAAGGTGTTTCGACCGGGCCCCATTTCGAGCGTAGCGTTGCTGGCGGCGCACGGCTCCATCATCATCGGCTCTCCCGTGTCCTCCCTCCGGGCGTGGTGCGGCTCAGCCTCCTCGTCCGTCAGGAGAAAGGCCACCGCGCCGGTGGAAAGCCGCTTTGGAAGCCCCTGCGAGCCGCCAGGGTCGAGTCGCCCCGGACGGGTGCCGGCACTGGACTACTCCGGAAGGGGCACCTCGAATTTGATCGCGCCAAGCTGCGCCGGCGACCTGCCGATGCTCTCGAGGAAGGGAAGCCAGCGAGGATCATCGAACAAATGGGAAAACAGGCTCTGTGTAGGAATCTCGGCGAGACCCGGGTCGCCGTACTTTACGGCGCGATCAAGCCACTCGAACGCGCGGTCGATCTCATTCCGGTAGGCGCAGGCGTAGGCGATCTGATATGCCCAGCCCCCCTCGTACTTCCGGATGAGCTCAGAGAGGGCGTCATCCGATTCAGTCTCCCGGCCGAGCGCGTGGAAGGCCAGTACCAGACCCGTCAGACGATACCATTCCGTGGATTCGCGTCGAATCTCCTCGAGTGCCGCCTCGGGTTCCCCCTTCATCAGGTGCACGACGCCGATCGCGTACTGTGAGCCGGGGTGACCAGGGCTCAGGCTCAGGGCCGTCCGAAAGGAGGCGATGCTCTCGTCCAGCCTGCCGGCGTGCCAGTACATGGATCCCAGCGCGGCATGGTTTCCCGGATTCACGGGATCGCGGGACACCACATACTCCATCAGTCGGACGGGCTCCTCCAGGCGACCGAGGTTTCTGGCCAGCCGGGCAGCAAGCCTCAGGATGTCGGGATTGTTGGGCTCGAGTCTGACCGCCCGCTCATAGTGCCTGGCCGCCGACGCCAGATCTCCGTCTCCATGCATTACGATGTAGCCCAGGTACGCGTGGGCTTCGGCGTTGCCCTCGTCGATGCTCAGGGCCCGCTGAGCCGCCTCGAGGGCGAGGCCGTACCCATCGTCGAAGGGCAGCAGGTGCGCACCGGTCTGGAAGGCGTAGTTCCCCGCCAGCCCGGCCCAGGCCATGGAGTATTCCGGGTCGATGGCCAGTGCCCGGCGGTACAGCAGGGCCGACTGCTCGAACGCCTCCGCGGTCATCTGGCGACTCAACTGACGTGCCTGGAGGTACAGGGCATACGCCTCGGGATCGGTCGGCTCGGTCGATGGCGCCACGCCGAGGCTCACTCTCAAGTATTCGATTACATCGGCCGCGATTTCGTCCTGGATATGGAAGATGTCGTCCAGCGTCCGATCCCACGTGTGCGACCAGACGTGGAAACCGTCCTCGGCCCGGATCAGCTGCGCCGTGATCCGTACCCGGGTTCCGTCCTTGCGGACCGAGCCTTCCAGCACGTGAGCCACGTTCAGGTGCTCGGCAATCTCCGGGATTTCCAGGTTTTGTCCCTTGAACGAGAAAGACGAGGTTCGCGCCGCAACGCGCATTTCGGGAATCTGCCCGAGCAGATTCAGGAGCTCCTCCGAGATTCCTTCCGCGAAATACTCCTGGTCCCCCTGAGGTGACAGATCCGTGAATGGGAGCACCGCGATGGACGGAACGATCTCAGCACTCGAGATGTCGTACCCGATCTCCCAGGCACCCAAGAGAGCGATGAACGCCAGAAATCCAGCCAGAACCAAGTGATGGATCCCGCGAGGGCGACGCGACCGGGGTCCGCGCTCGCCGGGCTCCGGCAGGATTCTGTAGACCTGTACCGGTCGCTCGAGATTCTTGACGGGACGGACCCCGGCATCCTCGAAAGCGAGTCCTACCTTGTTGTGCACCTGGTCGTGCACGCTCCGGGTAATGAGGATGCCGTCCGGATCGGCCAGCGACTCGACTCGGGCAGCCACGTTTACCCCATCTCCGAAGATGTCCCCATCCCTCGAAACGATGTCACCGACATTGAGCCCTATTCGGAACCGGATGCGGCGCTCCGGAGGCAGATCGAATTCTCTTTCCACCATGCGTTTCTGGATTTCATACGAGCACTCCACCGCGTCCACGGCGCTGGCGAATTCGGCCAGCAGTCCATCCCCCGTGGCCTTGACGAGTCGCCCCCGGTGCCTGGCGATCGAAGGGTCGATCACCTCCGTTCGAGCGAGCTCCAGGCGTTGGAGAGTATCGATCTCATCCGCTTCCATGAGATGCGAGTAGCCCACCATGTCGAGTGCGAAGATGGCGGTGAGCCTGCGTTCCATCCCTTCCTCCTGGAAACGGCCGGCGCGGCGGAAGAAGCCGGCAGAAGGCTGCGCTAATGTTACCGAATTCCCGGACCGACCGCGACTCGGCGTGTCTCTTCATTCAGGGATCCCGTATCGCAATTCCGGTATTCTCGGAACTGCACCAGGGGGGCAGGACAGCACGGTTCCTGACACCGTCGGCAAGGCAAGGAAGAGCGGTCCCGCCGTACGCGTCGACCGGACCGCCGTGTCTTTCGGTGGGGGACGCCGGGATCTGGACGCACGACCTCTTGAACCCATTCGCTTGGCGGTGCGTGCACTCACGTGCCTACACTTGCGCTCACCGGCATTTCGGCAGTTTCACTCCCGCAAAGTCGCGCTCGTTCCTCCTCGGTCCGCTATAACTACTCGAAACCCTCGAGGAAGGGGCCGGTGCCGTCGCCGACGACTGGCTTTGAGGTGGTATGGCTTCGCTATGCTCGCGTTCATCCGCCCCAACCTTCGAGCACGATCTTTCCCACGGTCCGGCCACCTTCGATCCGGGCGTGAGCCGCCCTGAGATTCGCCGCCGAGATCGGACGCAGGACGTCCGTCACCGTCGTGCGGATCCTGCCCGAATCGACCAGGGTCGAGATCTCGTTCAGGAGACGGTGCTGCTCGATCATGTCCGCAGTCTCGAACATCGGCCGGGTGAACATCAGCTCCCAGGAGAAGGACGCGCTCTTGCGCATCAGCACCCCGAGTTCGACCGGAGCCGCAGTCTCGACGATCGAACAGATGTGACCTTGCGGGGCCACGACCTCGGCCATCGCCGCCCAGTGCTGGTCGGTGCTGTTCAGGCAAAGCACGTACTCGACCGCATCGATGCCGAGCGCCCGCAACTGCCCGGGGATACTCTCGCCGTGGTTGACGACCTGGTTCGCACCGAGCTCCATGCACCACTTCGTCGATTCATCCCGCGATGCCGTCGCGATGATTTCGAGGCCCGCGACCTGCTTTGCCAGCTGGATCGCTATGGACCCGACCCCTCCGGCGCCGCCGATGATGAGCAGCTTCTTTCCGGCATCCTTGCCTTCCGTCGAGATTCCGAAGCGGTCGAACAGGGCTTCCCAGGCCGTGATGCTCGTCAGAGGCAACGCCGCCGCCTCGACGAATGTCCTCGAGCTCGGCTTCATTCCCACGATACGCTCATCCACGATCTGGAACTCGCTGTTCGAGCCCGGACGGGTGATGCTGCCCGCGTAGAACACCTCGTCACCGGGCGAGAACAGGGTGACCTCCGGACCCACGGCCTCGACGACACCCGCCGCATCCCAGCCGAGGATGCGGGGCGGGTCTTCGACCTGGCTCTTCCGTGCCCGGACCTTGGTGTCGACCGGGTTCACTGCGATCGCCTCGACGGCAACGAGCAGGTCTCGACCTCGTGCCACGGGCTTCGGAACCTCCAGGTCGAGGAGCGACGCCTCATCGCTGATCGGTAGATGCTGTCTTATGCCGACGGCCTTCATCGTGATCCTCTCTTCGCGTGGGTGCTCTCTACGGCCCGGGGCAGCGCGACGGCTGGCCCCGTCATGTCGCCGAACCTTCAATATAGCCGAACGAGCAGGGGCGAGAGCCTGCGGGAGATCAATCTGGCCCTCCGAACCGGGCGCACGAGCGGTCTATCCAGGGATCCCCTCTTCGATCCGGTAGACCACAAGCCGTTCCACCCCAAGCGCGTCCGTTTCCACGGCGAGGAGTCTTCCATCCGGAAGAAATCCGGTCGGAAAGGGCATCTCGGCCGGAAGCGTCCCGAGGTACATGCCGTCGGCCGAGAGGATATCGGTCGGGGTCGGTTCCGGACGCGGCCCACCGCGGCTTACCCAGATTCGACCCTCGGGATCGACTCTGAGGCCTCGGATCGCGGGAACGAGCTCTGCGACCCCCCTCTTCTCCATGACCTCTTCCCAGGCACACTCACGTGCGCCGGCCGAGGTCATCATGCGCATCCCTTCGCCGAGCTCGCGCTCCGCGAGCTCCCGATTCGCCGCGACGGGCTCGACCGCTCGACGGTAGCGCGCCACCTGGCGGCCTCGCTCGAAGAGATCGACCTGGTAGGAGGTCCCGACCCGGGCGACCGCCCGGTCACGCCACGCGTCCCAGACGAGGTTCGGGGAAAACAGGGGAGCCAACCCGGAGAGGGCCATGCCGCAGCTCTCGAGCTCGATGATGCCGCTGGCTGGCGCCGTGAGCCGTGCCAGCTCCGTGGTATCGGAATCCGCGACGCGGAAGAAGCGATACAGCATCTGATCCTCCTCGACCGTCGAGATCGAAGAGTAATACCCCTCGCTGCTCCAGATCCGGCGGGTGTTCGGGACGAGCTCCCCGTCGCTCTCGATCGGAATTCCCTCCGGGTCGAACCCGTGAACCCGACCGCGCCCGATGTCCTCGATCAGTGCCGTCCCGTCGGGCTTCACATCCAGTCGGATCGGCCACGCGATCTCACCGGGACCTTCTCCCTCCCGGCCGGACGTCCTCAGGTGGCTGCCGTCGTCGGCGAACACGACCAGCCGGTGACCGTCGGCATCGAGGACATAGATGCGACCTGCATCATCGACGCCGACCGTTCTCTCATTTACCGAGAAGAAGGCCTCCGGCCCCGATTCTTCCCCGCCCAGGGTCAGGACCGGGGCGAACGTCCAGTCCAGAGGTCGATCCGCTGCCGGGCTGCTGACGACCCGGATTCCTGCGGAGTCGGACACGACCTCCTGCTCCGGATTCCCGTCGGCGCAGGCCATGAGAAAGGAAAGAAGAAAGACCGTCATAGCGGTCGGGCCTGCCCTCCGGCATATGCGATGCGGATCTACCGACAACTGTGCCTCCGACGTTCTGTGTTACGTGGAGACGGCCGCCCTCCGATCACCCGGCTCGATCGACCACCGGCCCAAGTTCTGACTCGAGTAGTCGGCAACCGGTTGCCTCGGGGCAAGGTCGGGCCGAGAGCGCCGGGCTGAGCCCGGGCTCTTTGGCCGCACCGCGAACCGCGCTTTGCTGGGCCGTGGGGCTGCGCACCAGGCCCGAACCGCGCCTCGGTCGTACCCGCCGGGCCCTGCGGGAAGTCCGCAACTCGATCATGGCACCGTTCATCCGGCAGACGCTGGCACCGCCGCTGATACCTTCAGGTGCGTTTCAACCTCTGGAGTGTGGCCATCGTCTAACCTGTGACCGGCGTCCCACAACTCTTGGACCGAAGAGCTTGATTATGAGGCAGGGCTCACGTTCGATTCGCCTGATCGTACTCGCGGCCACTCTAACGGCGTGTACCGCAGACTCGAACACCCCCGAAATGAAGGAACCCGAAGCAGAGCGAGTCCTCGTTGCCGAATCCGAGGTCGTTCAGGTACGGCGGGGCGCCGATGGCTCACTGACTAACTGGCGACTCGCCCCGGACCTCGACCCGGACATCCTCGGGATCCAGGTGTCGCCCGGTGAGGAGCGTGAAGCCTGCTTCTTTTCGGGCGCCGATTCCCTCTGCCACAGCGTCGGAATCGACGAGGCATACGACTTCGTGATCCGTTTCGAGGGGCAGGACTATCCGACACGGATCCTGGGGCAGCCGCCCGCGGCCGTGTTCGACGAGGCGTACCGCGAAGCACACCGGGGCAGGATCACGGCCAGCGTGCCGGAGGTCTACGAGCTGGTGAACGTGGCCATCGCGCTCACGCCATATACGCGGCGGGAGGACAACTACCTGGTCGAGAGACGGGAACCGTACTATGAGGACGTGATGGGTCACTTCTCGGCGGTCGAGCAGCACCCCTTCGTCCGCTGGCTGAACGCGGAACTGGAAAGTGGCCGTTACAGTTCCACCAAGATGAGCGGTTATGCGTTCGTGTTCGATTCCTCGGGTGTCATCCGGCGGAGTCCGGTCTACAACAGCACGAACTTCGTCGGGCAGGGCAATGTGTTGCTCCCCGAGCTCGAGCAGATGCAGTCGTTCGCGGACGCGTCTGACTTCCAGGACTTCTATCGCACGAACCGTGAGCTGTACGCGGAACAGGAGTCGTTCATGCGAGACAGCCTCGGCGTGGAGCGGATGCTCGACTGGCTCCGTCGAAATTTCCCCGATGTCGAGTTCTACGACCACGTCAATATCGTTTTCTCGCCGCTCGTCCGGGGCAATCAGTCCGTGACGTGGTTCCGCTACACCGGCTTCAGCGAGATCCAGCCGCACATCAACTTCCCCTACGAGCGGCGGCTGTCCGGGGATGACCAACTGACTCCATCATCCATCGCACTGCGGCGAGGGGCTCTGCTTTTCACAGAACTGAACCACGGGTTCATCAACCCGACCGCCTCCCTCTACTCCGATCGAATCAGCGCGGCGATGCAGAACCGGGAATCCTGGGTGGATCCCGAAAAGTCAGCGGCCTCATATGGTTGGCCCGAGAGCGTCTTCAACGAAATGATGAACTGGGCGCTCGTGTCCCTGTACTACGTGGACTTCGCACCGGAAGGCGACCAGGATCTTCTCGTTTCGCGGAATGCTCGCTGGCAGGCGGAGGGTAGAGGGTTCCTTCGCTCTCCGGAGTTTCACGAGTTTCTGGTCGATCTGTACCGTGACCGCCCGGAGGGCTCGACCGTGGCTGACCTGTATCCGGAAATCGTAGAGTGGTTTGCGGCGCAAGCGGAGCAGGCCGGTCCCGGCGACAAGTGATCTGGCGGGCCGTCAAATCCGGAGCAACAGTGCGATGAGAGCGACAGAAGTCAGACACGCGAATACGGTGCGGATCGCGTTCCAGCGGATCCAGCGGCCCTCGAACGCACCACGCGCATCGCGCAGACCGACTTCATCGAGCCCGTCAAGTTCCAGCTGCTGCAGCCGATTGTTGAGCGGTATGTTGACGACGATCGTCGGCAGTTGCACACCCAGCAGGTACATGGCCGCCGCACCGAGCAGAAGCCAGCGGTTCACACCTGCAAGAGTGCCATAGTTCAGCAGGACGGCGCCGATCAGGACCAGCGCCGATCCCACCCAGACCAGCAGGAAAAGGGGATCGTTCTCCTGGATCACCCGATCCATGGCCGTGAAGGAGCCCAGATACTCCCGATCGGGCAGGCTACTGATTCCCGGCATCACGACGACCGCGAACGCGAACACGAGCCCGGCCGTGAGGGAGCACAGCAGGGTCGCCGCGACCAGCAGGGTATCGGATGTGTCGATCACCATGGTGTCCTCCGTCTCGTTGCCGGGCGACCCCGCTACTTGAGCCGGCCGATCACCGCGTTCGCGATGATGTTCTTCTGGATCTCGCGCGAGCCCTCGTAGATCTCGGTGATCCGGACGTCCCGGTAGAAGCGCTCGACATCGAATTCGGTCATGTAGCCGTACCCGCCCAGGAGCTGAATCGCCTCGTCCGTCACCTCCTTCGCGGCGTGACCCGCGTAGTACTTGGCCATCGCGGTGAGCTTCGTGTCCGGCTTGCCCTGGTCGGCCGTCCAGGCGGCCTGATAGGTGATCAGCCGGGCCAGCTCGAGCTTGGTCGCCATCTCGGCGAGCTTGTGCTGCGTGACCTGGAACTGGGCGATCTTCTGTCCGAACTGTTCCCGGCCCTTCACGTAGTCCAGCGCCCGGTCGAACGCACCCTGGGCGGTCCCGACGGCCTGCGCGGCCGTCTCGATGCGGCTCTCGTCGAAGAAGCCCAGGATCTGGTAGAAGCCCTTCCCTTCCTCGCCGAGCAGGTTCCCGGCCGGGACACGGACATCCTTGAAGCTGACCTCGCCCGTCGGGATCATGTGGATGCCCATCTTCTGCCCGACGCTCGCGGTGGTCAGACCCACCGCGTCCCTGTCCACCAGGATCATCGATTGTCCCTTGTGGCCCGCCGCGGGGTCGGTCTGACAGACCACCACGTACCAGTCGGCGATACCGGCGTTGGTGATGAACGTCTTCACTCCGTTGATGACCCACTCGTCGCCATCTCTCACCGCCGTCGTGGCCATGCCCGTGATGTCGCTGCCGTGCTCGGGCTCGGTGATCGCACCGGCCGAGATCGCCGTCCCCTCTGCGACCGGAGGAAGGTAGCGCTGCTTCTGCTCTTGCGTGCCGTACCTCAAGACGTTCTCGGAGGCGAAATCCACGAGCATCAGCGCAGCGCCGATCCCGGAATCACGCCGGCAGAACTCTTCCACCACCAGCGTGTTCTCCATCACCCCGTATCCCGAGCCGCCGTACTCTTCCGGATAGTGCAGGCCGATGAAGCCTTCGTCCGCGGCCTTCTTCCAGATCTCCGTCGGAAACTCGTGCTTCTCTTCGAGCTCCAGCGCCAGCTCGCGGTCGAACTCGCCCTTCGCGAACCGGCGGGCGGCCTTCTGGATGTCCTTCTGTTCCTTGCTCAGCTCGAAATCCATGTCGCTATCCTCTATCTAGCCCCTCCGCTCCCGGATCTTCTCTTCCAGGAGCGGGATCAGGTCCAGGATGTCGCCGACGATTCCCACGTCCGCCACGCCGAAGATCGGTGCCGACGGGTCCGTATTGATCGCCGCGATGAAGGGATCGCCCTTGACGCCGCCCAGGTGCTGGAACGACCCGCTGATGCCCAGCGCCAGGTAGACGCGCGGTCTGACGGTGACGCCCGATGTGCCCACCTGTCGGGTCTTCTCCAGCCACTTCCTGTCGACCACCGGCCGCGTGCAGGCGACCTCCGCCCCCATCGCGTCGGCCAGGGAACGCAGCGCCTCGAGGTTCTCCTCGTCCTCGATCCCTCGACCTACCGCGACAAGCACTTCGGCGTGGCTGATGTCCACGGCGCCCGGTTCGGGGGCGACGGTCTCCACGTACTGGCGGCGCGGCGCCACCCCCTCGGGAATGGTCTCCGGGTGCACGGCGCCGCCTGTCCCAGGTACCGCATCGGGAGGCGCGTACGCCCCCGGGCGCACGCTGACCATCACTCCGTTCTCTGCCGGGATCGCCGCGACACGCGCCTGCACCTTGCCCCCGTGCATCGCGCGGACGGCCCGAAGGCACGCCACGCCCGCCGAGGAGTCCTGCGCCGTGCACGACTCGATCGCCATCGCGTCGGCGATCAGGGGGAGGCCCGCCCGCACCGAAAGCATCGGAGCCAGCTCGAGACCCGTGTTGGTGTGCGGAACGAGCGTGACGAACGGCTTCCGCCGATCGATGAGCGGGGCCAGGACGCGGGACTGGAAATCGCCGTCGGGCTGTGAGAGTGCGGGATCGTCGAAGACGTAGACGTCATCGAACCACCGCGCCGCCTCGGAAGCGAGATCCGCCACTTCCGCGCCCGTCAGCACGGCGGACACGGTCACCTCGCCCAGGCTACGAGCCGCCGTGAGGAGTTCGAGCGCCGACTCCTCGAGTCCGTCCCCGGAGCGCTCGACCACCACGAAGATCTCTCGCATGGCTAGAACGCTCCTTCCCGCTGGAGCCGCTCCACGAACTTCTCGATCACTGATTCCTCGCTGCCCTCCAGCATCTCGGCGCCCTCGCCTCGAGGCGGCAGGAAGATCTCTTCGACCGTGACGGCCGAGCCCGCGACCCCCACCCGTGACCCATCCACGCCCAGGTCCCCGGCGTCCAGTACGGGGATCTCCATCCCCGACACCTTCCGGATCCCGCGGATCGACACGTAGCGCGGCTCGTTGAGACCCGTCTGGGCCGTCACCAGCGCCGGCAGGACCATGCGCGTGACTCGCTCGAGTCCTCCTTCGACCTCGTGCCGTACGGTGACGGTCCCACCCTCCACGGACAGCTCCGTGGCCAGGGCCACCATCGGAATATCGAGCAGGGCGGCCAGCATTGGCCCGACGTGGCCGCGCGCCTCGTCACCGGATATGGCACCCGTGAGGATGAGGTCGTACGGCCGGTCGGCGATCGCCCGCTGGAGGATGGTCGCGGTGCCCAGGGCGTCGGATCCGTCGAAGGCGTCGTCCACGAGGTGGACGGCCTCGTCGGCCCCCATGGCCAGCGCCCGTCGCAGCACGTCCTCGGATTCCTCGTCGCCCACCGTCATCGCGGTGACGCGGCCGCCGTGCTGCTCTTTGAGCTGAACGGCCGCTTCGATGGCGAAGTTGTCCCACTCGTTGACGTCGTAGTCCAGATCGTCATCGACCAGCGAGACTCCGTCGCGGCCGATCTCGATTTCCGCCTCCGAGAGATCGGGCACGCGCCTGATGCAAACGATGATCTCCACGAATCCTCCGTTCCATCACTCTGCGGACGTGGACAGGGAGCGGTCCACCAGTTCGGCCAGGTCCACGACTTCCATGCGGCCTTCGCGACCCGTGGTCTTGATCGCGTCCTCCAGGTTGATCAGGCAGAACGGGCAGGCGGTCACGACCACCTGCGCTCCCGCCTTCTCCGCCATCGCGACCCGCGCCTCGCCCATGCGGCTCTCGCTCTCACCCTCGTAGAACAGATAGAGCGATCCACCGCCGCAGCAGAAACTGCGGTTCCGGGTTCGCTCCATCTCGACCGTGTGCAGACCTAATCGATCCAGCACCTCGCGCGGAGCTTCGTACTCGCCGTTGTGGCGGCCCAGGTAGCAGGGGTCGTGGAATGTGTAGACGCGGTCGTCGTCGGGTACCTGCAGATCCAGTCTGCCCTCTCGCAGCAGCTCCGCCATCACCTGGCTGTGGTGGCGTACCGGCTGCTCCAGCCCGTACGAATGAGACAGGGCATTGAAGGCGTGCGGGTCGGTCGTCACCACGCACCGGAACTCGCGCGCGCCGAGCGCCTCCAGGTTGGTGTCGCGCAGTTGTTCGAACAGCCCTTCCTCTCCCAGGCGGCGGACCTCGTGGCCCGAGTCCACCTCGTCGCTGCCCAGCGTGCCGGTCTCGGCACCCGCGGCCGTCATCACCCGCGCGAAGGCACGCGCCGTTTCCTGGATGCGCGGGTCGTACGCGGCACAGCTGTCAGTGAAGAACAGGTAGTCGGTCTCTTCGCCGGCAGCCAGCGTCCGGACCCCGCGCCCGGCTCCACCCTGGTCGGTCGCGCTGCCGGCCGCCTTCCCCGCCTCGTTCCAGGCCGTCCGCTTGCGAGACGGCTTCCCATACGGATTCCCGCGCTTCTCCAGGTCGGCCAGGGGCTTCTGCAGGCTGGCGGGCACGCGACCCGCATCCACCAGGTAGCGGCGCATGTCCACGATCTTGTCCACGTACTCGATCAGGACCGGGCACGCCTCCTCGCACGCCCCGCAGGTCGTACAGGCCCACAGCTCCGCGTCGGCGATGGTCTCTCCCACCAGGACCGGCTGCTCCGCCTTCGCC
>Ga0209536_100008747_pt1 | contig 15150 bp, 9 predicted proteins | sample DeeMarSeWOR28_12_FD_187461 | JGI IMG/M metagenome (GOLD analysis project Ga0209536, IMG submission 187461) | Marine sediment microbial communities from White Oak River estuary, North Carolina - WOR-2-8_12 (SPAdes) (version 2) | ecosystem: Environmental > Aquatic > Marine > Intertidal zone >...
CGGGCGAATCCCTTTAAGGCCTTCATCTCTGATTTTTTGGCTTCTGTGGTATCCCGGGCTTGCGTATTTGTTGGTCTTGTCCTGCTTCGGCTAGGTCTTGGAGGAGTATTTATTTCTCTCAGGAATTTCACCTTATTATAAAGTTTGACAAAGTCAATTTTGCCAGTGGTCCCAATTTCACGGCTGTTTTGCGAAATATTCCCCAGTGTTTTTTGCAAATTAAGGCTGTCAATATCAGACCAGGCGCCTGCATTCCATGAATACCCTACGGAATATCTAACATCAGCATTTATCCAATCAGTCAATGGAATTTTATCCAATGGAAGCCGATAGTTTAGGTTCATGTTCTGATCAAAATTCTTCATGCGACCAAAATCCTTAAGATTTGTCCATAGCACATCTTTCTTTTCCTGGGTATCCAAATCACCAAATGGTTCATCTATAATGGTATTGGCCCGTGCATTATAATCAAAGGATAGATTTTTAGTTAATGCCCACCTGAGATTGTACATCCGGTTGAATGTAAAGAATTTTTCATAGTAAGGTCTTATCCCCGTGGTTGTCAGGTCTGAATTTCTCAATTGAGTTTTTACAAATCTGCGGTCAAGGTCAGCTCTGAAGCTGAAATTTGAGGGTAAAATGGAAAAGTTGAAATCTTTGATTAATTGCAGGTATTTGCTCTTTAGTCCTCCAGATTCCCTAAACGGTTCTACCAATCCGCCCTGAGGACTGAAATTATAGGCAAATGTCCCCCGATGTGATTTCAATTGATACAACTCAGTATTTACGTTTGACTGTGTAGCATCTGCATAAGCATAGGTCAGGGAAACATTTTCAATGTCATAAATATGGCTTTTTGCGCCCTCCTTGGTCTTCACTTTTCTAACATTGGTGAAATTAATGCTCCTTCGCTCAAGTCTGTCCTGGGTGATCTTTTTATACTCTTTTCGTTCATCAGGATCCTCAATGGCATTTAAGGCAGATTTCAAAGGAATATCGGGATCAAGCGGATCATACTTCGGTGTAATCTTACGATTTTCGTAACTCACATACATCGGGATTTTTATCCCCGTTTTTTCAGGTAAAAACTTATCGAGTTGCACATTAGCAGAAATATCGTATTCGAATGTTTCCTCTCTTGTTCGCTGTGCAATCCGCTGTTGTATCCCGCCAAATCCAAATGATGTATACCTTGTAGATGCTGTCAACGTCATGAAATCAGCCATTTTAGCATTTAAGTAGGCATTTGCAGCCCATCCTGCTGTTCTTTCAAAATCGGTTACTCTCATCTCATTCGCCCATATTGTCACCGAATGAGGCCGTTCATCCGGGCTTTCCGGATTCCGGATACCGATCATGATTGTTTGCACTGTCTGCAGTTCAGGACGTCCCTCGACAGTAATTCGATAGATTCCAACAGAATCTGAAAAAGGCAAATCCGTGTCAATGCCCAGTTTATTTCGCCTGGCTTTTAATTCAAATAATGCATCAAACGGTATATTTATTTCATTTAGCTCAGGCCAGATTTCTCGCGGATCATTTGTCCCTACCCGGGTAACTTTAAGTGGCAATTCAATTTCGTAATAGTTGTCCTTAAAATCGGTGCCAAAACGTACGAAAGCAGTAACATCATCATCATTTAATTCCCCTTCATTTTCTTCGGCGTGGAAGAACATTTTCAATCGCTTGTAATTAATGAGATCCGTGGTGAGATTTTTATATACAGCTCTGGCATCCCGATCCTTTAAACCTTTGACCGATAACAGAAGTGATTGTTCGTTTTGTTGCCGGATGATAGGGGAGGTGTTGTCAAAATCCCTTTTTATACCAGGAGGTAACACATAGGGTATTTTACCATCGGATGCTGTCCCATTTTCTTCAATATTCACAACTGAGACATTAAACTTGGGATCATAAGGTTCAGGAATTTCATACAATCCACGCTGGTATAAGTTTCCATTATATTTTCTCCATTGTGACCCAACCAATTGGAATTTTACCATCCGCATTACAACAGGTTGCTGCCATTCAGTGGCATATACACGAATAAATCGTATGGATTTAAATCCGGAGATATTACCCTGTTGACCTGTTGGTTGTCTTACTGGTATGCGGAATTGGTACCAGGAAACTTCATCACCATTTATGGTATTGGTTACCTTATCTACAATAAAATTTCTACCTATTTGTAGTTGCCCTGGTTTGATATCCAGCTCGTATTCATAATATTCCTCCAAATCTGTGATCGTATTATCCTTATTTAAATCCTCATTATCCGGAAGGTTTGTTCCTGAAGGCGTATAGGCGGCATTTATATCAGAGACAATTGGAGAGTTGTTCTCGGTTCCGTTATAATTCTTATAACGCTCCTGCACTTTAACATCATTGGCATCCAATTCATCACCGAGGTAATATTGGAAATCATCTGCAGAAACGTCCTGCAATATGCGATCCCTGGCCTCTGGATTAATTCCATTTAGGGCATTCAAAAATTCCTGATAACTTGCGAATGATGATTCATCTTCACTTCTCAATCCGTCCATGCCTATATCCTGGTTGAATCGCGCCTCTGTTGAATTATCAAATGCATTGGTAAGATATTGCTGTGTAGTAACCCGTCCCCAGGATGTGGAATCTGTCAATGCTTTGTTCCCATCAGCCGGTAATCCATTCTCAAATCCATGTCTGTTGTCTTTAATTACATCCTCAGATACACTCCCAAGGTTAAAAATCAACTTTCCGCCTGTTACATTGTTCGTATTTTCTACACCATCAAGCACTTCACCATTCTCCCCTCCAATAAATGGGTCCATCATCCAGAAATCAATGTATTCAATGTTGTTCTTATCAAAATCTACATCTGATGTTATTGCCCGTGTAATGCCACCCCAATTTGATTCCGGATTATTGAGGTAACCATTAGGATTCAAATCAGGATTAAAATTATATTGTCCCCGTTCAGAGGGATAATACGCCAAATCCAGGGTGGTCAGATTGGTGTTGATTACTTCCCTGTCCTGATTTTGGAAGATTTCCTGGGGTACAATTGGCCTCACATAATGATTTCGTATATCGTCATCCGTAATATTAGATGGTTTGGATACACCAGTGCCCCGATAAAAAATATTATCGATGATGTACCAGGCCATCTTGGCCCGCTTATACCCAAGTCTTAAATCATCGTTCAGGTTTGCACCCGAGATAAACCTGCCGTCGTCAGTAATAGGGGGATGGGCAAGTTTCCAATTTAATATGTTATTGCCCAGGTTAAATGGAGTAGCAGTCGCCTCAAAGTCATCGATGTAGGAGGTCTCTTCCCCATTCACAAAATTGGAGGTGCCCGGCCTGATCTGGGCTACTTCCGCATTGAAACTAATACTTGACGGGGCTTTTGTTTGAATCAATGGGATTGCATCCACCATTTTGGTTAAAAACCTGGATTCCTTCTGAATATTTACATCCATTCCATACTTCATGTTTCGCGTCGGCTCATTGCCAATGCTGACACGGGAAATTAAAGGCCGTTCATTCAGGTACAGGAAGGTACCGCCAAAATTTATATCATCGCTCAAGCGGTAATCCAGCCTGGTGCCGATTAGGCTTCTGGATTGAAAATTGAAAAGGTCTGCTTTTTCATAGGATACCTTTATCGGTTTCCCCGAATTGAGCACGGCTTCATTCAATATCGTCACCCGGCCTAAATTATAGTCTACGCGATAATCCTGCCCTTCAACCAATGGTGTGCCCCCCGCAGTGAGAACAACTGAATTTTCAGAAATATTGATGCCAGGTAGTATGATTTCCTGTGAAGAGCCCGCCTGCATTCGGCCCGATAAAAAGAATTTATTTTTGCTTACATCAAGTTCGGCGTCAGCTTTTGTCGTCCGATATAAGGTATCATAAACATATTTATTGATAAGATTGGTTTCTGTGTTTGGATCAAAGTATGATTTCAACTTACTGCCAAAAGGTTCAAGGACAGGGAATACAATTAATCCGGATTCTTCCAGCACCGTAATATTTCTGATATAATCAAAATTCCCGTCTGGTTGAGGATCATTGTTGGAGTTTAACCGGTCTAAACCAAAAAGCTGAACCAGGGGTGTGTCCTTGGTCCGTTTTCCTTCATGAAGGCTTGGATTGTCGATGCCTGTCTTATCATCCCTGTATATGATCCGCAGTTGGAAACCTTCCGGAGAAAGTTGTGTTGCGTTGAGACTGTAGATATTTTTCATCATCAAATCCCAGGTTGGCACCTTCACATCTATTTTGCTCGGCCTCAAAAGTTTTAAATATATTGCCTGATCTTCTGATCTGTTCTGATAGTCTTCCGTAAGTTCTCCGACCTTATACACCTGGCCATTGTAGGTATATTCATAAGCTATGGCCAATACCTCATCACTTTGCAGTTTTCTTAATAGAGATAAATGACCGAGCTGACGATTGATCGTATATTCCCGTTCATCCAATTTTCTGGCCGCTGTGACACTTTCGTAGTCGGTGGCCTTTGTGAAACTGTATTGATTGGCTAAGATATCCGCTGCATTATCAATATTTCTCAGGTTAGGATCACTGCTGATCTCTCTGTACAAATTATTCGCATCATTCCGGTTTGGGCCACCATTTCCCGGGCCAACTTTCGGATTTTCATCTTGAAAGATTACTTGCCCTTCGCCCAGATCCATAAAAGCAAGAAAATTTCTCAGGGTTTCTGTGTTATTCTGGCGATTGATCACATATACTTCAACTCTGGTAATATTCAGTCCGGAAATAATCTGAGGAGTACCACGCAACCAATTTTCATAATTTCTTCTGAAAAAATGACCGAGGAAATAATGTCTGTTTTCTTCATATTCAGAAGCACGGATTTCATACTCCCTGCCCTGTCCACCATCCGAGCCTCCATTGATCAAAATTTCATCACTTTTGCCTCGCTGAGTTGAAGCAACAGCAGTGATATCCAATTTCCCAAATCTTAATAGTGTTTTTACACCAAACAGGTTTTGCGCACCTGTAATCAGGCTATTGGACAGCGGTAGGCTGACATTTCCTATTTCAATTTTCTGCAGAATATCTTCCTCAAAACCAGTGTATTCAACTTTTAGATTATTCTCAAAATCAAAGGAGTTATTATTATTGAAATCAGCCGTAATGCTTAATTTTTCACCAATCTTTCCAACAACATTCATACTGATTTGCTGGTCGAACTCAAAACCACCGTTTCTTTGTTGACGAATTGGAATGGAGGGATTTTGGATCCGTTGCCATCGCCCTCCAAAATCCAACATGACAAAACCATTTGGCCGGATGTCCACAAAGCTACCGCCGAAAATGCGGTCAAAAGCAGGACTGATATAAATAGGGGGGATCAGTCTTCTGCCACTCACCGCACTCTCCCCATCCAATCCCGATGACATCTCCTTCCAGTAATTTTTTTTCATTTTAATTCCCTGAAGTCTATTGTATTGTTCGAAATTTAAATTTGTTGGTGGACGATAATAGATATCTCCAAATCGTTCGCCGATGGTATAATTCAAACTTGTATCTACTTCGACATCCAGTTGTAGTGAATTGGGATCTTTGAGGATGAGCGGTGATGATGATTCGGGGTAAATAATGGAATTTCCTGGTCGATCGTCCGGTTGATAGTTTGGTTGCCTGGATCTTTCATATTCCTGTACGGGAAGCTGAGATTGTGTAGAATCAGCAGCTACGGAATCTGCCTGAACTATCTGGGCTGTTACCCCGGAAAAACAAAAAATAAACCACCAGGCTACAAATAGCACCCATAAAGCTTTATTTACTGAATTAGCTATTATTCTGTTTAACACCTGGTAATTTTATATCTAGTTTTGTTTCAATACAAATTTGATTAAATCTTCTAATGAAACTTCACTTCCATGCTTTTTCAACACAGCATCTACTCCTTTCTCAGCTGCATTTTTATTAATTCCTAATGTTATTAATGCTGACAATGCTTCACTCCTTAATATATTGTTCACTGCAGGAATAATTCCCGGCTCAATTCCTTCCTTCCTGATTTTATCCTGTAATTCAAGAATAATTCGATGTGCCGTCTTATTTCCAATGCCTTTCACTTTTTGAATAATCGCCACGTTACTGGTGATAATCGCATTTTTGAGTTCTTCAACTGTCAATGAAGAATTTATCATCAAGGCAGTATTGGGCCCTACACCACTTATTGAAATTAATTGCAGGAAAATATTTTTTTCTTCTTTATCAAAAAATCCATAAAGGGTATGTGCATCTTCCTTTACATGCAGATGCGTGTATAGTAAACATGAAGCCAGGTCTTTTACTTTCGAAAAAGTATATAATGATATCCTAACCTCATACCCTACGCCATTTACATCAATGATGACAAATGTCGGATCTTTGAAGGTCAGACTACCTTTTAAGTATCCTATCATAATTTTATGTGCTTACGCCGGATTTTCCGAAATATTAAAAGTCTTGATAATTGTATCAAGTTCGCGCATATGATCCCGTTGAGTTTTCCCAGGGCTATATAAAAAGCCTTCAATATAGTATAACCTGTTTGAAGTTTCATCAACCATAGCATAGCTTATAAAAGGCCCCCCCATATAATAATTATTTACTTTCCATAACCCCCTGAGCTGAACGGCATAGTGTCCTTTAAAATTGATTTCCTTCCTGAATACATTAAAATTATCAGTTTCGGTAAGCATGTAGGATTCGAGGTCTTCCGGTTTATAAAGAATATAAGGTTTGGATATTTCGGTACGGAGATTTAATAAGCTATCCAATGAAAAAAGGTCTTCAGATGTATAATCTACCCATGAAATAAAAATGCTCTTATCTACATCCGGGCTAAAATTCCTCAACCATATGAATTTGTCGTCTTCAAGTGCGATCTCATATCCAAAAGGTACCCTGATCTCAAAATTGAATTGTTCCTTTATGTGTTTAGCGATCCCTTTCTCCTCCTTTGCAGCATACAATGCCTGATACATACGTTTTTCTTCAATATCTATGAAATGATTTTGAAGTTTCTCTCTGTTTTCAGCTATATTTTTGATTAAAATTTCTTCCGTCTCTCCAAAAAGATGTAATATCTCCTGGCCTTTGGCAAACTCATCTTGTTTTGCATACATAAACAAAGAGGGGTCTTCATCAATCATTTTCAATGATTCTTTCGTAAAGAAGGTTTTAAGCTTTTGATTCCCTTTGCTTTTATTTTCCAGAACGGTGACAATGATGATATTTTTTTGTGTTTTAAAAATGCTCTGGAAATCCAGTGGATCAATATGACTTAAAGAAAACACTGATTCCTGTCGTGGAAGATAATAGATCTGTTCCTGGAATGTTGCTCTTACTTCATTCCCAACACTACCTTTCCATTGTGCGCTATCCATTACCACTATGATTTGACCAGTCTTTCCTGTTGCCTTGGGAAGATTGCTCTTCATCTTTGCTGTCTTTTCCAGATCACATGAAGAGAGGTAAACAATTGCTGTAATGAATATGAAAAATCGTGAAAAGGTCATGATGTTGATTCTGTTTATTATTCTTTCAAATTGTGAAATAAGAACGAGATTTCAAATAAAAAAATATTTTCACCACGTAAAGAAATGGTCATCCAATAACCAATTTCTGACCAGGTGTAATTTTATTTGATTTTAGATTATTCAATTTTTTCAACTTTTCGATAGACATATCGCTGTAGGCTTTTGAAATATCCCACAACGTATCGCCAGGTTGAACGATATGGTACTTTGTGCCGTTGATCACGGTATTTTGCTCTTGAGTTGGTTTTTTTTCTTCAACTGACGCCGTATATGAATTGGGAGTTAACCAGATATTTAGTCGTTGACCAATTCTTATGGTATTACTATTAAGATTGTTCCATTTTTTTATATCACTAACACGCACATGATATCGCTGTGCTATTGTACCCAACACATCACCGCTGCTCACCCGGTGAATTACCTTATCCCTTCCATAGGTACTTCCAACGGAATTCCTGGCTAAATATTCCAATTCTTTTTTGCCTGAACGGGATGCTGAATCAAGGATAAATGATCTATTCTGAACCAAAATTTCCATTTTGTCAGCCGGTATCCGAACGGCAAAATACTTACTGCTTTGAGGCACCGCTTTTCGTTTTATGGATGGATTCAAATATATCATGTCTTCTTCGCATACATCCAGCATTTCAGCCAGTGTGGTAAGATTTAAAAAGTCCCTTACCATAATCGTATCTGTCTCAATTGGATATATGAATTCTTCATCATCCAGCTCCAGGTTGTGCTCTTCAGTATAATTAAATGCATACATGATGGCAACAAACTGCGGGACATATCCCCTGGTTTCACGCGGAAGATATTGATATATATCCCAAAACTTACTTTTGTAGCCAGATCTACGTATGGCTTTTCGAACATTTCCAGGTCCACAGTTATATGCCGCTAAAGCAAGCTCCCAATCCCCAAACATATTATACAATGTTTTAATATATTTTGCAGCTGCCTCCGTTGATTTTATCGGATCCATACGCTCATCGACATACCAATCTGCATGTAATCCGTAAGTTCGACCAGTATAATATATAAACTGCCACAAACCGACTGCAGCTGCCCGGGATTGGACGGTGGGATTTAATCCGGATTCTACGATGGCCAAGAATTTTAATTCGTCCGGGAGATTGTGTTTTGCCATGACATCCTGAAAAATCGGGAAAAAATACGTGCTCCTACTTAATACCATTTTGGTATATTCCCGATCACGTACAGTAAAATAATCAATAAAAGATTTTACCCGGGTATTAAAATTAAGGGGGATCTCTGATTCAATCTTTTTTAGACGTTCTTCAATCTGATCATATGAAGCATCCGGTATGTACTCAAAAGTTGCACTTGGGATAAACAGAGAATCCACCTCTAAGTCATTTACTAAATTCTGGGCAAATATATTCTTAGTTGACAATATCAGAATAAATGTTACAGCAACAATATTGACAATTCTACTATTTAATTTCTTTTTCATCTCAAATCCATCTATGGTCCTCCATTGCATTAATACTTAGATAATTGCCCTATCAAATTTTAATACCTTTTTAACGATGTATTTTAAAATTGAATACACACTCTCATTATTTAAATATTGATAATTTTTTAAATAATGATCAAATTCATCTAAATCAATGATAAGCGTTGGCATATACTGATTAACTTTTTTTGTTATGCTAATGCAAAAGACATTGATAATGCGAAGGAATCACTTTTTTTCCATAATTCCAGTTGATTTTTATGGATAAAATCACCTCTGTTTTTCATTTCACAATATGATTAAAGCTTGACAATGAGAAATGTAACATCACTAAGTTAAGGCCTTAGTTTAAAATGTCCAGATTATTAAAAAGGAAGGAAATATTGGAAGTCAACTGATAATTGAAGGTCTCAGAGCTCAAGCCCTTTACTATCGAGGGAGAATAAGTTGATCAAAGAAACAAACTGGAAACCAAGGATTTCTTGATTTCCAGATTTAATAAGATGGTGTTGATTTTGAATTATTTTGGATCCAAATCTTTTACACCTTCTTCAATTTCATCTTTTATTTCATTGGTTGCATTTTTGAATTCCTTAATTCCTTTACCTAAACCTTTGGCCAGCTCAGGTATTTTTTTTGCACCAAAGAAAATCAATAATACCATAAGTATGAGAAGAATTTCCCAACCTCCTAAACCTCCAAGAAATGCTAATTCAACGTTCATGTCTATATTTTTTTAAGTAATAAGTGTTTCTGCTCGGTATACAAAATTACTTTCTAATCTACTTAAAAGCTAATATCTCAAGAAAGAATTTATATAGGAAGTAGAATTATCTTTTTGCTAACCATAATTCCGGATCAAGTTTTTGTGTATTCTTCCAAACCTGGAATTGTACTTCTGAAATACCATCAATATCTGTGTTTACTTCACCTATAACGTCATCCTTGGCTATTTGTTGCCCCATCTTAACGTCCACCTTTCTAAGCTTGGCATAAACTGTGAAATAAGTGCCATGCTGAATAATAACTACATATTTAAATTCTCCCGGTACAATGGCAATTTTTTTGACAACTCCATTAAACACAGCCCTAACCTGTTCGTTTTGTTTGGTTTGGATATTAACACCATCATTTGGCATTTTAACCCTTTTCAACACAGGATGAGGATGTGTACCAAATTTTTCAGAGATAAATCCTGTCGAAACAGGCCATGGCAAATTTGCTTTGCTTTGTTCAAATGAATTTGTAACATTCTTTATATCGATATTTAATTCTGTCACTTTTTCAGCAGAGGACGCTGTGCTTTTTAATTCTTCCGTGAGTAATTTAGAGATCAGATTTTCAAGTTTGGAAACTTCATCTTTCTTTTTTGAAATATCCTGAGCCAGTTTTGCTTCTTCATTTTTTAAATTTTTAAAAATCTTATCCTGCTCAGACCTTAATTTATCCAGCTTCTCCTTTTCATTTAGCTGTTCATTAAGCAGTGTATTCTTTTTTTCCTTTGAAAGCTCCAAGGAAGTTTTCTCGGTTTCAATTTCAGATTTAACCTCCGATATAAGTTGCACCTGATTTTTGCGGGCTGATGTATATTGTTCAAGATATTTAAATCTCATGTAAAACTGATTGAGATCAGAAGAGGCAAAAATAAATGATAACCTGTTAAATCCATTACTGGACTTATATAAGGAATATACCATGGATGCATATTCTTTTTTTAGATTGTCCAAATCCTGCTGAAGGGCATTTATTACGATTCCATCTTCTTCAATTTGACTATTTATTATGCTTAATTCACTGGAATAGGTACGGATTAGTTTGGATAGACCTTCGATTTGTTTATTGATCGCATTCAATTGACCTATGCTGGCATTCTTTTTATTTGCCGTTTGAGCCAGAATTTGTTGCGCTTCATTTATTTGCTTTTGAATGGTGTTTTTTTCCTTCTCCAGCTGTTTTTTGTCGTTTTGGGCATGTACATCTGAAATAAAAAACAGCAGTATTGAAATGATGATTAAGTAAAAAAAATTACTTAAAAGCTTCATATTTAGTCGGAATATTAAAAGGAAATTTAAGTGGTTTATCAGAAATTTCAGCTTTGTTGTGCTCCAGGTTGACGCTGGTAACCAATGGTCCTTTTTTCGCCTTATACGTTAAATTTAGTTGACAGATTTTCGGGAAAAGATATTCATTGGTTTGTTCAAAATTGCTATATTTTAGTGTCATAAAATTACTTGTATTATCTTCATTGATCAATACAGTCTCAATTTTTTTATTATCAGCCAATACAAAACTTTGAATGTCCAAGGGGCCTGATTTTTGTTTCAGCATAACATAATTATTTTCTTTTGCCATCTGGGTCCTGTCATCAATGGGTCTGGCCAGGTTTCCAAGAAGTATCGATTGAATTAATTCATAATCAATTTTGAAATTGAAATAGCGGCTAATCTCTTCGAAATTAAAAATATAATATTCCTTGTCCATTCTATTTATCACAATAGCAGTATCTTTTGTGATCATAACCCGGGTAGCTTCAAGGCCTATGGATGGCGAAATGGAAAACCAGATTAATGAATCTTTTCTTATCCTGATATTCGCATTCCCATTAACTTGTTTATCTCCTTCAGCATATCTGACTTTCGTTCTTGTCTGAAAATAATCAAAATCAATTTCTTCTATGTTTGAAATGTCTTTTTTCTTGGATTTAAATCCCACTAAATCTTTTTTACATGATGTAAAAAAGACAGTGAGCACCAACAGGTACAATGGTAATTTGCTATTCATAAAGTTTTCGGTCTGCTATTTTTTTATCAATTAATTCAGATTTCTCATCCATACCTTTGGCTTTTTGCCATTGTTTTACGGCAGAATCAACATCTCCCAATTTAAACAAAATATCACCATAATGTTCAATAATTGTTCCACTGATATCTGATCCATTCACTGCTTTTTCAATATAGATTTTAGCTTCGTCGTATTCCCCCCTCATGTACAATACCCAGGCGTGTGTATCTAAAAAGGTGGAATTATCGGGATTTCTGGAGATTAGCTTGGTGGACATCTTTTTGGCTAAATCTAACTTTTCTTTTCTTAAGGATAAAAAATAGCTATAATTATTTAGTACATGATCATTATCCGGATCATAGGCCAAGGCAGCTTCATAAGATTCATCTGATTTCTTATAATTTTCCAGGTTATTGTATGTATCCCCTAACTGTGCATTGAAATACGATTTTAGTTCTTCATTTGAGTTGGACAGTTTCTTTCCACGTTCCAAAACATCGACCGCCAATTCATATTCCTCCCTGACTAAATAAGCAGTACCTAAAAACCAGCAGATGCCTGCCTGATTTGGGAATAATTCCAATGCCTGTTCTCCATCTTCAATAGCTGCATCGTAATTTTCAAGCTTAATTTCCATCTGAAGCACATTTTGCCATGTGTTAAAATTGGAAGCTCCAAGCTCCAATGCTATTTTATAATTTTCCAGTGCTTTCTCATCTTTACCAAGTCTCATATTAAGGTCACCATTGATCTCGTAAGATCTTGGATCATCAGGATGAGCTTCAGTAATTTTTGCGCCTAAATTCAGAGATAATTCTTCCAGATCTTCGTTGGGAAGTTTTTGGATAAAACTGGCCAACACCTGGATTTTGGGTTGTATATCCAAATCTGCCATGCCAAATGCCTTATTCAGATAAATATTTGATTTTTCAGTATCACCTCCCTTTCTGTAGTAATCTGCCAGCATCAAAAGAGCTCTGGCATTATCCGGATAATTATTTACAAGGTCCTCAAGGTATGGCACGGCCTTTTCACTTTGATTATTGGAAATCAAAATATCAGCCAGCATGATCACATATCGGGCTTCGCCAGGATAAGCATCAATTAGTTTTTGACCTTCCATGATGGCTTTATCCAATTTGCTTTGTTTAAGATAAAGTTTTTGTTTTTGACTTGTCACCTGTTCATTCAGTCCAAATATTTCTTCTATCCGATCATAGATATCAAGTGCTTGATCATATTCTTCCTGGTAAATATATATTGCAGCTAATTCAAAAAGATATTCATCAACCTTTTGGCATTTTTGGATCATCGTCTCATAGGTCTTAGCCGCATCAGCAAAATTTGAGTCTTTTGTATAGATTTCTGCCAATAATAGATAATAATATTTGTTGGTGTCGCTAAGTTCTATTGCCTTTTGAATATTGAAAATGGCTTTTTCCTTATCATCGCCCTTCATATATATCTGGGCAATTTTATAATATGCTGTGGCATTATTTGGATCAATTTCCAGTGATTTCTGGTATAGTACAAAGGCTTTTGCATAATCATCAAGTATAAAATACTTTTCTGCCTCTGTATGATACATTTCGGCCTTTCTTCGGTCTTCCTGATTAACTGCAGTAGATACTTCTTTCTGCTCGGGTGTGTTGTTTTTTCTCTTCCTTTTTTGAGAGAATGCGTCAAAATCCGAAATCAGAATTACAAAGAATATTAATAGAGTAACAATTTGTATTCGAACCCGCCTTTGCATGCTTAATTTATCAAAATTGTGAAATCGTGTTATAATCTCCGACACTCAAATCAGTTGCTTTTCCTTCAAAAGTAACGAAATTACCTAACATTGAGTTAGCCAGATTGGCATTTTTAATCATGCTATCTTTCTGAATGATAGAATTTTGTATCCGGGATTCACTGATTTTGGAATTATCTCCAACCGAAACATATGGACCAATTACGGCATTATCTATTTCAACATTATCTCCGAGATAAACTGGTTCAATCAACACTGAATTAGTTGTTTTTGATGATTTACTGATTATTCTTTTTTCTTTCATAAAGTTGAAATACGCCCTGTGTGTTTCCACTGTGGCTTGCTTGTTTCCACAATCCAACCAATCATCCACCTGACCTGTAACGAATTTTATCCCCTTTTCTTTTAGTGTTTCCAAAACCCGTGTCAATTGGTACTCACCACCATCCTTAATTTTATTTTCAATCAGGACCTTTATCTCATTTCTTAATAATTCACCGCTTTTAAAATAATATATACCGATAATGGCCAGGTCAGAGACAAATCCTGTTGGTTTTTCAACAAAATCATCAATTTCTCCGTTTTCATTAAGTTTTACCACACCAAATGCGGAAGGATCACTTACCTGATGAACCCAAATGATGCTATCTTGTTTGAAATCAAGGCGGAAATTTGCTTTAAACAATGTATCAGCAAAAGCAACTATTGTCCGACCTTCTAAAATTTCTGCAGCACAGTAGATGGCATGTGCAGTACCAAGTGGTTCATCCTGATAAAATAAATGCCCCTTAGCCCCTAATTTGTCAGCTATATACAATAGTTCTTTTTCTACTGCCTCTCCAAAATTTCTGCCTATCACAAAGCCAATATTTTCAATATGATTACCGCAAACTTCAGCTATATCATGGACAAGCCAGTAAACAATAGGTTTGCCAGCTATTGGGATCAATGGTTTTGGAGTAGTGAGTGTATGTGGCCGCAACCTCTTACCCATACCGGCCATAGGAATGATAATATTCATTAAATCTTGACTATAAGATGCTTAAAATAAATAATTTACGCCTGCTGAATTTAAACGGGTCACAAAAGTAAGATTAATTTTTTATTAATGCGTATAAAATTCTTTCAATTAAAGAATCATGCTGACCAAAAGTTCAAATCAGACTTTCTTCTTTTAATAATGAATTATTTCAAAAGGTAACATTTATTCACTGATGAAAATAATCTGGGTTACCTTGCATCCAAAGGTAATGCATATAAAATTAAGATGATTTATTGTTCAACTTATAAATTTCACATTTATATCCATGTTAAGATTCTCCGAATGTTTTTTACATTATAATTGTTTGTATATTAATAGGAATTGAAGTTATAAATGATAATTAGGATATTTTATCCAGGAATTTATACTTAAATGAGGACACGTGCCCAAAAAATACGCCTTGGAATATTTATTACGATTAGCCTCACGATATTATTGGCAAGCCTTGGTTTATTTACTACACAGCGCTTTTTACGTGAAAAGGATATTTATTATGTAGCATACGAGGACGTTTCAGTCGGTGGATTGGAAGTCGGTAGCTCGG
>Ga0209536_100008748_pt1 | contig 15150 bp, 15 predicted proteins | sample DeeMarSeWOR28_12_FD_187461 | JGI IMG/M metagenome (GOLD analysis project Ga0209536, IMG submission 187461) | Marine sediment microbial communities from White Oak River estuary, North Carolina - WOR-2-8_12 (SPAdes) (version 2) | ecosystem: Environmental > Aquatic > Marine > Intertidal zone >...
GACCTGCAGACGCCGGACCCCGTCGATCAGTGCCCGGAGTTCGGCGACCAGGCGTTCGGCAACTGACGCGCGGCGGACGCTACTGGACGGAGTCCGGTCCCACGACGGCATTGTCGGCAAACATCCCCGAGATATCGATCGGATCGAATTCGCGGCGCCGGCCACAGTATTCGCAGGTAACATCCACCCGCCCCCGCTCGGCCAGTACTTCGCGGGTTTCGGCTTCGCCCAGCATGCGCAAAACCTCTTCGGCGCGTCTGCGCGAGCAGCGGCAGCGAAACACGACGGACTTGGGCTCGAACACGCGCACGTCGTCTTCCGCAAACAACCTGCCGATCAGCGCCATCCCGTCGGCGGATGAGAAATCACCGGTGCGCAGCGTTGCGGCCAGGTAACCGAGTCGGTTCCAGTCGTCGTCGCCCAGGCCGTGCGCCCCGGGCATCTGCTGCAGCAGGATGCCGCCGCTCATGGACGCGTCGCTCACGAGCGCGACATGACTCGGCACCTGCACGGAACGGGCGAAGTAGTTCTCCAGGCTGCTTGCCAGGGAAGACCTCTCGATCTCCACGATTCCCTGGTAGGGGCGCTCACCCGTATCCACGGTGATGGCGCAGTGTGCATCCTGAACCAGGTCGGCGAAGGACTCTGCCGCCGCGTCCTCGTCGGCGCTCGCCATGCCGCGTAGCTCGAGGTCGCTCGTGCACTGCATTACGAGCATGCGCAATCCCTTGCTGCCCTGGATCTGCAGCGTGATCGCGCCGTCGAACTTCAGGCTCTGCGCGATGAGCCCCGCTGCCGCGGCAGCGTGACCGAGGGTGTCGCGAACGAGCCGCTCGTAATCGTGATCGCGCAGCATGCGGCGCCACGAACGGGACAAGCTGATCAGCGCACCGCGAACCGGCAGTGAATCGAAAACGAACGGCGTGATGGTGTCAGCAGCCATGGGAAACTCCAGCCAGTGGATGGTTAGGATTTGCCCAGCTTGGTTCTCAGGATCTCGTTCACCTGGCCCGGGTTCGCCTTGCCGCCGGTCTCCTTCATGACCTGGCCGACGAAGAAACCGATGAGCTTCTCCTTGCCGGCACGGTATTCCTCGGCCTGGCCCGGATTGGCCGCAATCACCTTGTCGACGATCGCCTCGATCGCCGAGCTGTCGGTGATCTGCTTCAGCCCGCGCGCCTCGATCACCGTGTCGGCGTCGCCCTCGCCGGCCCACATGGCCTCGAAAACTTCCTTGGCGATCTTCCCGGAAATCGTGTTGTCGTGGATGCGGTTGATCAGCCCTGCGAGGTCCTTCGCTGCAATGCGGCTTTCCTCGATCTCCAGCCCTTCCTTATTCAAGGCGCCGGAGAGGTCGCCGATTACCCAGTTGGCCACGGTCTGCGCCGGCGCATCCGCGGAAGCCGAGGTTTCCTCGAAATAATCTGCCGTTGCCCTGCTGACGACCAGTATGGCTGCATCGTCCTGCTTGACGCCGTACTCGTCGATGAACCTGTGCCGCTTGTCGTCCGGCAGCTCGGGCAGAGTCTCGCGCACGCGGTCGACAAATTCGCTGCTGATCTCGACCGGTAACAGGTCCGGGTCTGGGAAGTAGCGATAGTCGTTGGCTTCTTCCTTGGAACGCATCGAACGAGTTTCGTCACGACCCGAGTCGTACAGGCGCGTTTCCTGCACTACCTCGCCGCCGTCCTCGAGCACGTCGATCTGCCGTTCGACCTCGAAATTGATGGCCCGCTCGACGAAGCGGAACGAATTGAGGTTCTTGATCTCGGTGCGTGTCCCGAACGCTTCATCGCCGCGCGGCCTCACCGACACGTTGGCGTCGCAGCGGAACGAACCTTCCTGCATGTTGCCGTCGGAAATGCCGAGGTAGCGGACGATCGTGTGGATCTTGCGCATGTAAGCGACGGCTTCCTGCGCCGACCGCAGGTCCGGCTCCGAGACGATCTCCAGGAGCGGCGTGCCCGCGCGGTTGAGGTCGATACCCGAGTGCCGGTCGAAACCTTCGTGCACCGACTTGCCGGCATCCTCCTCGAGGTGTGCGCGAGTGATGCCGATGCGCTTCTCGTTGCCCTCGCCGTCGGTAATAAAGAGTTCGCCGTGCTCGACGATGGGCAGCTCGTACTGGCTGATCTGGTAGCCCTTCGGCAGGTCCGGATAGAAATAATTCTTGCGCGCGAAAACCGACCGCGGCGCAATGCTCGCGTTGACCGCCAGGCCGAACTTGCAGGCCATGCGCACGACTTCCTCGTTCAGTACCGGCAACACGCCCGGGTAGCCGAGATCGACCAGGCATGCCTGCGTATTCGGATCCGCGCCGTAGGCAGTGGACGCACCGGAGAAGATCTTGCTCTGCGTCGCAAGCTGCGTGTGGATCTCCAGCCCGATCACCACTTCCCATGCGGCGCTCATGCGTAAGCCTCCGGGCAGCGCATGTGCCAGTCGGTCTGCCGCTGGTACTGGTGCGCGGTGCGCAGCAGCTGTTCCTCGCCGAAGTGCGGTCCCACCAGGTGCAGGCCGACGGGCAGCTCCGCCGCGAATCCGCAGGGAATGGAAATGCCTGGCAGCCCGGCGAGATTGGCGCCGATCGTGTAGATGTCGTTGAGGTACATCGTGATCGGGTCGTCCGTCTTGTCGCCCAGCCTGAACGCGGGGCCGGGCGCGGTCGGCCCGGCGATGACGTCGACGTCGGCGAACGCCCTGCGGAAATCGTCCGCGATCAGCTGCCGGACCTGCTGTGCCTTGAGGTAGTACGCATCGTAGTAACCGGCCGACAACACGTAGGTGCCCGTCAGGATGCGGCGTTTCACTTCCGCGCCGAAGCCTTCGCCGCGACTGCGGCAATAGAGATCGAGCAGGTCCTCGGGGTCTTCCGCACGATGACCGAAACGCACACCGTCGAAACGCGACAGGTTGGACGAGCACTCGGCGGGCGCTACTACGTAATAGGTCGGCACCGACAGATCCAGGTTGGGCAGGTCGACTTCCGTCAGGCTGGCGCCCTGCGCTTCGAGCACCGAGAGCGCTTCGCGGACAGCGTTACCGGTCGCTTCGTCGAGACCCGCATCGAAATGCTGGCGCACGATGCCGACCCGCAGGCCCTTCAGAGACTCGCCCAGGCCCGCGAGATAATCCGGCACCGGGTGGTCGATCGAGGTCGAGTCGCGGTAGTCGAAACCGGCCATCACGCCGAGCAGCAACGCGGCATCTTCAGCCGACCGCGTGATGACTCCCGCCTGGTCCAGGCTGGAGGCGAAGGCGATCATGCCGTAGCGCGACACGCGGCCGTAGGTCGGCTTCAGGCCGGTCGTGCCCGTCAGCGCAGCAGGCTGCCGGATCGAGCCGCCGGTATCGGTACCTGTCGCCGCAGGCGCGATCCGCGCCGCGACCGACGCGGCCGATCCGCCCGAGGAGCCGCCCGGCGAGCACGCGAGGTCCCACGGGTTCTTCACCGGCCCGAAGTAGCTGGTTTCGTTCGACGAGCCCATCGCGAACTCGTCCATGTTGGTCTTGCCGAGCATCACGGCGCCGGCTCCCGCGAGCCGCTCGACGACTGTCGCGTCGTAGGGAGACACAAAATTCTCCAGCATCCGCGAACCGCAGGTCGTCAGCACGCCGCGCGTGCAGAAAATGTCCTTGTGCACCAGCGGCAGCCCGTTGAGCACGCCTGCTTCGCCCTTCGCACGCGCGGCGTCGGCCCGTTCGGCCGCCGCCAGGGCCTCTTCCGCCGTCACGGTAATAAAAGCGTTGAGCTCACCGTCGTGAGCCCGAATCCTGTCGAGGAGTGCCGTGACAAGCTCGACAGCCGAGAAATCACCGTTCTCCAGGCCCTTCGCGAGCTGCGTCAGGCTCTGCATGTGGAGGTCGCTGTTGCTCATTCGATAACTTTCGGCACGAGGTAGAAGCCGCCGGAGACGGCCGGGGCGTTCTTCTGGAATTCATCCCGCTCATCGGACTCGGTGACGGCGTCAGGACGCAGGCGCTGGGCCGCATCCAGGGGATGCGCCATCGGCACGACGGCCTCGGTATCGGCCTGTGACAGCTGGTCCACGAAGTCGACGATGCGGGACAGCTTGTCCACGGTATCGGCGATCTCGTCGTCCGCGACCCTCAGACGCGCCAGCATCGCGATATGCTGTACCTGATCCTTGTCGAGTGACATCGATTTACCTGCGATTGGAAACCCTGCAAATCGCCGCCCGGCGAGCGCGCACGCAATGATACACGGCGCCTTGCGCAATGTCGTGGGCATTGCTAGATTGCACCGTTAATCTCGCTTCGGGCAGCGTTCCACATGTTCAAAAACATCCTGGGTTATTTTTCCAATGACCTGTCGATTGACCTTGGGACCGCCAACACACTGATTTATTCACGAGGGCACGGCATCGTGCTGGATGAGCCCTCGGTGGTGGCGATCCGGGAAGATTCCGGCCGTGGTGGCCGGGTCGTCGAAGCGGTCGGCGCCGATGCCAAGAACATGCTGGGCCGTACACCCGGCAACATCACCGCGATCCGGCCGCTCAAGGACGGTGTCATCGCGGATTTCACCGTCACCGAGAAGATGCTGCAGCACTTCATCCGCAAGGCGCACGGCAATCGCTATTTCCGGCCGAGCCCGCGGGTACTCGTCTGCGTGCCCTACGGCTCCACGCAGGTAGAACGGCGTGCCATCCGTGAATCGGCCGAAGGTGCGGGCGCCCGCAAGGTGCTGTTGATCGACGAGCCCATGGCGGCGGCGATCGGCGCCGGCATGCCCGTTCACGAAGCACGTGGCTCGATGGTGCTGGATATCGGCGGCGGCACATCGGAAGTTGCCGTCATCTCGCTGAACGGCATCGTGTATGCGGCCTCGGTACGCATCGGTGGTGACCGCTTCGATGAAGCGATCACCAATTACGTGCGCCGCAACTACGGCATCCTGATCGGCGAAGCAACGGCGGAACGCATCAAGCATGAAATCGGCTCCGCGTTCCCCGGCCAGGAAGTCCTGGAGATCTCGGTAAAGGGCCGCAACCTCTCCGAAGGCGTGCCGCGGAGCTTCACACTCAACAGCAATGAAATCCTCGAAGCCCTGCAGGAACCGCTGCAGGGCATTGTCGGCGCCGTCAAGGAAGCGCTCGAGCAGACCCCGCCGGAACTCGGTGCGGACGTCGCAGACCGCGGCATCGTGCTTACCGGCGGCGGCGCCCTGCTCCGCGACCTCGACAAGCTGCTAATGGAAGAAACCGGGCTGCCCGTCGTGATCGCCGACGACCCCATGACCTGCGTTGCACGTGGCGGCGGCCGCGTCATCGAACTCATTGACGAGCACGGCCCGGCGGTGTTCGGTCTGGAGTGAGTTCCACCGTGCGAACACACGGTCGGAACCTCTCTCCACTAAGATAGGTTCCTTCGGCTGATGGTCGGTTCGCAAAGCAACAAGAATCCCGCAAGGATTCCGGCGCTGGGTTTCCGGGCGCTGGCCCTGGTCATTCTCAGCATCCTGTTGATGTGGCTGGACAATCGTGAGCACCACCTCGACACCGTCCGCCGCGTCGTCGGCGTTGCGTTGTATCCCATCCAGATCGTCGTCGACACGCCGGCCCGCGCCTGGTCGTGGATGCGCGATCGTTCCGCGAGCAAGAACCAGCTGCAGCTCGAGAACAGCCGCCTGAGAACGGAGGCGCTGATCACACGTGCCCGCATGCAGGAGCTCGCCGCACTGAAGGCGGAAAATGACCGGCTGCGCGCGATGCTGGACGCCCGCGAGCAGGTGCGTGGCGAAGTTCGCGTGGCCGGCATCATGGCCGTGGACGCAAACCCGTACCGGCACAACATCGTGCTGGACGTCGGCAGCCGTGAAGGCGTCTATGACGGCCAGGCGATCGTCGACGCATCGGGTGTCGTCGGTCAGGTGATCAGCACCGGCCTGACGACATCGCAGGCGATTCTTATCAGCGACCCGGATCATGCGTTGCCGGTCGTCGTGAACCGCAACGGGCTGCGCACCGTCGCATTCGGCACGGGCGCATACAACAGCCTCAGCCTGCCATTCCTCGCGAACAATGCCGATATCCAGCCTGGCGACCTGCTGGTCACCTCGGGTCTCGGCGGCGCGTTCCCGTCCGGCTACCCGGTTGCGGTCGTAGAGAAGGTAACGCGGCTACCGCAGGAATCGTTCGCCGAGGTGACGGCAACACCCGCAGCCGCCCTCGACCAGGTCCGCGAGGTGATGCTGATCTGGGTCCGAAAACAGGACGAGGGAGCCGACGATGAGTAACGCGCGCGCATTGCGGCAGCTCCCGGTCCTCGTCACCCTGCTCATCGCGTTCATGCTGATGATCATGCCGCTGCCTGCTGCGGCGGAGCCGTTTCGCCCTGACTGGCTGGCACTGACCCTCGTCTTCTGGGCAATGTCCGTGCCGCGCAGTTACAGCGTGGGCATTGCCTGGCTACTCGGCATCGTTCTCGACGTCGCCCAGGGCACACTGCTCGGCCAGCACGCGCTCGCGCTCTGCGTGATCGTCTACATCACCGTCAAGTTCCACTTGCTCATGCGCGTCTTCCCGCTGTCGCAGTTGACCGCGACGGTCTTCGCGCTGCTTGCCCTGTACCAGTTCCTGCTTTTCTGGATCAATGGCGTCGCAGGCGTGACGGCACCAGCGATCGATTACTGGGGGCCCGTGGTCTCGGGAACCATCGTCTGGCCTTTCATGTCGATAATGCTGTCGGGCCTGCGTTACCGGGTGCAAACGGGAGGCTGAAGTGGACCTGCTGTCCCCGATCAAGGACCACCATTCAGAACGACGCGTCTTCATAGCGCGCGTCATCCTCACGAGCGTCTTCGGGATCATCATGCTCGGGCTCGTTATCGCACGCCTCGTGCAGCTGCAGGTCTTCGACTACGAACATTTCGCCGAGCGCTCGCTCGGCAACAGGATCCGCATCGAACCCGTACCGCCGATCCGTGGACTGGTATTCGACCGACAGGGCCGCGTGCTTGCCGAAAACCTGCCTGCATACCAGCTCGAGCTGATACCCGAGCAGGTATCCGATATCGACGCAACCCTGAAGCGCCTGGCCACGCTGGAGCTGATCGACGCAAGCGATATCCCGCGCATCCGCGAACTCAGCGAGAGCGGCCCGCGTTTCAGGCCGGTCGCGCTCAACCCGCGCCTCGACGACGAGCAGATCGCGAGGTTCGCCATACAGCGACCGCGATTCCCGGGCGTCGATTTCAGGCCGCGGCTCGTGCGCCACTATCCGCACGGCGAGTCCATCGCACACGCCGTCGGCTACGTCGGCGCGATGTCGACGGCGGATCTCGAGAAACTGGACCCGTCACGCTACGCCGGCACGACGCAAACCGGCAAGACAGGCATCGAGAACAGCTACGAGTCGCGGCTTCACGGCGACTCCGGATTCCGCCACATCGTGACCAATGCACGTGGCCGCCGCGTGCCGGCGGAATCGCGCGACCTGCAGGATACGCTTCCCGCCGACGAACACCCGACGCCCGGCGACAACCTGTACCTGAGCATCGACCTCGACCTGCAGGCACTCGCCACCGAGCAGCTCGCCGGCCGGCGCGGCGCGGTGGTCGCAATGGACCCGTGGAGCGGTGAGGTGCTTACGCTCGTCAGCGCGCCGTCATTCGATCCCAACCTTTTTGCCGTGGGGATGAGCCAGAAGCAATTCTCGGCGCTGCAGCAGAACCTGGACCGACCGCTGTTCAACCGTGCCGTGCGGGGCACCTATCCGCCAGGCTCCACAATCAAGCCGATGCTGGCGCTGGCCGCACTCGAGACGGGCGCGACGAATCTGCAGCGCAGGACTGTTTGCTACGGCTTCTTCATGTTGCCGAACACGACGCACCGCTATCGCGACTGGAAACCGGAAGGCCATGGCGAAGTCGATATACACGACGCCATCGCACAGTCGTGCGACGTTTATTTCTACGAGATCAGTAACGAGATCGGCATCGACCGCATGCACGACTATCTCACGCGCTTCGGTCTCGGCAGTGATACCGGCGTGGACGTCGTTGGCGAGCACGAAGGACTGGTGCCATCCACGGCCTGGAAGCGCAAGGCGTTTCGAAACCCGTCGGACCAACGCTGGTTCCAGGGCGAGACGGTCATCGCCTCCATTGGACAGGGCTACATGCTGGCAACGCCGCTGCAGCTGGCGACGGCAACTGCGGCACTCGCAACACGTGGCGTTCGATACGAGCCGCGGATCGTTGCCGCCTGGGAGGATCCGCTGTCGGGCGAGCGCACCCTCACCACGCCCGTGCGCCTCGATGACGTCGAACTGAACGACGATACGAACTGGGACACGGTAATCGGCGCCATGAACAGCGTCATGCAGGGACCTCGAGGCACCGCCCGGGCCGTAGGCAGCGGCGCCCCGTACCGCATGGCCGGCAAGAGCGGCACGGCGCAGGTCTTCTCGGTCGCCCAGGACGAGGAATACGATGAAGACGAGATCGAGGAACGACTCAAGGATCATGCCCTCTTTATCGCATTCGCACCGATTGAAAATCCGCAGATCGCGGTTGCCGTAATCGTCGAGAACGGCAGCAGCGGCAGCGGCGTCGCAGCGCCGATCGCGAAAGCGATCATGGACAAATACCTGGGATACGCCGATGCGGATAACTGAGACGCAGCGCCTCATTACCGGCAAGGCCGCCCCGCTCAGCGATTTCACCCGTGCGTTGCGCCGCCTGCACCTGGATGGGCCATTGCTCGGCGGCGTGCTGCTAATTTGCGGCTTCGGCCTCGTCGTGCTGTACAGCGCCGTCGGGGAGAACATGCGGCTGTGGCTCAACCAGGTGGTGCGCCTGGGCGTCGCGCTGGTTGCAATGCTGATTGCGGCACAATTCTCTCCCGACTTCCTGCGCCGCTGGACACCGTGGGCCTATATCGGCGGCCTCGTGCTGCTGGCTCTGGTGCTCATTACCGGGGAAGTCGGACAGGGTGCGCGGCGCTGGCTGGATCTCGGTATTCGCTTCCAGCCTTCGGAAATCATGAAGCTCGCCGTGCCGATGATGGCTGCCTGGTACCTGCACGACCGGCAGATTCCGCCTCGCCTGAGCCAGATCATGATCATCGCCCTGATCATCGTGGCGCCGACAGTCCTTATCGCGCGCCAGCCCGACCTCGGTACCGCACTGCTGATCGCCGCGTCCGGCATCATCGTCGTGGTCCTCGCAGGACTTCCGATCCGCCTCATGCTGGCGCTCGCGGTGTTGTCGGTCCCCGGCGCATACGTGCTGTGGATTTTCATGCAGGATTATCAGAAGCAACGCGTGCTGACGCTGCTCAACCCCGACAACGATCCGCTCGGCGCAGGCTACAACATCATCCAGTCGAAGATCGCCATCGGTTCGGGGGGGCTTTTCGGCAAGGGCTGGACCAACGGCTCCCAGGCGCAACTCGAATTCCTGCCGGAGAGGGATACCGACTTCATCTTCGCGGTCATGGGCGAGGAGCTCGGGCTGTTAGGGGTTTTGACCCTGCTGACCCTTTATATGTTCGTCGTCGCACGTGGCCTGTTCATCGCGATTCAGGCACAGAGTACCTACGCGCGCCTCCTCGCAGGCTCCATCAGTCTCACGTTCTTTGTTTACGTCTTTGTTAACACCGCGATGGTAACCGGGCTGGTCCCCGTCGTCGGCATTCCGCTGCCGCTGGTTTCGTTCGGCGGCACTTCGATGGTGACGCTGATGGCCGGTTTCGGTATTCTCATGTCGATCCACTCCCACCGGAAATTGTTACCGCAATAATGAATTCACGATTGCTCGCGGGGGTTGTCCTCTGCCTCCTTTCCGCAGCCGATGCCCTGGCCGTCGATCTCGACCAGCCGGAGGTTATCGCGTTCATCGACACCATGGTCGAGCAGCATGATTTCGATCGTGACGAACTTCGGGACACCCTGGGCGAGGCCGAAGTCAAGCAGTCGATCCTCGACGCCATCGCGAGACCCGCTGAGAAGACCAAGAGCTGGGCGGAATACCGCGAGATCTTCATAACGCCGGAGCGCATCGCGGCCGGCGCGAAATTCTGGACCGAAAACGAAGACGCACTTCGGCAGGTAAGCCAGTCGACGGGCGTACCGATGGAGATGCTTGTCGGCATCATCGGTGTCGAGACCTACTACGGCCGGATCACCGGCAGCTTCAGGGTGCTCGATGCCTTGTCCACGCTGGCTTTCTCCTATCCGCCACGCGCAAAGTTCTTCCGCCGCGAACTCGAGGAGTACCTGTTGCTCGTGCGCGAGGAAGGCATGAAGCCCACCGACGCCACTGGCTCCTATGCGGGCGCCATGGGACGGCCGCAGTTCATGCCGTCGAGCTATCGCGCCTATGCCGTCGACGCGACCGGCGACGGCAAACGGGACATCTGGAACGACTGGACCGATGTCGCCGGCAGCATTGCGAACTATTTCCTGGAGCACGGCTGGAAGTCTGGTGAAGAAGTGGCGGCGCGGGCATCACTCGGCGGGAGCTGGCAGGGACCGCTGCCGGAACCCGAAAACACGCTCAAACCCAGCGAGACCGTGGCCTCGCTGAGCCGCAAAGGTGTCATGTTCGTGACCAGCCTGCCCGGTGACAGCACGAGCGAATTGCTCACCTACGAAGGAGCTGACGGTCTGGAACACTGGGTGGGCTTCCATAACTTTTTCGTCATTACGCGCTATAACCGTAACGTCATGTACGCACTGGCCGTGCACCAGCTCGGCCAGGAAATCGCGCTGGAGGTAAGCCGCGGTGCTTCGTAGTCGCGCCGCTATCGCTGTCACTGCGCTGGCGGCATTGTCGCTGGCTGCCTGTGGCAGCCCGACCGTGCGCGACAGCGCACCATCGGGGAGCGTTTCTATACCGGATCTGCCGGGCAGTCCCGTACCACGCCCCGAGCCCCGCAGCCGCTATGGCAATGGCCCGGTATACGAGGTTCTCGGCGAGACCTACCGGGTCATGGACAGCGGTTCCGGCTACAAGGAACGTGGCGTCGCGTCGTGGTACGGCAAGAAGTTTCACGGCCGCCTGACCTCGAACCGCGAGCCCTACGACATGTACGCGATGACGGCCGCACACAAGACGCTGCCACTGCCGACGTACGTCAAGGTGCGGAACCTGCGCAACGACAGGAGTATCATCGTGCGCGTCAATGACCGTGGTCCGTTCGTCCACAACCGCATCATCGATCTGTCTTACGCCGCCGCGTTGAAACTCGACATGGTTCGCGATGGCACCAGCATGGTCGAGGTGACGGCGATCACCTTCGACGATCCGCCGGGCGACCGGCCGGTGCGTGTCGTCGAGCCCGCCCAGCCGCCAGCGCCCGAAACAGCAGCAGTCGTCGAACCGGAACCCCGGGCCGGGCTGCAGCAGGACCACGAGATCTTCGTCCAGGTCGGCGCCTTCGGCGATCGCGCAAACGCGGAACGTCGCCGCTCGGCCCTGCTGTCCGGGGGCATCGGCGGAGCCTTCATTTTCGCCGACGAAGCTGCCACACCGCCGCTGTATCGCGTGCGTATCGGCCCGATTGCGGGCGTCGATGACTACGATGCGCTGGTCCTGAAGCTTGAAGCCATGGGCATCACGGATCCCTACCTGGTCGCTCTGTAGCCGACTTTTCTACCCCCGGCGCAACCGGCTGCGTCTGACGCAGTTCACATTATCGCTATCTCCGGCGTGCGAAAATCGGGCTAATTCGCGCGGGAGATAGCTATGAACAGGGCACTCAGGAACTTATGTATCGCTGCAGCAGGCCTCACCTTACTCGCAGCATGCGGCGGTGGCGGCAGCGACGATGGTGGCGGACTGACCGGAGGCGTCCCGATTCCGGCCAGCGAGCCTGCGACGATCACGGTGGAAAACGCGCCCCTGATCGCGGGCACGGTTGCCGAAGTGGCCATGGGGCAAGGTGTATTCTCGTCGATATTCACGACGGATCTGCCGATTGCATCGATCGGCGGCGACGTCGCTGTAACGCCGGTCATGAAGCCGGTACTGTCGGCCGCGATGAAGACGGCCAACCCGTCGCAGCTCTATGCGACGAGTTCGGCTCTCGAGGATTGCGCGGTAACGGGCACCGTCGACGTGCAGGTCACGGTAGAAAATCCGCTGGAACCGTCCATCAACGACAGATTTGTTTTTGAGTTCACGAACTGCGACGACGGCACGGGCGTCGTGGTCGACGGTGGCATGACGATCACCATTATTAACCTCGGCGGCGATCCGGCAACCGACAGTTTCCTGCTCGGGATGAGTATCGAGTTCTCGGACTTCGCGGTCACCGAGGGCGGCGAGACTACCAGCGCGAGCGGCGCGATCACGATTACAGTCGACAGCCTGACTCCGCCGGTAACGACGATCACGATCTCGACCAGCGCCTTCGTGACGACGTCGGAAGGCACGGAAGAAGTCCTGACGAACTTCACGGTCGAGATTACCGAGGACGCGTCCATGTTCCCGGTTGCCGTTACCGTCGAGACGTCGTTCACGATTTCGAGCCCCCGGATCGGCGGCGAAGTAACGGTTACGACCTCGCTGGCACTCGAGTCCATGGGCGAAGAATACCCGTTCGTCGGTGAACTCCGAATCGAAGGTGCCGGCAACTCTGTCATCGTCATGATTGCGCTGGACGCCGATACCGTCCGTCTGCAGATCGACATCAACGGCGACGGATTCGACGAGACCATCGACATGACCTGGGACGAACTGATGGCCGCGGCCGCCTGACGGCGCCGCCCGCAAGCTCAAAAGGCCCTCTGTCGAGGGCCTTTTTTTTGGTGTGTGCCGCGCTTCGAGAAGCGCTCCGACAGATTGCGCATATCCTGCAGGAGCGGGCATGGGCCCGCGATCTGCCCCTTCCTCTCGACACATCGGCTGTCCAATAGGGTTAAAATAGCGCCCCGTTTGGATTCCCCTCTGTGATCGAATGAAGCGACTCGTACCTGTTCTCTGCCTTTTCCTGGCCAGCACCACGGTTTTTGCGCAGGCCCGTCCGGTTCCTGCACCGCCCATCATCGGCGCGACGAGCTACCTGATGATCGACGCGAAGTCGGGCCACGAACTGGCTTCGCTGAAACCCGATACGCCTGTGCCTCCCGCCAGCCTGACCAAGCTGATGACGACCTACGTGGTTTTCCACGCCATCAGGGAAGGCCAGATCACGCTCGAGGACGAAGTCACGATCAGCGAGAAAGCATGGCGCATGCAGGGTTCGCGTATGTTCATAGAGGTCGGCAACCGCGTCCGCGTCAAGGACTTGTTGCTCGGCGTCATCGTGCAGTCCGGCAACGATGCGAGTGTCGCGCTGGCCGAATACGTCGCGGGTTCCGAGGCGGTATTTGCGGAAATGATGAACCAGTTCGCGCAGACGCTCGGGATGACGTCCACCCACTTCGTCAATGCGACGGGTTGGCCCGACGACAATCATTATTCGACCGCGCGTGACCTTGCGATCCTGGCTCGCGCCCTGATCGAGGAGTTTCCGGATCACTACAAGTGGCATGCGATCAAGGAATTCCAGTGGGGCGATATCAAGCAGCCGAACAGAAACCGGCTGCTGTGGCGCGACGATTCGGTCGACGGACTGAAAACCGGCCATACGGAAGCGGCCGGCTACTGCCTGGTCGCGTCGGCCGAGCGTGACGGCATGCGCATCATCTCCGTCGTGCTCGGCACTGCCAGCGACAAGGCGCGCATCGACGGCAGCCAGGCCATGCTCAACTACGGTTTTCGTTTCTTCGAGACACGCCTGCTGTACAAGGCCGGCGAGGAAATTTCGCGCGCCCGGGTCTGGAAGTCGGCTAACGAGTATTCACCGCTCGGCGTCATGGAAGATCTTTACGTGACCGTGCCGCGTGGTGCCTACGACTCGCTCGAGTCCGTGCACAACATGCCTGCCGTCATCGAGGCGCCCGTCGCGGCCGGCCAGCCGCTCGGGGAGATCAAGGTCAGCCTGAACGACGAGGTTCTCGTTCAGGAGCAGTTGCGCGCGCTCGATGACAACCCCGCCGGATCGTTCTGGCAGCGTACCGTCGACACGGTCATGCTCTGGATGGAATAGCGCCGATGAGCGAAGAGTCGGTCATGAGTTTCCCCTGCTCCTTCCCTATCAAGCTGATGGGGAAAGAGAGCGCAGTGTTCCGACTGACGGCCCGGGCACTCGTCGAAAAACACACCGGCCCGCTCGACGACGATGCCATCGAATCGTCATTGAGCCGTAACGGCCGTTTCGTATCGGTAACCATAACGGTCGTCGCAGAGAGTCGGGAGCAGCTGGATAACATCTACCGCGACGCGACGGCACACGACGATGTCATAATGGCCCTGTGAGCAGGCCCGCGCGCACACTGTCCCCGTCGATGACCGTCCGCATGCTCGGGCTCCAGGACTACGAGCCCCTGTGGCGGGCGATGCAGCGTTTCACGGACACGCGAACTCCCGAGACGATCGACGAGATCTGGTTCACCGAGCACCCCCCGGTATTCACGCTGGGCCTGAACGCCAGCCGCGAGCACCTGCTGGCGACCGGCGACATCCCGGTCGTACAGATCGATCGTGGCGGCCAGGTCACCTACCACGGCCCCGGCATGCTCATGGTCTATCCGCTCATCGACCTGAAGCGGCTCGGTCTCGGCGTGCGCGACCTGGTAACGGCCCTGGAGCAGAGCGTGGTCGACCTGGCGGCGGAATATGGCGTAGAGGCGCGGGCAAAGCCCGAAGCACCGGGCGTGTATGTCGCCGACACCAAGTTCGCGAGCGTGGGTTTGCGCATCCGCCGCGGCGCCAGTTATCACGGCATGGCGCTCAACGTCAAAGTAGACCTGGAACCGTTCCTGCGCATCAATCCCTGCGGTTACGCCGGCCTCGAAATGACAGATCTTGCCACCCTCGGTGGCGATAGTGACGCCGAGACGGTAAGCCGCAAGCTGCTGCCGCATTTCCTCCGGCACCTGCGCCTGCAGGATGCGAACGTGATCTCCGGCGCCCCGGAATTGTAGAAACGATTCTCGAACCGCCCATGAGATTGAGCCAGCGGGCGGCCGGGGCATTTGTCTCCCTCATGGCTCGCTTCGCTGCGCTTTACTTCGGTCGACAAACGCCCCGGACCGCCCCGCGCATTCGGAGCGACGATCGCCGGTGGAGCCACCGGG
>Ga0209536_100008749_pt1 | contig 15149 bp, 9 predicted proteins | sample DeeMarSeWOR28_12_FD_187461 | JGI IMG/M metagenome (GOLD analysis project Ga0209536, IMG submission 187461) | Marine sediment microbial communities from White Oak River estuary, North Carolina - WOR-2-8_12 (SPAdes) (version 2) | ecosystem: Environmental > Aquatic > Marine > Intertidal zone >...
TGGTTGAGAGGCAAATACCTCCGCCCAATCAAAGAGGTCTTCAATCGACCTCGCTCTTATCACGCCCGATTTGGTAAAGGCGCATTCATAGGCTCTATCCAGTCCTGATAGAGACCCAGTATGCGAAGATGCAGCCCTGGTTCCTTCAGCTGACACCCCGGATTTGAATATGATGACTGGCTTTTTTCTTGAGACCCTGTCAGCAGTCTCAAGAAATTTTTTACCGTCAACCACACTCTCAAGGTAGCCCATTATGACCCTAGTGTTGGCATCCTCCCCTAGAATCTCGAGGAAATGCGTCTCATCAAGGTCCATCTTGTTACCCATGCTGATAAACTTGGAAAAGCCAATGTCTCTACCCCCAGCCAGGTCAAGTATCGCCGTAACCATAGCCCCGGACTGTGACATAAACCCAATCTTACCCTGGCGGGGCATGGTCTGAGCAAATGAAGCATTCAGATTAGAATGAGTGTCTATGATACCAAGGCAGTTCGGACCGATTACCCTTATTTTATCCCGGCACATCTCGGCTAGTTCCCTTTCTCTGTGCACCCCAACTTCCCCTACCTCCTTGAAGCCGGCAGTAATCACTACGGCTCCCTTTACCCTTTTATCTATAAGCTCTTTAAAGGTATTTATGACCAGCTCCGCGGGGACTATAACCAACGCCAAGTCAATCTCGTCCTCTATATCCGTTACGCTTTTGTAACCCTTCAGTCCGAGAATATTAGGAGCACTCGGGTTTACCGGATAGATGCTTCCTTCAAAATTGTCATCAATCAGGTTTTTGAGGGTGTCATAGCCGACCTTACCAGGCTGGCGAGAAGCACCAATGACAGCTATACTTCTTGGCTTGAAGAAGAAATCATAGTTGCTGGTATTGGTGCTCATGGCTTCGCCTCCGTATGCCTTAAAAAGACAGTAGCCAGTGGTGGTAGAGTGAACGTTATGGAATAAGGGCGACCATGTAGCGGAACAGGAGCAGCCTCTACGCCACCCATGTTACCCTGACCGCTGCCTCCGTATTCCGCAGCGTCACTGTTCAATAGTTCTCCCCAGAATCCGGCTTGTGGCACCCCGATTCGATAGTTGAAATGAGTTAGTGGAGTAAAGTTACAGGCGACAACAACGTTATCCTTGGATGAACCTCCCCTGCGCATCAGGCTGACCACGCTGTGCTCAACGTCATTGCAGTCAATCCATTCAAAGCCTGCCTGGTCGAAGTCCACCTGATATAGGGCAGGTTGACTGCGATAGAAACGATTTAGGTCGCTGAGCCAGCGCTGGAGACCGAAATGCAACGGGTATTGCAGGAGGTGCCACTCTAGGCTGTCATCATGAGCCCACTCGCGCCTCTGACCGAACTCCCCACCCATGAACAGCAATTTCTTCCCGGGCTGGGCATACATATACCCTAAAAGCAGTCTCAGGTTGGCGAACTTCTGCCAGTCATCTCCGGGCATCTTGCCCAAGAGTGAAGCTTTGCCATGTACCACCTCGTCATGCGACAGTGGTAGGGCGAAGTTCTCAAAGAAGGCATATACCATACGAAAGGTCAGGCTGTTATGATGAAATTTTCGGTAGATAGGGTCCCTTGTCATGTAATCCAGCGTATCGTGCATCCAGCCCATGTCCCACTTAAGGCCAAATCCCAGCCCACCAATGTATATTGGTCTTGATACCATTGGCCAGGCGGTGGACTCCTCAGCGATCGTCTGCACGTCGGGATATTCCTGATAGACCGCCTGGTTGAAGCGTCGTAAGAAATCAATCGCCTCAATGTTCTCACGTCCACCAAATTTGTTTGGTATCCACTCCCCGGCTTTACGCCCATAGTCCAAGTAGAGCATGGAAGCCACCGCATCTACACGTAGCCCATCAACATGGTATTTCTCCAGCCAGAAAAGAGCACTGCTGAATAGGAAGCTTCTGACCTCGGGTCGTCCGTAGTTGAAGATGAAGCTGTTCCAGTCGGGGTGTATTCCCTGCTTGGGATCCTCATGCTCATAGAGATGAGTACCATCAAAATAGCCAGGCCCATGCTCATCGTTAGGGAAGTGGGAAGGAACCCAATCCAGAATCACGCCAATATCGTGCTGGTGCAGATAATCAACCAGGTACATAAAATCCTGCGGCGTACCGTAGCGGCTGGTCGGGGCGAAGTATCCCGTTGTCTGGTATCCCCAGGAGCCATAGAATGGATGCTCCATAATAGGCAGGAACTCAACGTGGGTAAAACCTACCTGCTGAACATATTCAGCCAGTTGAGGGGCTAGCTCTCGGTAGCTGAGAGAGCGGTTCCCATCCTCTGGCACCCGCCGCCAGGAGCCAAGATGTACCTCGTAGATAGTAATGGGAGAGTCAAGGGCATTCTTCTCCCGGCGCTTTTCCATCCATTCTCTATCTCCCCAGTCGTAGTCCAAACTCCATACGATTGAAGCTGTCTTCGGAGGTATCTCGCTGAAGCAGGCGAACGGGTCAGCCTTCTCAACCCGGTAGTTACGTTGATGGGAGACAATGTAGTATTTATATACCGTGCCATTGCCGATGCCAGGGATGAAACCTTCCCATATGCCTGATTGCCCTTTGGCACGGAGCTGGTGGCTCGACTTGTTCCAACCGTTAAAATCCCCTGTGACGCTCACCTGCCTAGCATTTGGGGCCCAGACGGCGAAATAGGTTCCTTCAACTCCGTCTACACTGGTAGGATGGGCTCCCAGCTTTTCATAGAGCCTGTAGTGAGATCCTTCATTGAAGAGGTAAAGGTCATCAGCGGAGAGCAGTGTTACATCATAGATCACCGTTTGAACCTCTTCAGTTTGCTTTGCCTTTTTACCTTTGCGCTCTGCCATTTCACTCTGTTCCTCAGCTACACTCGTTCTCAATTAGCTTCCGGCTTCCATCAACTGCAATATTCCCTGTAGTGGTACTTTCACCCAGTCGGGTCGGTTGTTGAGTTCATACCCGATCTCATATATTGCCTTCTCCAGAATATAGGTATCGAGCAGAATTCTTAGATGTTCAGGATCCTCAGGTAGCAAACCAACTGGCCTAACGATGTCTAGATATGAATTGAGGAAAGTCACCGAAACCCAGACATACCAGTACTGTGCCCAGTGCTGTAGTAACGGCAGGTCATCCTCCGGCCTGGGTGCCAGAGGCACCTGGTGGATTAAGGCACTGTGGGCAGCATAGTGAAATGACCTTATCATGCCGGCAACATCCAGCAAAGGCGAGCGCTTGAGACGGCGCTCACTCAGAGAGCGGGCTGGCTCACCCTCGAAGTCTATAATGACAAAGTCCTTTCCAGTAAACAGCACCTGCCCCAGATGATAATCGCCGTGGCAACGGATACGGGCTGCCGAAATCTTCTGCTTGCGTATCGGCTGATAACGTTGGATTATTTCTTTCTCCAAATCAAGAACTCGCTGAGCATCTTCTCTCATCTCTTCAGGGATTTTTGTTAATTGCTCTCTCAATATTTGTAGCGTCCTGATGGTGAAGCTCCGCATAGATTGATAGAGAGACGTTCGATACATATGAGTAAAGAAATCCGGAGCAAAGTCCGGGTCATCCAACCCTGATGCTAAGGCTACATGTAGCTCGGCAGTGCGCTGCCCGAGAAGCTGTGCTGAATTCAAATATGGGCCAATGGTCTCTTTGGCAAGAGAAGGTGGTTCCTTAGGTAGGGCTAACATGTGCTTCAGAGGAATGGGTGGTGCTTGCACTGTCGGATGTGACAATACATCCTGAAGGTAGCGTTCCAACGAATCTAGGGTATACTGCCAGGCATCGCCTTCATTGGCTACAAAGCTCTGCAGGATGGCCAGACTCATCGGTTTAATTCTTCTGCGCTTGTACTCTAGTGAGCCGGCAACCTGAGAAATGTGCTCAAAAGGAGTCTTTTCTGTTAGAAATCGCCCGATTTCAAGGTCTGGGTTAAGTCCTTCTTCAAGCCGACGGAAGAGCTTAAGAATCAATCGGTCACCGTATACTACTGAAGTATTGCTCTGTTCAACCTTCATGGGTGTTGAGTCTAAAGAAGCTTCATCAGGGCCACGGGCGCCGCGGAAAATTTGTGTTGGTAAAGCTGATATCTCGCCGATTTCCCCTTTGAAGCGACGTTTTCGCCCAATCGCCTGCAGGAGGAACTTATCAAAACCTTTATCTACCATAGCATCAGAGAGTACCCACTGGCTATTTTTACTGTCAGGCTTCAGTTTGGCGACAAGCGCATGTGGATATTCGTTTATAAGCTCGCTCACCCTATCACTATCTGAAGTTATGAGAGGAACCACATAAGTCTCGGGCTCGCCTTCTCGGTACTCAACCTCAATCAGAACGAGATATGCAGTCCGGCCTGAAAAACTCATAGGGATAACGTCCTGAATCTCTGAAACCCATGGTTCACGAGCCTTACCGCGGAACCAGCGACGGCCTTTCATATATTCCAGCAGAACTCCTTCCAGAACATACCAGTTCTCTTTTTTGAAGAGTCCCTCCTCGGTCTCATCGAGCACTGGTAATTCCAGAACCTCTTCTGAAGGAAGTGCACGGACACGCATTGCCTCAGTTGGCTGCGGTTCAAGAGAGAACCAATAGAACCCGTAGGGACCTAAAGTAAAGTAATACTTACTGTCGCTAATCGGGTCGAACTGTGTCCTGCCAAAGAGGTCAGCCGGTCGCCATCCCGTAAATTGAGAAAGGTCAAGCTTGGTCTGCTGTGCCAGGTGGGATAGATTTGCCACTATCAGGATTGTCTCTTCGTCATAGCGACGCAGGAAAGCTAGAACCTTTCGGTTTTCTGGCTGAAGGAACTCAAGACTACCTCGGCTGAAAGCCTTAAAACGTTTCCTCAAAGCAATCATTCTCTTCATCCACCAGAGTAAAGAGTCGGAATTGTTTTGCTGGGTTTCAACGTTGACTGCCTCGTAGTGATACTCAGGGTCAGTGATTGGTGGGAGGTATAGCCTCTGGGGATTGGAACGGGAGAAGCCGGCGTTTCTATCCGGGCTCCACTGCATTGGCGTACGAACTCCATTACGGTCACCGAGATAGAAGTTGTCACCCATGCCGATTTCATCACCATAGTAGATGACCGGTGTCCCCGGCAGGGAGAAGAGTAAGGCATTCATCAACTCAATCTTCTTACGGTCATTGTTTAGTAGCGGAGCCAGTCGGCGTCGTATACCAAGATTAATCCTGGCTGACGGGTCACTCGCATATGCCTGGTACATGTAGTCACGTTCTTCATCGGTGACCATCTCCAGCGTTAGCTCATCATGGTTTCTCAGGAATATTGCCCACTGGGATGTTTCCGGGATTGGCGGTGTCTGCTGCAGTATATCTATGATGGGAAAACGCTCCTCCATACGTATGGCCATGAATAACCGCGGCATCAGTGGGAAATGGAAGCACATGTGGAACTCATCCCCGTTCCCGAAATATGGCACAGCATCTTCAGGCCACTGGTTAGCTTCAGCCAGGAGCATACGATTCTTGAATTTCTTATCAATACGGGCACGCAGTTCCTTCAGGAAAGCGTGCGTTTCCGGCAAATTCTCGCAGTTGGTACCCTCCCTTTCGTACAGGTATGGCACGGCATCACATCGCAGACCATCAACGCCAAGTTTGAGCCAGAAGTCCATTGCCTTGAATATAGCACGCCGAACGGCAGGGTTATCGTAGTTGAGGTCAGGCTGATGAGAATAGAAGCGATGCCAGTAGTACGCCTTGGTTAGATGGTCCCATGTCCAGTTGGAATATTCAGTATCGGTAAAGATAATTCGGGCGTCTTTGAATTTCTCTGCCGTATCGCTCCAAACGTAAAAATCCCGGTAGCGACTCCCCGATGACGCCTTCTTGGCCCTCTGGAACCACGGGTGCTGGTCGGAGGTGTGATTTACTACCAGCTCCGTAATAACACGAATTCCGCGACGGTGGGCTTCATCAACAAAGGTTTTAAAATCCTGCATATCGCCATAGACAGGCTGTATACCGGTAAAGTCGGAAATATCATAGCCATCGTCCTTCAGTGGTGAAGGGTAAAAAGGGAGCATCCAGATGGCCGTGACTCCAAGATCCATAAGGTAGTCCAACTTTTCGATAAGACCGCGGAAGTCTCCCACACCATCCTCGTCACTGTCGGAAAATGCCCGCACGTGAAGCTCGTAGATTATGGCATCCTTGTACCATAATGGGTCGTCGCCCACTTGCCATGATTCTATATTTCTTCTCGCCATAACTTACTCACCTAGTAATGTATGTATGTACTCCAACAGCTCCTTTATGCCAAGCGGTTTTACCAGCAGGCCGCTGGCACCATGTTTCATGCTGTCCTGCTGAACAAGGGGACTGCGCTGCGGAGAAATCACAATAAACGGTATCTTTGCCTTGCGTAGTTCCTCGCAGCGCTCCCAGATACTCTCATCAAAACCCGAGGGGTCTATGAGTGCTAAGGTGATATCTTTTTTCTCCTGGATTGACTTATCCAGTTCTTCTAAGCTGGCAGCATTCAATGTCTCATAGCCTTCTTTCACAAGTTGCTGGGACAGTAGCTCCAGGTTAGCCCGATTGCCGTCTACAGAGAGAATTGTCGTTTTCATACTTTTGCTCCAGTTAGCACAGCTTTTGCCAGGGCTAAGCCGCTATCAGCATCAGGTTTAAATACACTAATAATCACTTGCACTCTGCCGTCTGAGTCTTCCATATATGCACCCTTACTTTCAGCCATTACTATTCAATCTTCTCCACCTTTAGCAGATTAGTGACGCCAGTCACTCCTATGGGAACACCTCCGGTAATCACTATTAAATCACCAGGCTTAGCCAGTCCTGTATCTTTAGCTAGCCTGGCTGCAGTGGTAAAAAGCTCGTCTACTGATGATGCTTCCTCTATCTGGAAAGGGTACACACCCCAATGGAGTAGCAGCCTGCCAGATACCAAATCACTGGGTGTTATCGCCAGTATAGGCACCCGTGGGCGGTATTTTGAAACTCGCCTGGCCGTGCTTCCCGACTGAGTAAAAGCCACAATGGCTACTGCTCCCAGCCTGTCTGCCGTATGGCAGGCACTGTAGCTTATTAGCTCATCCGTCTCGCGTTCAATCCACTTACCCCTTTCAGTAATCAGGTGCACATAGGAAAGTCTCTTCTCGGTTTCCTGGGCGATTTTGGCCATGGTTCTCACTGCCTGTACCGGGTATTTCCCAACGGATGTCTCTGCTGAGAGCATGGTGGCATCGGTGCCGTCGAAGATAGCATTGGCCACATCACTGACTTCAGCTCGAGTCGGGCGAGCAGTATTCACCATTGACTCAAGCATCTGAGTAGCAGTGATTACCGGCTTGCCAACACGGTTGCACTTCTGGATGATATCCTTCTGTATAAGTGGCACTCTCTCCAGAGGAATGTCTACTCCCAGGTCTCCGCGTGCTACCATAATGCCGTCACTGGCTGTCAGAATATCATCAAAATCCTTCACTGCCTGTCCCCGCTCAATCTTCGAAATTACCGGAATATCTGTATTATGCTCGCTCAAGACGGCCTTTACGGCGAATACGTCTTCAGCGCTGCTGACAAATGAAATAGCCAGGTAATCCGGCTTTTGCTGAACAGCGAAGGCAATATCCTCACGCAAGGTATCACTAATAAAGGGGCCTGAAATACGCATGCCAGGAACGACGAGCCCCCGCCTCTCAGTGAGCACACCGCCCACCATTACTCTGCATATTACTTCGTTACCATTCTTCCTGAGGACTCTTAACTGCATGGCCCCATCATCCAGCAGGACGGTGTCGCCTATTTTCACGTCTTGAGGCAGATTAGGCAGGTTGACTGGCACCAAAGTTGCGTCTCCCTCTATGTCTCTGGTTGTTAGCGTCAGTTGAGCACCCTTTTTTAGAATAGCCTGGTCGCCTTTTAGCCTGCCGGTACGATACTTTGGACCCGGCAGGTCCACAAGAATCGCCACCTGCATATGCAGTCGCTGACCTATCCTTCTAATGGTACGAATGTACTGAGCATGGACATTGTATGTCCCATGCGACAGATTGAGCCTGGCGATATTCATACCGCTCCTGATAAGACGCTCAACGACTGAGGCTGTACCAGTCGCTGGGCCTATGGTGCATACTATCTTGGTTCGTCTCTTAAAGTTACCAGTCTGCTTCATACCAAAAACCTGCCTCACTGATTGACTAATAGGTTAGTATTGCTCATACCAGTTTTCGTTTGTCGGTTTAAAATCTCCCTTATCCCTCCCCATCTTAACATACCAAGGCCTTCCGTACTTGTTGACCATCTCGGCCAGTTCCTTGAGCCTGGGAGCAGCGGTACTCTTGAAGAAATTCATCCTCTCTTCCCGGGAGCGAATCTGGACTCCCTCCTGCCACAGTGCTCGTCCGGCGAGGAAGCCAGATGCCCCGGCTTTACAGGCAACCTCTACCTGCTTACTAAAGGTCTTGAAATCAGCACCAGCACTGAGCAGCACCCAGGGTAACCGAGATGCCTGGTCAAGCTCCTGGCATAGATGCAGCAGCTTCTTCTCGTCCTGCTCAAATTCCATATCAGCCGGGAATTCCGCCTTCAATACGTTAATGGGTAGCGAGGTAATCTGGCGCGCAGTCTCAATTACCAGCTCCGGCTTCATATCGGCAAACTTCGGTGCCGACACACCGACTTCTTCAACAGGATAGCTTACTGGCTCGACCAGAAGGGGAATGTCTTCCTTGATACATTGATCAGCAACCTTAGCAACTAGCTCTAGCTGCCGTGAAGCAATCTCTTTCAGGTCAGGACGAAAGTATACCAGAAGTTTAACTGCTGAAGCCCCCATCCTTTTGACCTTCTCTACGCTCCAGCCGGGCAAAAGCTCAGTTATCCTAGCAGTACTTTCGCCAGAATATCCCGTCTTCTCCATGCTTACCAGGAGCCCTATATGCCCTGGTAATATACCAGCGGCAATGGTCTGTGCTGCCCCATAGACCGGATCAAGCAGAACGGCGCTGACGTAAGGTGCCACTGCCTGGCAGAGGTCGAGCTTGAAATCAACCATGTCCTGATAAGTTACTGCATCAGGGTTTTTCTTATTCATGGCTCGCTGCAGCGCACCCCGGTGGTCAATGGCACAAATAGTCAGGAAACCATTATCGTTAGCAACCTGCTGCAGTCCTCTTAGCTTGCCGATTGAAAGGTTCATATCCTTGCCTCCCTTGCCAAAATACTCCTAATGCTTTGTCGCGTCAATCGGCTAGTATCTTCAGTAAGTCTGTGAGTCCAACGTGTAATGCTTTTTTCTTTTCCCAAGTGTCCTTAAGAGGTGTGTAGGCTATCTCTCTGTTTATCTCACCTACCATGTATCCACCTCTACCATCAACAAGCGCTTGAACAGCGGATGCCCCCAGCCTGCTGGCAAGAACCCTGTCGCGGGCATTCGGGGCACCCCCACGCTGAATGTGCCCCAAAACACAGACCCTTGAGTCAAAACCTGTCTTGTCTTTCACCTCTTGGGCAATGTGAAAGCTCTCACCCGGCTGCTCTGCCTCAGCCACTACCACAATAGCGCTTCTTTTACCTTCCTTGAAGTTTTTCTCGAGGCGCTGGCTGAGTTCGTCGATGCTCATAGGAAATTCAGGAATAATGAATTCTTCGGTGCCGCCGGCAATACCGCTCTCCAAAGCGATAAAACCGGTGTGGCGTCCCATCACCTCTACGAAGAACAGGCGGTCATGCGCTGTGGCAGTATCACGAATCCGATCGATAGCTTCCAGGGCTGTGTTTACAGCAGTATCAAAACCGATGGTGTAATCAGTGCCGTAGCAATCGTTGTCTATCGTTCCGGGTACACCAACGACAGCAACACCGCACTCCTTTGAGAGCAGGGTGCCTCCACGAAAAGTGCCATCCCCTCCGATGAGAATCAGTCCTTCGATACCTTTCTCCTGAAGCATATTGATAGCCTTTGCACGTCCTTCTTTCGTCCTGAACTCTTCAGAGCGCGCCGTACCCAGTATAGTTCCTCCCTGGTGAATGACATTGGCAACGGATCTTCTATCAAGAGATATCATGTCGCCTCGAATCAGACCGGCGTAGCCCCACCTTATGCCGAAAATGTCAATGTCATTGGCTAAGGCGGCTCGTACTGCTGCCCTGATGCAAGCATTCATACCAGGGGCATCACCGCCGCTGGTCAGGATACCTATCTTTTTCATGATAACCTCCTACCTATGAACGAGGGTTACTTTCTTTACCTTCGTTTATTAAGTTTGCCAGTGCTTTTAATCTGCTCCAACGCAAGGGCAGCAGCACCCAGTACGCCGGAGTTACGTCCCAACTCAGCACGAGCAAAACGTACTGCCTGATATGACTGCCTAAATGCCCTTCGACCAGCCTCATCAAAAGCAGGCTTAAGCAGCATGTCTCCGATGTTGGATAAGCCTCCTCCAATAACGATTACTTCTGGATTAAAGATATTGATTAAATTCGCCAGACCGACGCCGAAGTAATAAGCTGTCTGGGCAATCAACTCATTTGCCAGCTTATCACCGGCTTGTGCCGCCTCATGAATAGCCTCGGCATTTATCTTTTCTATGTCCCCATGCGCATACTTCAAGATAGATGTCGCTGCCCCATCTTTAATCCTGTGTCTCGCTTCCCTGGCCAGCGCCGTACCTGAAGCTAACACTTCCCAACATCCCCTGTTGCCGCAGTTACATCGCGGTCCTTCATCGTCAATGACCATGTGCCCCAATTCTCCCGCCGTACCGGTCGAACCAGTGTATATCTTGCCATCAATGATTATGCCACCTCCTATACCGGTACTAATAGTGATATAGATGAAATTTCGGGTACCTCTACCGGCTCCGAAATAAAGTTCTCCCACCGCCGCTGCATTAGCATCATTAATGAGGAAAACCTTCCTGCCAAGCTCCTTTTCGACAATATCGCACAGTGGGACATCCTTCCAACCAGGGAGATTAGGCGAGGTATACAAGATACCTGTCTCCGGATTTGATAAGCCTGGGGCTCCCAACCCTATAGCAGCAAGGTCAGCAGCAGCTATGTGAGCTTGATCAAGAGCGCGGCTTATAGATTCCAGAATGGACTTGACAACTGCCTGCTGCCCCTCCTTTGCCGGTGTGATGCTATGGTCACGCGACAGCATCATGCCCTGCGCGTTAGCAACCGCCGTTAGTATCTTCGTGCCGCCGAGGTCAATGCCAAGAATCAAAGTATCACCGCTATCACCCATTTCCGATTCTCCTGTGAACTACCCCCCACACAGATTAGTCAAGCAATTATTTGAATTAGAAGGATTGTGTCTTGTAAAAGAGCAAAGCAGGAAAGCTAATCTTCACTTGACAAACCGGGTAGATTGTTTTTGTTAATGCCGAGGCAATTGTTGGTGGTTCAGTGGTTACCTGGAAGAGCGTGTGAACAATCTAACCATAGAACTGTTCTTCTTTTTTAAGGTTACCACATGAATACACAGCCCATTTCCTTGGAGCTTCAACTTTCATTTGTTAACCTCCCTTGTTCTATCACAACGTATTCTAACTTTAAGAGAATGAAATTGGTATGTCAAAAACTTCACGTTACGCAAAGTGTAGATTTAATCACTGGCAGAAGCTACCTGGCGGCCTTCCCTTGACTTGCCACGGATTCCATTGCCTGCTTGACCTCTTCAGGGTCGCCGAGGTAGTAGCTCTTAATTGGCTTCAATCTTTCATCTAGCTCATACACTAGAGGAATGCCTGTAGGGATGTTGAGACTTAATATATCCTGGTCGCTTATGTTATCTAGGTATTTGACCAGCGCCCTCAGGCTATTACCATGGGCTGATATTAATACTCGTTTCCCCTCCTCTATCACTGGCGTTATTACTTCATGCCAGTAAAGTAAGACTCGGTGCGACGTATCCCTTAGACTCTCTGTTAGAGGCAGGTCTTTCGCATCAAGGTCCCTATATTTGGGATCATTTCCGGGATACCTCTCATCACTCCTGTCCACAGCCGGCGGCTGGACATCATAGCTTCGTCGCCATATCAATACCTGCTCCTCACCATATTTAGCTGCGGTATCGGCCTTGTTCAAACCTTGTAGTGCGCCGTAATATCTCTCGTTTAGCCTCCAGGAGCGGAATACTGGTATCCACATCAAGTCCATCACATCCAGCACAATCCACAGGGTACGTATTGCCCTCTTTAAGACTGACGTGAAAGCAACATCAAAGGTATATCCTTGCTCTATAAGGGCTTGCCCCGCTTTCTTAGCTTCAGCAATTCCATTTTCTGACAGATCTGTATCGGTCCAGCCACCGAACCGATTTTCTTTATTCCATTGACTTTCGCCGTGTCTTAATAATACCAGCTTCGTCACTACTGACTCCTAGTTAGACATTACCTGTCCTGCTTTTTCCATGATTCAGGACTTTTTACCGGATTGCTGCAGCCGCTCGACGATGAACTCTTCCAGTTCAATAATGAAGAGTCCCGGTAGTGCAAGGAGGATCAGAAGCGGCCACCATTCTGCCGGGAATGGTGCTGTCCGGAGAGGGTTAAACCCGGTCTGGGGGAGGATATATACCACTGTGAGTTGCAACATAACGGTTACTGCAATACCACCCATGATCCATTTATTTGAAAATGGATTCATCCTAAACGCAGATACCGTCAACGAGCGGGCAGTCAGAAGGTAGAAAATATGTACCAGCATTATGTTGATGAGCACCGCTGTCTGTGCTTGTGTTAGCAGCAGTTCGTCTACTTCGGGACCTGTGACCGCCGGCATCCCGTAATGATAGAAGACGATGAACCCTGAAGCGGCCATTACCAGGGACACAAGCCCGACCTTTCTGAAGAATAGAGCGTTGGCTATCGGTTCTTTGGGGTCTCGTGGAGGCCTGTCTAGTAAACCCTTTTCACGGGGTTCCCACAGGAGAGGTAATGCCAGGACTATGGCATCATAGAGATTAATCCAGAGGATTTGCACGGGCTCTAGGGGTAACCGTATGTGAAAAAGCGGGATAAACGCTGCCAGGGCTATCGCTCCCATTACCAGCAATGCTTGGCCGCCGTTAGTAGGGAGGGTGTATAGGATGACCTTGCGGATGTTCTCAAAGACATGCCGCCCCTCTTCCACCGCGGCAACTATGCTGGCGAAGTTATCATCAACCAAAACCATGTCAGATGCCTCTTTACTTACCTCCGTACCCTTTATGCCCATAGCCACTCCCAAGTCCGCTGTCTTCAGGGCTGGAGCATCATTAACTCCATCACCAGTTACAGCTACAACATGTCCTCTCGTCTGCAGCTGAGTGACTATCCTGAATTTGTGTGCCGGAGCGACTCTGGCATAGACAGAGACCTTATCTATGACCTGGGACAACTCCTGGTCAGTCATTTTTGCTAGTTCTTCACCGATCACTACTCTGTCGTACTGCTGAATTCCCAGCCGTTCGGCGATGGTTTTTGCCGTCAAGGCATGGTCACCGGTAGCCATCACTACTCTTATACCTGCCCTTTTGCATTTGGCAACGGCTTCTATCGCCTCTTCTCTGGGTGGATCCAACATCCCTTGCAGCCCCAGAAATACTAATCCCTTCATGTCTTCAGCTGTAAGTGATATTTTGTCTGCAGGCACATCTTTGAATGCCACGCCGAGTACTCTCAATGCTTGCTTTGCCATATCATTGGCGGCTTCGAGAATAGTACCGCTCTGCACAGGCTCAATATTTCCATTGACCAATTGGTTGTGACACATTGCCAGGACACGCTCTGGCGACCCTTTTACGAAAATAGTATTGCCTTTGTCATTTTGGTGCAGAGTAGCCATGTACTGGTGTTCAGACTCGAAAGGTATCTCATCCAGTCTGGGTAATGTGTTGGCTATGCCAGCCTTAACAGCAGAAACCACAAGCGCACCCTCAGTAGGGTCACCTGAGAGCTTGTAACCGTCTTCACCTTTTCCTAGCGTAGCATTGTTACATAGGAAACCTGCCCTCAATGTTTGCGTAAGAACGACCTCCGAGATTGGGTCAATCCTCTTGTCACCGAGCAGGAATTCTCCTTCTGGATCATATCCAGCCCCGGTTACTGTGTAGTCATTGTTGCCACAATACACTCGCAAGACAGTCATCTCTCCTTTAGTGAGAGTGCCGGTCTTGTCGGAACATATGACTGTAGTGCTGCCAAGTGTTTCCACTGCCGGCAGTCTCCTTATCAGTACGTTTCGGTGTACCATCGCCTTGGCGCCGGCGGCCAGAGCTATGGTCAGTATGGCAGGCAAACCCTCAGGTATGGCGGCAACAGCTAGAGAGACCGATGCCAGAAAGGAATAGATGAGGTCGTAGCCTAAAACAACGCCAAGAACAAGATTGACAACTGCTAGGCATAAAACAGCTATGATAAGCACTTTGGTGAACTGAGCTACCTTCCTGATAAGGGGGGCTGAGACAGCACGAGGTGTCTCTTTCATTAGGCTGGCAATCCTGCCGATTTCAGTGTCGACTCCGGTACCTACTACGATTCCCCGACCGGAACCACGTGTGATGAATGTGCCGCTAAATGCCATATCGTACTGGTCTGCCGGTGGTAGGTCAGGCTTTGATACGGGTTTAGTGTCTTTGTGTACCGGCACTGATTCACCGGTTAGTGCAGCTTCGTCAGCATAGAGATTCCTGGCGTAGAAAAGGCGTAAATCAGCAGGTATGCGGTCGCCTTCTTCAAGTATAACCACGTCACCTGGAACCAGCTCCCGCGCTGGTATATCTCTTACCTCTCCGTCTCTCAGTACAGTGCAGGTTGGCACTAGCATTCTCTTCAGACTCTCAATGGAGGACTCAGCTCTTCCCTCCTGAATGAAGCCTATTGCCGTATTAGCTAGAACCACTGCCAAGATGACTCCAGCATCAACCCACATGTTCAGGAAAGCGGTGATTACAGCGGAAGCAAGTAAAACATAGATTAGGGGGCTATGGAATTGGAGTAGAAGTCTGATCAGGGGGCCGCGTTTCTTGAACTCCAACTCGTTATGGCCGTATTTACTTAGCCTTAGCTTGGCCTCAGCAGAGGTAAGACCAATTTCGTTTGTCGCCAGAGCCGAGACAACTTCTGACACTGGTAGCTGATACCAATGAGTTCTATCTAACAT
>Ga0209536_100008750_pt1 | contig 15146 bp, 14 predicted proteins | sample DeeMarSeWOR28_12_FD_187461 | JGI IMG/M metagenome (GOLD analysis project Ga0209536, IMG submission 187461) | Marine sediment microbial communities from White Oak River estuary, North Carolina - WOR-2-8_12 (SPAdes) (version 2) | ecosystem: Environmental > Aquatic > Marine > Intertidal zone >...
TCCTGGACGAGGCCGACAGGCTAGGCATGGTCTCCATCGTTGGATACTTCTACTTCGGTCAGGACTGGAGGCTCAGGGACGAAGCAGCCGTGAAGAGGGCGGCTCTGAATGCGACCGAATGGCTCCTGGAGACGGGTCACGAGAACATCCTCGTCGAGGTGAACAACGAGTGCGACATAAGGTACACCCGAGACTGTCTCAAGGCCCCCAACGTCCACAGGTTGATCGAGAAGGTAAAATCCGTGAGGTTGGAGGGGCGGGGCTTCCGTGTCTCAGCCAGCTTCGCTGGTCAGAGGACGCCCACGGACAACGTCATAGGGGCGTCTGACTTCGTGCTGGTCCACGGGAACGGCCCCGAGAACCCGGGTAGGATATCCGAGATCGTGCGAGAGATAAGAGGGAGCCCCACATACACCGCTAAGCCCGTGCTCTATAACGAGGACGACCACTTCAACTTCGACATGCCCGAGAACCACATGAAGAGCGCGTTATCCGAGTACGCCTCATGGGGATACTTCGACCCCGGAGAGAACAACTACTTGGATGGTTACCAGAGCCCGCCCGTGAACTGGGGCCTAAACACCGAGCGGAAGCGGGGCTTCTTCCGAAAGCTGAAGGAGATCACAGGAGTCTAGATAATCCAAAAAAATTTACTAAATTCACGTTCGCGCGCGCCGCTCCTTGAGGTAGGTAGCCATCGATCCCCTCGTGCGCACACTAGAGCGTGTTCTTTCTCAGTATTTTATCTTAAGCTTCGCTTCATTAGCCAGTTAGAAATGAATGAGAACGCTAGGAAGTAGAGGCCAAGTATCATGGTATACATGAGCATATTCAAAACGCTTGAAGTGCCTAGGGTTATAGATCTCAGGGCTTCAACTGAATAGGTCAGAGGTAGAAGGTATGCGACGACCTGAAGTGGCTGGGGCATACTTGAGACGGGTATAAAGACACCACAGAGGAAGATCATGGGGAACCTGAAATAATTAGACAGAGTCTGGGCTTCGAAGACCTCTTTCACTGACACCGCCACGAGGGCGCCGAGGGATGACAGGGTCAGCAGGGTAAGGGCGATTATCAGTGAGAACCATAGGGAACTCTGGATCTTCATGTTGAAGAAGAGGACCGATATCAACGTCATTACTCCGGTTATCATGAAACCAAACACCGTTCCCCCAAGGATCTTTCCCATGAGAATCGACTTGATGGATATCGGCGCCAGGAGTAATCTCTCCAAGGCCCCGGTTCTCCTCTCGAAGGTTATGACTATCGCCTCCATGCTGGTGGTCCCGAAGACAGCTGCCATCGCTATGAGCCCCGGAGCGAGCTCCGCCAGGCCACTGGGGTTCCGCAGCGAGAAGGCGAGGGCCAGGACGAGGGGGAACAGGATCCCCCAGCTTATGTTTGGGGGTTTGAAGTAGTATGCCTTCAGATCCTTTAAGAGTATGTAGTAGATGCCTCTGAGCTCGTCCACCAGCATTTCAGCGTCTCCCCTCTTTCTCGATCCTCATGAGTTCTGGCGACACACCAGTCACCGCGACGAAGGCCTCTTCGAGACTCGGATGATGCGTATTCACATCTGTAATCTGGATTCCTCGCTGCGATACCATTCTGCTTAATGACTCGATGGCCTCTGTCAGGCTCTCAACCTCAATCCTGACCATGTCTCCTCTGAGTTCCACCCTGCCCGCTGGTTCCAGTTCACGAATCATCGAATTATCTGGAATCCTGGAGAGGTGTGCCTCTAAGACGGGCTCTCCTCTGAATGACTGTTTGATGCTCTCAGGTGTGTCAACAACTATGATCTTTCCCTCAACTATGATTGCCACCCTGTCTGCTAGCTGGTCTGCCTCCTCTATGTAGTGAGTTGTGAGGAAGACGGTTATATCCTCCATACGGAGGTCTCTTATGAGCCTCCTGAGGGACATGGCGCTGACCACGTCTAGGCCTGATGTGGGCTCGTCCATGAAGACTATTCGAGGATTGTGAACGAGTGCTGCTGCGATGACTACGCGCCTCTTCAGCCCCTTGGAAAGCTTGCCGAACTTCGTGTCTCGCCTTTCGTGTAGTTTGAAGGTCTCCAGGAGGTTTCTGACCCGACCCGGGAGTTCGTCTTTGGGTACGTGGTACAGGCGCGAGGTGAATAGCAGGTTATCCCAGACGGATAGCTCGTCGTACAGGTTTGAGGCCTCGGGGACCACCCCCACGCGTCGCTTAACCTCCACGATGTCACCGATTATGTCGTAGCCAGCCACAGTGGCCGACCCATCGCTGGGCGTGGTAAGGCCTACCAGCATTCTTATCGTGGTAGTTTTCCCTGCGCCGTTGGGCCCCAGGAATCCGAATACCTCGCCCTCTTCGACGTTAAAGGAGATGTGATCGACCGCCGTGAGGCTTCCGTAGTTCTTTGTCAAACCCTGTAGAGCTATGGCATCCATCATTGTGCACGCTACTCCCTCTTCTGATTAGAGATGTGGAATCTCATCCCTGCGAGCAGGAATACAACCGCGTAAACAGCCAGGATCATCACGTTGACTGCGGGTTCGAAGAAGCTCTCTCCACCCAACCCTAGTCTTACCAACTCGATAGTGTGCGTCAATGGCGAGGCCGCGGAAGCCATTTGACCCCAGGAAGGCAGGTCTTTAACCGGCACATAGACGCCGCTGACGAAGAGCAGGGGTATTCGAACAAAGTTAAGGGGCATCATGACCTGGCCTGGCCCCTGTCCGGGCAGAGAGGCGAACATTATTCCCATGGCGGCAAAGCCGAAGGCCGATAGGGCCACTCCAAGCGACAGAGCGACAAGATCCGTTATTTGAGAGTTGAAAATGGACAGACCCAGTACAACAGGTATGAGGGATATCCCGACGCCGTATATGAAGCCGGCGATGGTCTTTCCCAGTAAGACAGTTAGAAGCGACACTGGGGCGGATAGGAACCTGTCAAAGGTCTGCAGACGCCTCTCCATCGGTATGGAGACAGGGCCTATGGTGGAAGCGGCGAAGAAGACTGTCTGGGCCACAAGCACGGGAATTGCGCGCGAAATGGGCATGTTTCGCCCTATGACGAAGGACAGGAACATGGAGAAGGGGAAGAGGATGCCGAACATGAGGGAGGGAGTCCTCAAATAGTATATCTTCATGTCCTTAGCTGCTATAGCCCACGCCACCTTCAACTCCCTCGCTAGACGGCTCCGCCTCATCAGCGATTCACCCCTCTCCCCCTTACTTGACCCTTCATGCCCCTGCCTCCACCTTTCCTTGGTTCCTCCCGTATACCTGTGAGCTTCACGAAGACGTCTTCAAGGCTGGGTCCGTGTGTGTTCACGGTTATGAGTTTCAGTTCATTCCTATTGGCGTAATCCCATACCTCCGACAGGACGCTGGGCGGATCATCAGTGTATAATCTGAATTTATCACCCTGTTTCAGTGTCTCCTCGACTCCCGGCATACGTGCGAGTTCATCGTGTATGTCGCGATTCGTGGCCTCGAAGGAGACCTCCACCGACTGCAGGCCCTCTGCAGTCCTCTTAAGCATTTCAGGTGTATCGATGGCTGCTATCTTGCCGTGGTTTATTATGGCGATCCGGTCGCACATTCGACTTGCCTCCTCCATGTTGTGGGTGGTCAGGAAGACGGTCAGGCCTTCGTGATTCAGCTTCCCGATGAGCTCTCTGATGGTTATTACACTCTGGACGTCCAGTCCCGAGGTGGGCTCATCCAGGAATAGGATGGACGATCGGTTCATGAGAGCCATGGCGATGCATACTCTTCGCCTCATTCCCCTGGAGTAATCCTCAAGCTTCTCATGACGTCTGTCATGCAGCTCAAACATCTCCAGAAGCTCATTAGCCCTCCCCTCTCTGTCGCTCTTCGACATACCGTAGAGTTGACCGGTGAAGGTGAGGTTATCCCACGCCGACAGCTCCGTGTAGACGTTGGATGTGTCAGGCACGATCCCCATCAGCTCCTTTGCTTCAACCGACTGCTTACGAATGTCATGGCCCATGATCTTCGCCCAGCCAGCTGAAGGTATTGAAATGCCTGTGAGCATCCTAACTGTTGTCGTCTTTCCAGCTCCATTGGGGCCCAGGAATCCGAAGACCTCGCCTTTCTCTACGTTGAAGCTTATGTGGTCGACCGCGCAGAAATCGCCGTAATATTTTGTCAGCTCCGATACCTCGATTACGTGCTCCATCTCACATCCCTCCTAATCGATACTCTATTGACAAGTTACGTTACCACATCATCGAGAAGGTTGATTCGGATCTCCTTGGTTTTCAGCTTCCAGGTCTTCTCGGGTGCGCCTCCTCCTTCCTCTCTATACCCCGCCATCTCGATTATCCCAGCCTCCTCAAGCTCCGAGAGATGGTAGTAGAGGCTAGACCTGGCCAGAGTCTCACCCATTTTCCTAAGCCCATTTAATATCTCTCCAGTTCCCTTCTCCTCTTCTCCGATGATCGCTATGATGTTCCATCTTGTCGGACAGTGAAGGGCCCTGAAGTACTTCTGAAACCTCATGACCTTCTCGAACTCACCGCAACCTGAGCCACCGCAGCACATAACCACAACACCTATAATATTATCAAAATATTTATAATATTCCTAGAGATATAAAGACTACGCTACAGTGGCAGATGATCGACATGAGTAAAAACACAAAATGTGGAGTCTGTGAACACGCTGACGACCTCAAGGGCTGCGCCTCCAAGCACGTTGCAGAGGCGAGAAGGCTCATCTCTCAGGGAAAAGTCGAGGAAGCCGACAGCCAGCTATCGAGTTTTGAAAAGCATCTCAAAGAGTGATGTTACGACACGCATCCAAATTTTTTCATTCACATTACATACCAGTATGTTAGAGGAGAGGTACTTGAGAAAATGGTAGTAGTGAGGGGATTCGAGTTCTCGGTCCGGGAGTTCGCCGGCAGCCTCGGCGACTTTGGTACCCTGATCCCGTTCACCGTCGGCTATGTCACCATATGCGGCTTCAACCCCACGGGATTGCTGCTCGGAATAGGGTTGACCAACGTCGTCTTGGCCCTCATCTACAGGCTGCCTCTCCCCGTTCAGCCCAAAAAGGTCGTCGGTTCAGTGGCTTTGGCTGAGAGGTGGGCGATGAACAGGGTTATAGGCGCAGGGTTCTCCGTGGGATTGATATGGGTCCTGCTGTCCTTCTCCAGTCGTCTGAGCTCCCTTCTCGAACGAGTTCCAAAAAGCGTCGTGAGAGGCATCCAGCTCGGTCTAGCGTTCACGCTGGCACTGACCGGTGCCGAGTTAATGGCCAATGATTTGCTGATTGCCGCGCCCCTGATGGCGGTGGCCTTCCTGCTACTTCGCAACAAGGTCCTGCCTTCCTCGATATTCCTGGTTCTCTTTGGATTCGCATATTCCCTATTCACAGGATCACTGAACATTAACGATATCAGCGTCGGCCTATCCTTGCCCCATCTCCACCTCTTCACGATAAGCGACATGATGTACGGCTTCATCTACGCGGGCTTCGCCCAGCTGTTCCTAACCTTGACCAATGCGGTGGTTGCAACTGTGGCCCTTATTCATGACCTATTTCCTAGAAGAGAGGATGTCACTCCTAGAAATCTGATAGCTAACATGGGGGTCATGAATATAGTAACTCCCTTCATTGGCGGGATGCCCCTATGTCATGGGGCTGGAGGCCTCGCCGCCCAGTACCTGTTCGGGGCTAGGACGGGTGGAGCCATATTGATGGAGGGTCTAATGGAGATCTCTCTGGGGCTATTCTTCTCCGACAGCCTCCTCGCGATTTTCACATCTTATCCCGGATTTATCGTGGGGATAATGCTTCTGCTGACCTCCCTCGAGCTTGGCAGGGTCGCATTCAAGAAGGTTGAAGATGTAGAGGTGTCTGTTCTGCTTTTCACGGCTCTTATCTCCGTGGCGTTCAACATAGCCTTCGGCTTCATCGCGGGCCTTTCACTCTATTTCGCCCTTGAAAAAGGGATATTTGAAATTTAATATCAATTTAAAAATATGTAATATAATGTTAAACTATCGTTTTTATGTTGCATTTCAATCATTTTTAGAATGTGATCTTCATGATTCACGTTTCCAAGATAGCAATAAAGTGTAGAATAAGGTTCTACCTTTGTATTGATATACAACATAGCACGCTAAATACACGTTAAAAAAAATGAGTGTAATATATTTTATATCAATTTTTGTGCTTTTTATTCTACAACAATCATTGTAAGAGTTGATCTAACCCTGTTTATACGACGTATTTCATGGCTGATAATATCCTTGAGTTCCTCAAGAGTAGATGCCTCGATTTTAGTTATTATATCGTATACTCCGTAGACCGTGTTGGATTCCGTGACCTCAGAGATGGATTCAAGTTCTTTTAATACCTCTTTCTCAGCGCCAATTTCGACATTTAAGAGAACATATGCTATTGTCAAGTAGCTCATTAGTAAGATTGCAGACTAAATCTTAAATATTTAGTCGGTTTCGACGAAGAAAAACATCGCAATTCTCGTATGTGAGGGTAATGAAATATTCTAAATGAGGTAATAGTGTTTTGTTTTAAAGCAGTTGTGACGCAAACATTATATTCGAGTTTCTTATCCCAATGATTTCTGGATTAAGATCAGGTCTCAAGCCTGGTCGATCCTGGAGAGCGAAGAGATATAGAGGAATTGAAGCAGAAGGTCCAGTGCTGTTCTACTCCCGTCATTAAGGGGTATCCCGAAGAGAATCCTGTATCGTACGTATGCCTGAAATGCGGCAAGTGGGTTTAACCGATCTTCAATACTGCAAGTCCTGTTCTTTTTTGATTATTAAATTCGCGCGCGAGAACTATCGAAACATCAGAGCAATCGCGAAAATTTTATCTTGGAAGTATGTAATTAGAAAACCAGGGTTGAACATTGGCTGCGAAACCAAAGAGGGCAAGTACCAGGAGTGATCCTGTTAAAAAAACGAGTTTATCAGAAAGCGAACTCGTGAAACTGGTTAAAGAAAAAGAGAAAGAAAAATAACAAATAGGAAAATTGAATACATTTTATAATCAAATTTTTCAATCTAACAACATTCTGAAAATCAGTTAACTCTTGTACTTATTTTCCATTGCCTCCCAAAAACCTAGGCCAAATCTATCCACAATTACATCCTTCATATAGTATAATAAGTCTGATTCGTAGTTTTCTTCACCATCTTTTTTTATATTGAAACAATTGTACACATATTCTCTATTGTATAACTCTTCCTCAATATGTATTATCTTCTTGTTTGTGTTGATTCTTAGAGGATAAGTAACACATAGATCAAAATGAAACTTGATCCAGTCAATACCGTGGTCCAGGCAATATGTGTGGACGGCACATCTCTTGTCTTCCATCAAGAAGATGCATGACGAGTTCCAAGTCCTTAACTTGAAAAAGCCCTCAACATAATAATTTGTGTAAAACTGGTTACCTAATTTATTCAGCCTCTTAATTTTAGATACACTCAAGTACGGCTTAATATCGTCCACTCTTTTAATTACACGATTAATTTCTTCCTTAGCTACCAAAGTACCTGCAAAGCAACATAAACCACATCCGGGATAAGTGCATTTGAAAGTGTAATTAAAAATCTCTTTATCCACGAGCACGTCATCGATAACTGTAAATCGGTTGATAAAATCTAGGATGTGTTTTTTTCTATGAGGGTTTCTCTCAAGAACTTCTTGTAGATATGATGGTTTCTGCCCCAATTTGAATACATGGGTGTATTAGTATTAACCTTCTTATCAATAATATTATCTAAATTGCGCGCGCATAACGACACATTGTAGACAATCAAGCATAATATTTCGCGCGCGCGATGCCCCAACCACTGGCACATTTTTTGGTTTCAGCCTCCATGACGAACTCTCGCTTCTCGTTGAGACGTACGGGATGACGCCGATGGAGGCACTTCGTAGTGCCACTGCTCTTCCGGCGGCTTTTATGAGGGTGGACTCTGAAGTGGGCACGATAGAGGTTGGTAAACGCGCGGATCTGGTATTGCTTGACGCCAACCCGTTTGTCGATGTAACTAACACACGACGGATCCACACAGTGATTGCGAACGGACGGATGTTTGATCGCGCAACACGAGGGCAGCTTTTACATAAGATATCGCGTGAATGCGCTAAGCTTGTATGATCGCGCGCGATATCGTGGACCTAGAGGCAGAGTACCTCCATGAAAGTGGAATCTAGGTCTGGCGCTAAATAATACTCCCCCAAGAGTCCTCCTCCTTCGGTAGGGGAGGTATTCTCAAACCATTATTTCTTTGAGTAAGAGGTCTATCTGCAGCCTCCACGTCTCATAGATGGTGTCTGGGGTTTCGTTGGTGTTCGTGAACCCTCGCAATCCTGATCTGAAGGACAGTATTGAGACCGCAGCGACTCTAGTGTCTGTGTCTGGTTTTATTACTCCTGCTTCTTTGGCTTTCTCAAAATACTCCTGGATGATGTTCACCTCTTCAAGGTAGAAGTTCCTCATCCCTCTAAATAGCTCAGGGCTTCGGAGGGCAATCCCCGCTATTTCTATCCCAAACTTGTCCATCTGGTTGGTTGAATGGATCATCTTGTCGAAGTATTCCTTTGTTGAGAGGAGCGGCAGCTGTTCAAGGGTCATGTCATTGAACACACTCGATCTCCTGAACTGCGCGCCGCTCTTTATGACCTCCAGGAGAAGTTCCTCTTTGCTCTTGAAGTACTGGTATAGTGCCCCTTTGCTCACGCCTAGTTTCTTGGCTATCTCGGTCATCTTGGTGTTCTTGTAGCCGTTTTCTACGAACATCTCCGTTGCAGCGTCGAGTATTCTCGCTTTCGCCTCTTCCTTGTATTCGGGGACTACCTTGGGCATGCTATCCTGTATTTAGCGAAGTGGTTAATAAACTGACCGCATGTTAAAAAACTGACCGTCGGTATATTTATATTCTTGTAACTGAATAACTGACCCAAGGTCAGTTTAAAAGATGGTCGACAAAAAACCCAGAAAAACTGGAACCATCGAGCTGATACGATACTCCCTGAAAAACATTAGCTACTTCAGGGCAGTACAACAGAGAGAAAAAACAAGAAAACCACTCTTCCTAGCTTACAGAAAGTTAAGCAAACTGGATATCGACGATCCAATACTCGCGCGAAGAATCGAGGAATACAACCAAGGAGTCATAGAATACTACTCGGGAAAATTCCTTGCATCAGAGGCGAGCAGGACGGGAAATAAACAACTGTGGAAGAGGGCCTTCAACGGGTTCAACAATGGCAAAAAGATGGGTCAGATGCTGTTGAAAGCCCTGAACGAGGGCTCAACAAACCCAATCCCCATGACACAAAACCCGATCACTGACAATGGGACAGAGATCAAATTCGCACACGACGTTCCCCTCGTGCCTGAAATCACCCCCGTTATTGTAATCAAGGGATCAGATTACGAAATGGGGTATCAGTACGCCCAGCAACTCGTTCAGATATACGGTCCATGGATCCTAGAGATGAGGGCCGGTAGAAAGTTCTCAGAACAACAGATCACCGAACTCAGGAAATGGGAGGAGCAGCACCGGGTTCACACTCCCTGGCTCATCGAGTTCGTCAAGGGTTGGACACAGGGAGCCATGAACAGTGGAATTCCAATGAGCTATGATGATGTCATGTATCTCTGGGTAGGAGATCAGCCTGCCTCCTACGATTTCCTCTCACAGGATGGTCTCCCGGAGATCCCACCAATGGCCTGTTCGGGCATGGCTGCTTGGGGAAGGGCAACCAAGGACGGAAAACTGGTCACAGGCTCAACAGGAGACCACGATTTATCCTACCAAGTGATCATCGTGGCTTATCCAGATGATGGAAACGCCTTCATCTACTCCGCCTTCGGTGCAACTGGTGCTATCGCTAGTGGTGGTGATTTCTGGTTCTTTGGACACCCAGCCATGAACAGCAAGGGAGTCGCGTATGTCCATCACGGAGGCGGACCCAAGTTCTTGGAGCCAAAGAAGTATTGGGGCTATGGTGTAAGAAGAGCTGCCTCTGTGATGCATATCATGAGGTACGCTGACACCGCTGAACAGGCCCTCGATATGGAGATGAGCATGCCCATCGGGGACATCGGTAAGGGCGACCAGGGCACTGTCGGCGGCTTCTACGCTGATGATAACTATGGCTATGTTATTGAGGGAAGGAAAGAGCCTATCGCCATCCGTGAGGCCGGCTTGATGGGCGAGACAGACTTTCTCTACGCAAACAACAGCGCCATACACCCTAGAGCAATCGAGTCCGAGTGGATGAGCAGCTCAAAGGATGGATGGAAGCATGATCCCCACGGTGGTTGGAGACCTAAGACACCTACCGGCCTGACAAAGTCCATTGGAGTATTCCTCCAGTGGGCGAGCGGCAGGCTCTCAACAAGCGATATGATGATCAAAGGCATGATGATGAGCTACGACAACAGCGCAGATAGAAACCTATACATGTTCAATATGCTAGACTCCGGAAAGGGAAAGATCGATCCCGAGTACATGAAGATGATGTACAGAATTGGCGGGAAACTCCCAGAAGGACCCTTTGATAAGATTGTCAAGGACTACCAGAAGACCGGCAACTGGGGTGAAGTTACCACAGCTCACGCCTCAAACGCGATTACAACAGTGATGAAGCCAAGTGATGGTTTGTTCTCGCTCTGTACGGGCCCAGCCAAGGCTGGTATGAAACCACTATTTCCGGGCTCAATAATTCCAATTTACAGGGAGACAAATGCATTCTATGAGATCAAACTCGAAGAAACACCAGAGAATATGTTAGAATACGCGCAGAAGAACGCTGAGTATTTCATCTCACAAGCTGAAGAGCTGTTGAATAAAGTATCGTTTAATGAGAATACGATGAATTTGTTTCGGTCTTATTTGTCTATGGCCAAGCAGGAGTATTCTAAGGGATTGTCAAAGGGTTCAGATCTCTATGATACCGCAAAGTCTCTTCGCGCATTCACACGTGCACAAGTTAGAGCAAGGCAGGTCATCAACGCAATCAACCCTCCACCCTCGTCTCCTGAGGAGCTCCTTTAACCACTTTTTAACCCGTAATTCATTCAAATCGCGCGCACAACGACGCACGCTATCAATCTTGAAACGCATATCGTGTTTTGTATTTTTAATCATCGTGCGAGTGTGATTATTTTATAAGGTTTGAATTGAGCATGTACTCTTCTAGGTGAATATCGGATTGAGACTTGTTGCTACGGGTGACTCAGTATTCAACATGCGATTATCTCACTGCAAGGAGGAGGAGTTCCTCTCGTTGATCGAGCTGATACGGGCAGGTGATGTGAGATTCACAAATTTCGAGATCGTGATCTGCGACTATGACAAGGGCTATCCCGCAGCCGAGTATGGCGTTCCCTATCAGGTCACCGATCCCGGCATCGCTGACGAGCTTAAATGGATGGGGTTCAACCTCGTCTCTAGGGCCAACAACCACACCGTTGACTGGAGTTACGAGGGGATCTTCCAAAGCTCTCGGGTCCTCGAAGAGAGGAACATAGTGCACGCAGGGGTCGGGCGGAACCTTGGAGAGGCGAGGGGCCCCGCTTATCTGGAGACCGAGAAGGGACGCGTAGCTCTGATCTCCTCAGCCTCGAGCTTTCCAAGCTTCGGCCGGGCGGGGGAGCAGAGATACGACGTGAAGGGGCGCCCGGGTCTCAACCCTCTGCGCTATCAGAGGGAGATCCGGGTGACCCAGGACTCCCTGGAGCAGCTTAAATCGATCATCGAGAAGATCGGAGCTAAGACCGCCATCGGCCCCATCGAAGAGGAGAGCATTACGTACGGTAGAGGCCTGACAGCGGTCAAGTTCGTCGAGAGCGACAAGCACGAGTTTTTCACCATGCCCTACGAGCCCGATCTGAAGGGCAACGTCAAGTCCATCGAGGACGCCAGGAGGATGGCGGACCTCGTCCTAGTCACGCATCACGGCCATGAGGACAACGGCTACGACCGCTATGTGCCGGCTAAGTTCATAGAGACGTATGCGAGGGCGTGCATCGACGCCGGAGCGGACGCATTTCTGGGGCACGGGCCACACATCATCAGAGGAGTCGAGATCTACAAGGGGAAGCCGATCCTCTACAGCATGGGCAACATCATCTTCCAGTACGACACGACTTGGAGGCAGGGGCAGGAATGGTACGACAGATTCAACTTGGGAATCGACGCAACCCCGGCAGACGCATACGACGCATTTGACACTCAAGCGAGAGAGAAGACCTGGACGGGCTGGGCTCTATTCCCAGCTGAGCCAGCCTTCTGGGACACCTACGTGGCAGATATGACCTTCGACGCCGGAGAGCTAGTTGAGCTGAAGCTGCACCCTGTAACTACGGGCTATGGCCTACCAAGGACCCGCAGAGGCTACCCCAGGAGGGCTTCTCCCGAGGACGCAGAAAGAATAATCGAGCACATCTCGAAATACTCAGAGCCCTATGGCACGAAGATCGAGTTCGAAGAAGGCATTGGAATCGTGCATCTCTAGAATATACAAGACTCCCCTTCCTTTTTTATGAATATTTACTCACGCGCGAGCGGACCTGGCACTCTCAGAGAAAACGAGATAGCCCTCGCGTGCGGTAAGACTATTTCCCAGACTATACTTGAAAAGCTATGAGTACCAAATACGCTCCCGCGCGCAAACGTATCAGGTCTTGATTACTTCAGCACCTTCTTGATGACCCTGAGATCATTAGCTCCTAGGATTTTCTTGATTTCATCGTTGGAGTACCCCCTTGAGACCATGCCCCTTGTGAGATCCGGGAATTTAGTGATGTCATCGAGCCCAGGGAAGCCGCATCCTCCATCGAGGTCGGACCCGATGCCTACATAGTCGGAACCCACAAGGCCTACTGCGTGGTCCAAGTGGTCAAGCCAGTCCTCGATAGTGACTTTGCTTAGATCCTCGGGGGAATCAAAGCCTATACCCTCTTTGATGAACCCGGCGCAGAAGCTGAGGTTCATTACTCCCCCCTTCTCAGCGAGAGCCTTGATCTGATCGTCTGTAAGATTTCTGTGGTGGTTGCATAGGGCTTTACAGTTACTGTGGGTCGCTAGGACGGGATCCTTAGAGAGCTCCATGACGTCCCAGAATCCGGTCTCGTTGAGGTGGCTGATGTCAACGATCATCCCGAGACGGTTCATTTCCTCGACAACTTCACGCCCGAAATTGGAGAGGTGACTCCCCGAGTCGGCTCCAGAGCCGTCCCCAAGCTCGTTCCGGGGAAAGTGGGTTAAAGTCAGGGACCTAGCCCCAAGCCTATAAACCATCCTTAGAGCTCCTAGATCCCCCTCTAGAGGCTCACCACCCTCGATGGTGATGACCGCAGCAATCTTCTTGGCCTTAACCGTGGCCATGATCTCGTCGTAATTTGTGGCTAAGGTGATGGAGTCATGATTCGCCTGGAGTTCTGTGTGGAAGGCGTCGAACAATTGAATGAGGCGATGTAAGCGAGCCCTATGCAATGGGCTCACATACATGGCGAAAAGGAGACAATCAACACCCCCTTCCCTTATCCTGGGGATATCGATCTGGCCATCTGAAGACCGCTCCCGGAGGGTCCTCCTCGGCGGTGGCGTCCTCGTTCCATCCCCTACAAAGGGGGGTGCCTTGATGAGTTGGAGTATCGTGTCGTTGTGGGTATCAACTACAACTGAGCTTTCGTGGAGTGTCTTGGCCAACTTATCTTGTTCCTTGGTCAGATTAAACATGAAATAATCACCTTTAAGCCTAGTTTTAATTGTGACAGTATATATCATCATCGAGCTCTAAAACCTCTAATGTTTACGATAGCGCGCGAAAACCTGGTGTGAGGGTGAACATGATCCTCAGATGGATTCACTACAACCTGAAATCCATTGAGGAAGCAGTGGATTTCATTACTGAAACCCCACATCAGACTGCCCACCTCTATCTGGTTGCGGATAAGAAAGGGAACTTTGCACGGGTTGAGTACGCTCCTGAAGAGTCGAGGGTTGAGTACAGCGATAGTTTCCTCTATTGTACGAACCACTACCAGCTAGTGGAGATGAAAAAGTACGAGAGAGGGGATTTTGATCACTCTAACACAGAACAAAGGGAGAACAAGATAAGGAATTGGAGGAGCAGTAAGGAAAAGTTCACACAGACCTAACTGATACTAAAAATGGTTAAGCGGAGCTAGACATTTCCACGTATAGGATGCGTTCACATCTTATACTCCCTCTCCCTGAAAATCTCTAGAAGCGTGTAGCCGGGATGAGGATCAGGGTCAGAGGAGCCAGTGAGCACAACCTCAAGGACGTGGACGCCGAGATAGGCGACGGCCTCACCGTGGTAACCGGCGTCAGCGGTTCCGGGAAAACCAGCCTTGTATTCGACACTATCTACCACGAGGCCCGAAGAAGGTTCCAGGAGGTCTACGCTTTCGGCAGCCCCAAGCAGCGGCTCCCCCCTGCCAAGGTCGAGTCTATCACAGGCCTCACACCCGCCATCGCTGTGGGGCAGAACCTGCTCAACAGGAACCCCAACTCGACCCTAGCCACCGCCTCTGGGCTACACCCTTTCCTGAGGCTTTTGTACGCCCGTTTCGGTGACCGGCGGTGTCCCCAGTGCAGTGAACGCCTTCACGTGTACTCTATGGACGAACTCGTTGAGAGGATACAAAAACAGGTTGAAGGCAGAGGCGGTACACTATACGCACCCCTAGTCAAGGTGTCTGTGGGCAGCCATAAGACCCTGCTTGGGCTTCTCATCAGAGAGTTCGGGGCCGACGCCCTCGTCGTTGATGGGTCGCCTTGGGATGAAGTGCCCCTGGACCCTGAAACTCCGCACAGAATAATGGTTGAGATAACTGAACTGGATGAAGACAACTCAGCTTCGACGGTGAAGGAAGCATTTCAGGCAGCGAACTCGATGGGTGCACACGCCGTCGTACTAAGTGTGAACGGTAGTGAGAAGCATTTTAGCCTCAGCAACGTCTGCCCCCACTGCGGCGCCTGGTTCAACGAACTCAGGCCGCAACATTTCCACCAGAGGTGCCCTCATTGTAATGGGGAGGGATGCAGTGAATGCGGTGGGACGGGACTCTATCCCGAGGCAATAGCAGTCACCTACGGCGGG
>Ga0209536_100008751_pt1 | contig 15145 bp, 10 predicted proteins | sample DeeMarSeWOR28_12_FD_187461 | JGI IMG/M metagenome (GOLD analysis project Ga0209536, IMG submission 187461) | Marine sediment microbial communities from White Oak River estuary, North Carolina - WOR-2-8_12 (SPAdes) (version 2) | ecosystem: Environmental > Aquatic > Marine > Intertidal zone >...
ACAGCCCGTCGCCGCCGTTGTTGAGCAGCGCCACCGTGCCCGTCAGCCCGCTCACCGTGCCGCCCACCGTGTAGGTCGCCGGTGCGAGGGGCGGGTCGGGATTTCGCGACTCATAGAGCAACGGATTGTAAGGGCCGTCACATGCCGGGAACGCTCCGACGATGACAAGGGCCAGCGCATGCCCGAATCGAATTCTCATGTCCCACTCTCCATTCTCCAGGGGCCGGCCCTGCGAGGTGTCCGATCCGCGGAGCGATGCGAACGACCGGGCCTGACGTCGAGCAGCCGACGACGGCTGCCTCGCCGGGGAGTGAAACCGGGGCAAGACGGATTCCGATGGGACGCAGACCGTGGCAACCCTCGTTACGATGCCTGCTAAATCATTATCGGAAAGAGCATTGCGTAATACGTGACGGCTAAGGCGTGGTACCCGCGGAGGTTCGATACGCTGCGGGGCGGCCGGGGAATCTGTGCATTCGGCCCGGACAGTTTGCAGCAGACGGCAAAAAGATCAGGTGAAGCCGAGGTCGCGGTCAGGCCGCCTCAGGTGCCGGCTGCGACGCCTTGCGACGCTCCCGCCGCGCAGACCACCAGCCGAACAGGTCGTGCTGCAGCATGGTCAGGGCAGGTACCAAAACCATGATCACGAAGGTCGCGAACAGGACGCCGATACCCAGGCTGACGGCCATCGGTACGAGAAACTTCGCCTGCACGCTGCGCTCGATGATCATCGGGAACACACCGAGAAACGTGGTCATCGTGGTAAGCAGGATCGGCCGGAACCGGATCCGGGCCGCCGACAGAATCGCCTGGTCGATCGGTTTCCCTTCCCGGTGCTCCGAGTTCACGAAGTCCAGCAGCACCAGGGAGTCGTTGACCACCACGCCGCTCAGCCCCACCAGCCCGAACATGCTCAGCATGCCGAGGTCGATCCCCATGAACAGGTGCGCGAACACCGCGCCGATGAACCCGAACGGGACGGCCGCCATGATGATCAGCGGTTCGATGTACGACCGGAAAGGAATTGCCAGCAGCGTATACATCACGAACAGCGCGAGGATGAACCCGCGGATCATCCCGCCGAGCGCCCGGGACTGTTCGCGCTGCTCCCCGCCGAAGCCGTACCGTAGAGCCGGATACTTTCCCTGCGCTGCGGGAAGGATGTTGCTGGTCAGCTCCGCGTTCACCTCGGACCCGGTGATCACCGAGCGGTCCACCTCTGCCGTCACCGTCACGATGCGCCGACCGTCCACCCTGCGGATCGTCGAGGGGGCGGTCCCGAACGACACCTCGGCCAGCTCTTCCAGGGGAATCGCCGCACCGGACGGGGTCATCACGCGAAACTGCCGGATGTCCGAGAGATTGCTGCGTTCTTCCTTGGGCAGGCGCACGTAAACCCTCACCTCCTCGCGCCCGCGCTGCACCCGGACGGCCTCCGATCCGAAGAACGCCGACCGCACCTGGCGCGCCATGTCGTCCAGCGTTACGCCGAGGGTTCGCGCGCGCGGCTTCAGGGACAGCTCGACTTCGCGCTTTCCCACGTCCTGATCGTTCCGCACGTCGAACACACCCGCATAGGTACTCAGTTCCGCCTGAATCTCCGAGGCGGCGCGGAACAGCACGGCCGTATCCGGGTGCGACACTTCGACCTGAACCGGCGCGCCCAGGTTGATGACCTGGGACGAAAAGGTCAGACTGCGCGTGCCGGCTAGGTCGCCCACGGCCTCCCGCCAGGCCTGCTCGAACTCGCTCGACAACACGTCGCGCTGCTCGGCGTCCAGGAGCCGGAAGTTGATCTCGGCCTTGTTGGATTCCACGAACGTCGGCAACGCACCGGCGCCCGGTCCGCCATCGGCGGAGGGATATCGACCCACGCTGACGTAGACCGCCTCGACCATCGGTGCGTGGTCGGACCCGGCCTGCGCGGCGAGGCTGTCCGCGACACGCCGGCCCACCGACTCGATGTGTGCCGCGACCTCCTGGGTTTTTACAGTGGGCGTCCCCTCCGGCATCTCGACCTGGGCGATCACGTTGTCGCCCTCGATCCTCGGCAGGAAACTGAAGCTGATGTAACGCCCCGCGACGAGCCCCATGGAAACCAGGACCAGCGCGATCGCACTCGCGATGACGACCCCGTAGTGCTCGGTGGCGAAACGGACCGTGCGATCGACGGGACCGTCGATGAACCGCTGCAGGGCCGACTGCACGGCGGCCTGAATCCGCTCCACCCACCGGAGCCCGCGCGGCAGCCGCATGTGCGCGTGTTCGGGCAGATGCGACAGATGGTGCGGGAGGATGAACAGCGATTCGATGAGCGAGAACAGCAGCACCGCGATCACGACCATCGGAATGAACTTGAGGAACTTGCCGATCGACCCGGGCACGAAGAGCAGCGGCGTGAACGCCGTCACGGTCGTCAGCACGGCAAACACCACGGGCACCGCCACGCGCTGGGTTCCCTTGATCGCCGCTTCCAGCGGCCCGCGCCCCTTCTCGCGCTCGGAGTAGATGTTCTCGCCCACGACGATCGCATCATCGACCACGATTCCGATCGCGAGGATGAACCCGAACAGCGACATCATGTTGATCGAGATGTCGAACCACGGCATCACGGCGAAGGTGCCGATGAACGACAGCGAGATCCCGATCGCGACCCACCACGAGAGGCGCAGGTCGAGGAACAGTGTGAGGGCGATCAGAACCAGGATCAGGCCGATGATCCCGTTCTTGCGGAGCAGGTTGATGCGGCTCTCCAGCAGTTCGGCGTCGTTCTGCCAGATCGACACCTCCACGCCCTTCGGCATCGAGGGAACCGCGATCTCGGAGAGATAGGTCTCGACGGCCTCGACGATGTCCAGCACCTGCTCGTCCGAGGTCCGGAACACCTGGACGAAGGCCGCCGGCTCGTCGTTGTACAGCGTGATCAGGTCCGCGTCCTGGAACCCGTCCTTGATCGTCGCGATCTGGTCAAGGCGCAGAGTCGCGCCGTCCCGCGATCCGCGGACGATGATCCTGGCGAAGTCGTCCCGGTCGTAGTTTCGCCCCTTCACCCGGACCAGGATCTCCTCGTCGTCCGTGTCCACCCGTCCGCCGGGGAGATCGAGACTGGCCCGACGGACCGCCATGGCCACGTCATCCAGACTGATCCCGTAGGAGCGCAATGCATCGTTCGAGACCTCGACCGAGATCTCGTAGTCCCGGACTCCGCTGGTCTGCACGTAGGAGATCTCGGGCATCGTGGACAGGTCGTCCTTGATGCGGTTGGCGAGCTCCTTCAGGGTCCGCTCCGGGGCGTCGCCGTGCACGGCGATCTCCATGACCCGGCTGCGGCTGGTGACCTCGGTGACCTCGGGCTTCTCCGCGTCGGCCGGAAAGCTGGTGATCCGGTCCACTTCGGCCTTGATCTCGTCCAGCCGGGATGAGACGTCCTCACCGAGATTGAGCTCGATGAACACGACGCCCACGCCCTCTGAGGCGGTGGAGTTGATCTGGCTGACGCCCTCGATCGCCTCGACCCGCTCCTCGACCTTCTGGATGATCCCCTCCTCGACCTCCTCGGGCGAGGCGCCCGGGTATTCCACCCGCACCTGCACGGCTCCGAGATCGAAGTCGGGGAACACCTCCACCACGACGGCGGACATGCTGAACACACCCGCGGCGAGAATGAAGATCATCAGCAGGTTGGAGGCGACCGGATGACCGGCCATCCATGCGATCGCGCGATTCACTCTGCGGCTCCTTCGGCCTGCCGGACGGTCATGCCGTCGGTGACGATCGCCATCGGACTGGTCACGATCGGCTCACCCTGCCGGATGTCGCCGCGCACCATCACCTGCCCCGCTACCTCCTGCAGCACCTGGACGGGCCGGATCGCGAGCAGCGTGTCCTGCTCGATCACGTAGACCGCCTCCCCATCCCGGAGCGCGACCCGGGGCAGCACCGTGTACCGGTCCACCTCGCGACCCCGGATGTCCACGGTCGCGTAGGTCCCGAGCAGCAGGGGCGGGCGACCGGAGCCGTCGTCGTGGAAGGGCTGCTGCACCCGCACGACCACGTCCACGGTCCGCGTCGCCGGGTTGAGGGCGCCCTCGGCCCGGTCCACGTATCCCCGCCAGGTATACTCCTCGCCTCCGAACTGCGCCCGGACTTGCGCCGGGATCCGGTTCGCATCGTCTCCCGTGTCCGCCGACCACAGGCCCTCGATCAGCGATGCCTCGGTATCGGTCAGCGGCACGACGATCTCCACCTCGTCCGTTTCGTACAGGCCTCCGAGCGCCTGTCCGGGCGCCACGTACTGTCCGACGTCCGCGCTCTTGGTCCGCACGATACCGTCGAACGGCGCCCGGATCCGGGTGCGCGCCAGCGCGAGCTTCGCATCGGCGAGGCCGGCTTCGGCTCGGGCCAGCGACGCTTCGGCCGCCCGCAGCTGCGGATCCCGAAACACCAGGCCTCCCACCTCGCTGGAATCGATCGGGGCGGTGATCCCCTCGCGGTCCCGGAAGCGCTGGTATTCCTCGATCGCCAGCTCCCGCTGCTCCTCCCAGGTCAGGAGCTCGACCTGCCGCTGCGCCACCTCCGCTTCCGCCGCCTGCACGGCGTTCAGGTAGTCCGCGGCTTCGATCCGGACCAATTCATCGCCCTCGCGAAACCGCCCCCCGGTGGCGAATGACGGCGACACCCACGTCACCCGACCGGCCACCTGCGGGGAAAGCGAGATCTCCGCCATCGGCCTCACGGTGCCGTTGCCCTCGATCGTCAGGTGGCCGGACCGGACCTCCGCCGGCTGCGTGACGACCAGCGGCATCCGCCGGGGAGGCTCCTGTGACTCGGGCTGCTTGCGCAGCAGCATCAGGACCGCGAAGGCCAGGGCGCCCACGCCCAGGATCAGCGCGACCCGCGCCATCGAGCCGAGCCGCATGAAGCTCGAACCCAGTCTGCCGAACCCGCTCATCGCTCCGCCTCCGGCGCAGACGGCCGATCCGCGGGCTGAGTCGCGGAGAACATCTCGTCGTCCATGATCTCGTATTCCCTTTCCAGCTTCTGCTGGAGCTGCTCGTCGTCCCGCACCCACGCGCCTCCCAGCGCCCGGTGCACTGCGAGCCGGGCCTCCGCGAGCGAACGTTCCGCCGCCGCCAGGTTGGTTTCGGTCCCCGCCAGGTTCTGTCTCGCGTCCAGATAAGCGAGGTAGTCGCCCACCCCCCGCTCGAAGGAACGACGCTGGAACTCGAGCGAGCCACGCGCCGACGCCTCCTGCTGGCGAAGAAACTCGTAGCGTTCGGCCTGCTTCTCGAGGTTGACGAGACTCGCCTGCACTTCCTTGTACGCCGTGAGGACGGTCCGCACGTAGCCGGCGGCGCGGGCCTGGAACTGTGCCTCCGCAACCCCGACGTTGGCGCGCAATCGGCCACCCTGAAACAGCGGCTGGGTCAATCCTCCGACCAGGTTGAGGAAGTACTGATCCACCCGGAACAGGTCGCTGATTTCCCCCGCCTGCAGACCGGCGCTCGCGTTCAGCCGGAGGGCCGGATAGAGGTTCGCCCGGCGGGCTCCGATGCGGTAGCGCGCCGCCTCCATCCGTTGCCAGGCCGACCACACATCCGGCCGATTCTCCAGCAGATCGGCCGTGAGGCCGGGGGGAACCGGGCTCAGGACCACGCCGGGCACCGACCCTGGATCCAGCAGATCCTCCAGGGTTCCGGCGTATCGGCCGAGCAGAATGGCCAGACGCCCCCTCGCCTCCTCGAGGGCGCTCTCCTGCACCGGCAGGGAGGCCTGGGTGTTTCGGTACAGGCCTTCGATGCTGTACAGCTCGAAGGTCGTCACCAGGCCCCTGAGATACCGCTCATTCGTGCGCTCGGAGCGCTCCTCGAGGATGTCCACGCTCTGGCGTGTGAGCTCGACCCTGCGGGTGAGCTCCACGACCTCCAGATAGGTGGAAATGGTGGCTGCGATCACCGCCAGCCGGGCCGTCTCGTAGTCCCCCTCGGAGGCCAGGAAGTCGCTGACGGCGGCTTTCGTGTCGTTTCGTGCCCGTCCCCAGAAGTCGACCTCGTACGAGAATCCGAGCGCGGCCGTGTAGGTGTCGTATTCGAGTCGGTCGGGGAACAACGACCCGGCGGGCGGCTGGCCCGGTTCTCCGCCGTCGTCTCCCCCCCCGTCGCCGCCGATCGCCCCCGCGAATCCCGCATTGGTCGGCGAGCTCTGATAGGCGGCGTCCGCGGTCAGCCCGAGGCTGGGAAACAGGTCTGCCCGTGCTATCCGGTATCGTTGCCGGACTTCCTCCACGCGGGCGACCGCTTCCCGAAGATCGAGGTTGGCGGCGAGCGCCGTGTCCACCAGCGCCTCGAGGACCGGATCGCCGAACACGGTCCACCAGCGTTCCTGGCGACGGTCCCCTTCCACGCCGACGCCTGCCCCGACACCGGCAGCGGCCGGATACTCCGCCGGCACCTCGAGCACGACAGCCGGCGTGCGTGGCTCGGGCGCGAACGAGCAGCCGGTCAGCAGGAGGGCGAATGCCGCGAGCGCCGGCGCTCTGCTATGCATGGTTCACCTCCGCCTCGCGGCCTGCCAGGCCGTAGTACAATACGTCGAAAACGTGCGCCTTCCGCTGTGCGACGAAGGCCTCGAAGTCCTCGCGCGCAAGCGGGTTCATCATCTTCACGGTCGGGAGCGCGACGAAGAAGAAGACGCAGGCGGAGACGACCGTCAGCATCAGCTGCTTGGGGCTCACGGGCCGGATTTCCCCCGACTCCATCGCCCGGTCGATCGCCTGCTCCATGGAGCGCTGCGGCGACCCCTCGGTTTCGAACGCGCGGGCCAGCATCTCTCCGAGCAGCGGATTGCCCGCCATGTTCTCGGCCACGATCCACATCGCCATCGACTGGTGCTCGTTCACCGTGTCCACGTAGTGATCGATGAACGCCCGCAGGGTGTCGGCGAAGGTTCCGGCTCCCGGCGGCGCATCGAACGTCTCCAGGAACTGCGAGAACATGCGTCGGGCCACCGCCTCGTAGAGCTGCTGCTTGGTGCGGAAGTAGTAGTGCAGCAGCGGCCGGTGAATGCCCGCTTCATCGGCGATCTCCTGCATGCGCGCACCGTCGCGCCCCTTCCGCGCGAAGACGCGGAGCGCGGCATCGAAGATCCGTGCCTCGGTATCGGCGGCGTCGGCGATCGCCTCTCCGGTCAACGGCGCTTCCGTGGACTGCTCCGTCACTGTTCCGCCCCCGTCTTCGTTGCCCGTATTTGACAGAATGGTCAAACAATACTGCAAAACATCCTGGCGTCAAGACGCCTGTCGAGGATTCGTCCCCGGACAATACTTGACAATAACTAGACAGTTAGGCAAATTGGCGTTGGTATTCAAACAAACCCTGGACAGGAATGCGCCAGTGATCAGCAGGCTCGGACTCATCGACACCTCGATCCTCGACGGCGAACAGGCCCCGCACGGGCAGCAGAACGGAAATGGCGGCCACGGTGGAGCCGGGCGGGCGAACGGCCGTTCAGAGTCGCCCCCGCGCACTCCACGAGAATTCCACTCCATGCCCGCGGCACGACCCGCCGGGCCGGTCGACATGGCACGCGTCGAAGCGGCCGTGCGGGAGATGCTGATCGGGCTCGGCGAGAATCCCGATCGCGAGGGATTGAGAGACACACCGGGAAGGGTGGCGCGAGCGTATCGGGAGATCCTCTCCGGAATGCGGGAGGACCCCGGCATGCACCTGGCCCGGCAGTTCTCCCAGGAGCAGACCGGCGACGACCTGGTCATCCTGCGGGACATAGACTTCGTCAGCGTCTGCGAGCATCACTTCCTTCCGTTCACCGGGAAGGCGCACGTGGCGTATCTGCCGGATCACGGAATGGTGACCGGGCTCAGCAAGCTCGCCCGGACGGTAGACGTCTTCGCGCGGCGGCCACAGCTGCAGGAACAGCTCACCTGCCAGATCGCGGACGCCCTGGTGCAGCACCTGGATCCACGCGGGGTGGCGGTGGTCGTGCAGGCGGAGCATTCCTGCCTGAAACTGCGAGGTGCCCGGAAGGCTCACACCGAGATGGTCACCACGGCGTTTCGCGGCGAGCTGCGTTGGGATCGCGCCCTGCGCAGCGAGGTGCTGGGGCTGATGAATGTGACCTGATCCGAGGCGCGGGCGGTGCGGGGCTCACAGACGTCGAACCGATGCCCCGGCCGCCGCGTGTGCCTCGAACAGCCGCTGTTCGAGGTCCGACGACGGTTCACCGTCGGTCCGCTCGACGAAGTACTGCTCAGCCAGCGCATCCCGAACCGGCACGACGCTGTCCGGAGTGCAGAGTGCCACGATGCAGCCGCCCATGCCCGCGCCCGTCAGCCGGGCGCCGAGCGCGCCGGCGCCGCGGGCAATCGAAACCAGTCGGTCGAGCTCCGGGCCACTGACCTCGAAATCGTCCCGCAGGCTCGTGTGCGAACCGTTCATCAGGCGACCGAATTCCGACGGATCGTCTCCACGCATCGCCGCCTCGGCCCGGCGGGTCCGGTCGGCCTCGCTGACCACGTGACGAAAGCGCCGCAGCAGCGTCTCATCGAGCACGCCGCCGGCCACCTCGATCAGCGCGTCCGGAGCGTACGCCGCCAGCAGGCGCACGTAGCAGCGCTCCCCGGGGTCCACTCCGAGCGCTTCGCCGACGAGCTCCACCGAGCGCTCCACGGCAGCTCGCCTTGCGTTGTACGTGTCGCGTGCCCCGCCTGACTTGTGCGCCTGCACGCCGGAGTCGGCCACGAGAAAACGCCAGCCGTCCGGGACCGGAACCGGGGTCACCCGCAGGGGATCGAACTCGATCCGGGCCGCGTGCCCCTCCCGGGCACACATCGAGATCGCCTGGTCCATGCCCCCGCCTCGGGTCCCGACGTACTGCTCGGCGTCCGCGGCGACGGTCGCCAGCTCGATCGGATCCACTTCGATGTCGGCCAGGTCGAGCAGCGCGAGCAGGATGGCGTTCACGAGCGCAGAAGAACTGCTCAGTCCGGCCGCGACCGGCACCTCTGATCCCACGAACAGGTCACCGCCGCGACCGGCGCCGTAGCGGGATGCGGCCGCGACGGCCGCGGCCTTCAGGTAGTTCCCCCAGTCTCCGTCCACGTAAGGATCGATCTGCGGGGCGAGCCGGAATTCACGGTCCCCGTAGCCGGGATCGGAGGAAGCGGCATGGACGACGCCGTCGTGTCTGGGCCGCACGGCGACGTGCACGGCCTGCTCCAGCGCCATCGGGAATACGGGAAGCCCCGCGTAGTCCACGTGTTCGCCGATCAGGTTCACGCGCCCCGGGGCACGGACGAGACGGTCGGGCCTGAATCTCAATACACGTTCCCGAGCGCGAACAGGGGCTTCCGGGTCGCCCACCGCCCGCCGGTGAAATCGGGAAACGCGACCGGGTGATTGCCCATCGCGATGGACTGCTCCGAAAGCGGGCCGATCACGCTCCAGGCGGCCGCATCGTACACATCCAGCGGCGTCGCTTCGCCCCGCTTCACGGACTCCACGAACGCGTGCATGACGAAGAAGTCCATCCCGCCGTGGCCTGCACCCTGCGCGTCCTCCGCGTATCGGGCCCACAACGGGTGGTCGTACTGCGCCTGGTAGGACTCGAACGGCTCCCAGCGGTGCGGCTCGGGGCTGAGGCCTTCCAGGTAGATCGATCGATTGTCCACCATCCACAGCCCGCGCGTGCCCTGCACCCGGAAGTTCAGCGAGTAGGGCCGCGGGAGATTGGTATCGTGGCTCAGCACGATGCTCTCCCCGGTGGCCGTCGTGAGCACGGTCGTCACGACGTCGCCGAGCTTGAACTCCACGTCTGCGTTCGGGTGATCCTCCCCGCCCTGCGCGATGACGTATTCGTGCAGGCCGCGGGACTTCGTCGCGGTCGAGGTGAGCTGCAGAAAACGGTTGCCCCGGTTGATCCCCAGCCAGTTGCCCACCGGTCCGATCCCGTGCGTCGGATACAGCTCGCCGTTGCGGGTGATCGAATGGTGCGTGCGCCAGACGGCCTCACTGATCGCGCCCGGCCCGAACTCGGCGCCCGGATTGAACTTCACGGCCCGCAGGTCGTGCTGGTAGCCGCAATGGCAGTGCACGAGCTCGCCGAACAGTCCCTCGCGCACCATGCGCAGCACGGCCATCACATCTCGCCGGTAGCAGACGTTCTCCAGCATCATGCAGGGAACGCCCGTTCGCTCGTGCGTGTGCACCAGCTCCCAGCAGTCCTCCACGGTGAGCGCCGCGGGCACCTCCACGCCGACGGCCTTGCCCGCCTCCATCGCGGCGACGGCCATCGGCGTGTGCCACAACCAGGGCGTAGCGACGATCACCGCGTCCACGTCGTCACGCTGCAGCAGGTTCCGCCAGTCCTCCTCGCCCGCCGTATACAGATCCGGTTCGGAACGTCCCGCCTCACGTGCGGCGTCGGCCCCCCGCAGGGCGTGCTCGGGAACGATGTCGCACAGTGCGGTGATCTCGCAGTCGTCCCGGCGCAGGGCGAGGCCGAGCAGCCAGCTGCCTCGTCCGCCGATGCCGATGAACCCGAGACGAAGCCGGTCGGCAGGCCCGTCGCGCGTCCAGCCGGCGAGCGCCGGCGAAGGAACGATCGCGGCGCCGAGCGCCGCGGCCGTACTCGCACGAACGAAGTCTCTTCGGTCGAGAGGCGTCATCGATTCTCCCTCGATGTCGGTTCCGGAAATACGGTTCTGGCCAGATCCACAGGGTCATCGGAGTCGGGGGCCAGCGGGGTCAGGCGAAACGACCAGGATGTCGTCTGGACCGGGATCCTGTATGGCTCGAGCGGCTGTGCGCCCCAGCTGTTGTCCCCGCCGACACCCATCTGTCGATGGTCGACGTGCACGGCGATCAGGTCCCGATCGGGGAGGTCGAACGTGTGCCGCCCGGTCTTCGAGGTGCCCTCGTCCAGGTCCTCCATGAGGTAAGGCAGCGCACTCCAGTCGAACGTCCGCATGCCCACCGCGAGCAGACCGATGCCATCGGCGCCGCGGAAGGTGACCCAGCGGGTGTCCGTCCGCTGCCCGTTCTCTTGGGGGCGGATGTACGGATGATACAGCTCCGCCGGGGTGGAAGCGTAACGGCCGATCGCGGCGCCACTCTTCCGATCGATGTAGCTCTCCTGCGGGCCCCGGCCGTACCACTCGATCCGCTCGAGCTCCGACGGCAGCGCCAGCCGCATCCCGAGTCGCGGAATGTCCGGGAGATCCCCGGTCCTGTCGCCGGGCGTGAACCGCACCCCGACGACCACGTCGCCGGACCCGTACACGTCGTACGAGATCGTCTCCTCGGCACCCACCACCGGGAATCCGATGCGGGCCGTGACCCGGACCCGGGCATCGTCCAGTCTTCGCGGCTCGAGCTCCTCCAGCACCGGGAAGTGACCGGCCTCGCGCCACATCGCCTGCCGGCGCGGCATGCCGTTCCCGAAGTCGTTGTCGGTCGGAGCGCGCCAGAACGTCGGGGCCGGGCCGTGCCGCAGGAGGTCGCGACCCCGGTGGCGGTACCGGGTGATCAGCCCCGTCGCCCGATCGATCCGGAGCTCGAACTCCGGACCTGTCAGGACGAGCGCGGAATCCGTCTCGGTGAGCTCCACTCCGGGAAGCCGAGCCGGATCGACCGCCACCCCGGGAATCGTGCGGGGCAGCACGAACTGCTCCCACGCCCGCACCGTACCGGCCGCATCGCCGGTGAGCGGGTCCGCTGACGTGCGCCGGAACTCCACGCGCAGCAGGCGTTCCACGCCCGGACGGCGAACCGGAGCGGGCAGATCCAGAACCAGGTCCACGGAGTCCTGTGCCGCCAGGTCGAGCTCGTCGATCCTGCCTGCCGCGATCACCTCGTCCGCCTCGGTCAGTTCCCAGTGAAGCGTGAGATCCGACAGGTCGAGGAAGTCGAACCGGTTCACGACGCGTATGCGACCTGTCTCGAGACCCTGCTCCCGGACCTCCACCGGCTGGTAGACCTTCTTCACTTCCAGCAGATGCGGGTTGGGGCGCAGGTCCGGCTGAACCAGGCCGTTGATCACGAAGTTGCCGTCGCTGGGCGTGCCGGGGGGTCCGAAATCCCCGCCGTAGGCCCAGTAGGGCTCGCCGTCCCAGGTCTCCGCATACAGCCCCTGGTCGATCCAGTCCCAGATGAACCCGCCCTGGAGCTGCGGGTGGGCATAGATCACATCCCAGTAGTCGCGCAGGTTGCCCACGCTGTTTCCCATCGCATGCGCGTACTCGCACATGATCAGCGGACGGGTGCGGGGCCGGCTCGCCCAGTCCAGCAGGTGCGGAATGCGGGCGTACATCGGGGCATATATATCGACGTGAGGCTCGCGGATCGCCCTCTCGTACTGTACCGGCCGGGACGGATCGCGCTCGTGGATCCAGGCCGATGTCGCCTGGAAATTGACCCCGTCGCCTCCTTCGTTGCCGAGTGACCATACGATCACCGACGGGTGGTTCTTGTCCCGCTCGACCATGCGGCGGGTCCGATCGAGGTGCGCCTCGCGCCAGGCCGGGTCGTTGCCCAGCGTCACGGCCGGATCGTAGCCCATTCCATGCGACTCGATGTTCGCCTCGTCCACGATCCACAGACCCAGGGAGTCGGCCAGTTCGTACCAGCGCTCGTGATCCGGGTAGTGGCTGGTGCGCACCGCGTTGATGTTGTGAGCTTTCATCAGCGCGATCTCCGCGCGCATCCGATCCTCGGAGACTACCCGTCCCGCATGCGGGTCGTGTTCGTGCCGGTTGACGCCGCGGACCGTGATCGGGACCCCGTTGACCTTCAACTGACCCCCGGCGATCCGCACGTCGCGGAACCCGATCCGCGCGGCCATCGCCTCCGTGATCCTGCCTGCTTCGTCGACAAGCTCCAGGGACAGGGTGTAGAGATCCGGGGTCTCCGCCGTCCAGGGGGAGGGACTCGAGACGGGGACCTCCACCTCGACCGTGCGCTCGGAGCCGGGAGGGATTCGAGCCGACGCCTCGGCCTCGCCCCGCAGGGCCGGCCGACCGGCCGCATCGGCGAGGCCGACCCTCAGCTTCCTCGTCTCCTCGGTCGAGCCAGCGTTCCTGACGATCGCGGAGATCGCCAGTCGGCCGTTCCCCTCCCGGACATCGAACTCCGGCCGGGCCTCGAAATCACGCACGTGCACCGGCGGAGCAGCGAACAAGAACACATCGCGCTCCAGCCCGCTGATCTTCCAGTAGTCCTGCCCCTCCAGGTATGCACCGTCGGAGAAGCGATACACCTCGACCGCCAACGTGTTGGTCTGGCCGACGCGCACCAGCGGCGTGATGTCGAACTCGGACGGTGTCTTGCTGCCCTTCGTGAACCCGACCTGCTGCCCGTTGACCCAGACATATGCCGCGGACTTCACGCTCCCGAAGTGGAGGAACACACGCATTCCGCTCCACGCGGCCGGAACTTCGAAGCTGCGACGGTGGGAGCCGACCGGGCTCCACGCCTCCGGCACCAGGGGTGGCTCGGGCTCGAACGGGTATGGAATGTTAGTATAGATCGGCACTCCATACCCGATGATTTCCCAGTTCGATGGTACCGGAATCAGCTCCCAGGACGAATCGTCGTACGTCTCCCGCCAGAATTCGGCCGGGCGGTCTGCGCGGTTGCGGACCCAGTGAAATCGCCAGTCACCGTTGAGCGATCGCACCCAGGGAGAAGAACGCCTGCCGGTGGTTCCCGGCGCGCCGATCGCACCTGCACGATCGGGGAAGCGGACCAGCGTCGCGTGCGGAGGCTCACGGCCGTGCCCCGTTACGGCGGGATTCTCGAGGTCGGGGTGCGGCAGACGCGATCCTGCCGCGCCCGGCTCCTGGGCCTGCAGCGGGGCACCAGCGATCAGCGACGGAAGAGAGAAAAGTGCCACCAGCGAACGGACGGCGGCCCGACGAGGCCTGCGATTCAAATCCATTCCGCCTCCACCGTGCGATCCGTCTCCCGGTCTCCCGTGTTCCGGGTCCCGGCCGGCTCGATCAGCACCAGCTGCACTTCATCGGGCGCCACCGGCCGGTGTTCCACCCCGGCCGGGACCCGGTATGCCTGCCCTGCCTCGAGCCACACCTCACCATCGCGGAATTCGAGCCTCAGCCGCCCGGAATGCACGAGAAACAGCTCGTCCTCGTGGGCGTGTGCGTGCCAGTCGAACGTCCCCCGCACGCGCGCCAGCTTCACCTGAACGTCTCCGACCTGCGCGATGATCTTCGGGCTCCAGAGCTGCTCGATCCGAGCGAAGCACTCCGCCAGGTCCAGGACCCGCTCAGAGCGCTCGCTCATTCGCCGGTCGCGACTCCGCCGGGCGGCGTATACAGGGCGCACACGGCTCCGGCCGGATCGCGGATCACGCAGAATCGCCCGCCACCCATGTTGCGGGGGCCGGCCACGATCTGGCCACCCAGGACTTCCACCTTGCGGGCCGAGGCATCGGCGTCTTCCACCACGATGTAGATCAGCCACAGCGGCGGCAGGTCGGCGTTCGTGCCGATCGCATGGCAGATTCCCGCCGTCGGATTCGACGCCCCCGCGGGGATCATGCACCAGTCCTCGTAGTCGCCCATCTCGATCGGCGCCGTCTGCCAGCCGGTGACCTCGCGGTAGAAGTCCCGGATCGGCTCGGCATGCGGCACCGTGAGATCCGTCCAGGCGATCGTGCCTGCGGCCGGCTTGGGGTCGTCGCTCATGTTGCGTCTCCGTTCGGTAGCGGGTCGTCGCGCAGAATCGCGTACAGTTCCGTGTCCAGCAATTCACCGGATTTCGGCAGGGCCTTCCGCTGCGTGCCCTCGTGCATCATGCCGATCTTCCGGAGCACGCGGGAAGAGGCTGGATTCCGGCAGAACGCCCGCGCGGCGATCCGGGTAAGGGCGAGCGCGTCGAAGCCGTACCGCACGACCGCGCGCGCGGCCTCCGTCGCATATCCGCGCCCCCAGTAGGGCACCCCGATCCAGTATCCGAGCTCGCCGATCCCCGTCTCGCGCTCCAGCATCAGGCCGACGGCCCCGACAAGGCCCTCTCCGGTCGCGGTGATGGCGAATATCACGAGGTCGCCGTTGCGGAACGCATCCGGGTGGCCGGCGATCCACGCTTCCGCCTCTCCTTCCGGATACGGGTGA
>Ga0209536_100008752_pt1 | contig 15143 bp, 8 predicted proteins | sample DeeMarSeWOR28_12_FD_187461 | JGI IMG/M metagenome (GOLD analysis project Ga0209536, IMG submission 187461) | Marine sediment microbial communities from White Oak River estuary, North Carolina - WOR-2-8_12 (SPAdes) (version 2) | ecosystem: Environmental > Aquatic > Marine > Intertidal zone >...
ATGCTAATGTTCTGACATCAGTATCATCTTCAACAAAAAGAATCGTTTCTGATCGTTTCTCAAATTGGATTTGTGTATCGAGTCGTGTCTCGTCTCGCTTTTGAACTTCGGCGACGGGCCAAAAAATCTTGAATGTTGTTCCTTCACCCTTATGACTGTCGATGTATATATAACCTTTATTTTGTTTGACAATTCCATAGACTGTCGCCAATCCTAAGCCGGTTCCTTCTCCCTCTTTTTTTGTAGAAAAGAACGGCTCAAAAATATTCTGTTTGGTTTCTTCAGTCATGCCAATACCTGTATCGGACAGTTCAATTTCAACAAACTTTCCTTCACGACTACCAGGATAGTTAGCAATTAACTCTTTGGTCAATTCAATCCCGCCTGTCCTTATCCGTATTTTTTTGCCGGCAGATTTTTTAAACTGCTTTTTGATGGCATAATTGGCATTGGCTACCAGGTTTACCAGGATTTGTTGAATTTGTACAGGATCCGCCTTTATCAGAGAAAGTCCATTTTTTAATTTAAGGTCAAAGGCAATATCATCGGATATCAAACGATCTAACATTGTGTGCAAATCGGAAATAACTTTATTGATATCAATGATTTTTGGTTCAATCATTTGTCTACGGCTAAATGCCAATAGTTGACGGATAAGTTCTTCTGCCCGCTTAACACCTTTTATAATATTATCAACATCTTTAAAAAATGGATCGGTACTTTTCAAATTCATCATCATTAAATCGGCATAACCCCGGATTGTTGTCAAAATATTATTAAAATCATGGGCTACCCCTCCGGCCAGCATACCAATTGATTCCATTTTTTTTGCCTGAAATAATCGTTGTTCCAACTGTCGCTGGTAGGTCACATCTCGCAAGATTCCCTGGTAAGCAACAATGGCGCCCTTCTCGTCTCTCACCGCTGTTGATGTTTCCGAAACAAATACCTTGTCACCATTTTTGTTTTTAACCACCAATTCGTAGTCCTTCACCCGGCCTTTTCTTTGCATCAGCTTTTTATATTTTATCCGGTCTTCATGATCAGTATAAAATACTTTCTCGATATCAAGATCCAGTATCTCTTTGACTGATGAATATCCGAACATCTTTGCACCGGCAGGATTTATATCGATAAATCGCCCTTCCGGTGTGGAAACAAATACGACATCCTCTATTTCAGAGAATAAGTGGCTATATTTTTCTTCCATGCGTGTGCTACGGGCGATACAATCCCGGCGGTGAATAGCGCTTGTGAATATATTTCCGGCTAAATTCAATAATGTGACGGCTTCTTCTGGAAATAGAGTCTCCCTCCTTACTTGATCTACTCCTATAAAGCCATTTACCGATCCGTTATACGACAATGGATGTGCAATCATAGATACTGTATTTTCGACTTCCAAAATCGCTTTAATGGTACTCGCTTTTGTCGGCAAATCTTTGATTGACTGTATTTTTACGACTTTATCTTCAAGTATAGGTGTCAGAAACCACTTAAAATCTTCGCCGTCGACCTGATCATGTTGGGCGATCTTTTCTTTTATCCCGCTCCGATAAAATTTATGGGTTAATGTTATTCGTTTATTTGAATCTTCCAATAGAAAGATATAACAACGGTCTGAGTTGATAAATTTTGCGATATCACTCAGAGCCTTCTCGATGGCATCATTTATATCCTCTGCATTTATCTCGATAAACTTTTGTGCCATGTTGAGAATAAACGATTGTACTTCGATCAATCTCAAAGATCCATTAATTCTTTTCAATCCCTTTTTCAATTTGCCCTCTATCAGGTTCTTTCTACTTACCAATTACTATATTTTAAACTGTCTCTTAATATCTTTGATACTTGAGTATTTTTTATTAAAGACAGGATAAGAGGATAAACTGGATTGTTAATCCTGTTATCCTGTCTAATATTTTAATCACGTTATTTCTTATAATCTTATTGAATCAAAATCATCTTCCTAATATCTGTAAAATCACCCGCTTTTATTCTATAAAAATAGACGCCCGTTGCAAAGCCTGATGCATTCCATTCGATTTGGTGATAACCCGCTTCTTTTTTCTCTGATACTAATGTCTCCACTTTTTGTCCGAGTACATTAAATATGATAAGTTCCACAAATCCTGTACTCGCCAATTCGTATTTTATAAATGTGGTCGGATTAAACGGATTTGGGAAATTCTGTGCAAGGCTATGAACTGCCGGGACGGATTTGTATTCGTTGTTGATGTCTTCAATAAAATGTGATGTGCCAACAATCAGCTGATACTGAATATTCATTGATGATGTTTTAATAGACTGTTTTCCATAATTCACCTTTGTCTGTTTGGATACGACGGTCCAGTCGAAGGCTTCAGGTAAATTATAGCTCTCAAAATGAATTTGTTTTATCGCACTGAGATTGCTTATCATCTCAATGTTATAAATGTATCCATCTTCACCGGACGGACGAAAATCGGTGGATAGCTTTTTATCTGTCTCGTGGTCAATCAAATAGACAGAAATATAGTCTCCTATGGGCAGCGGTTCAGCATGGTCATATTTATCAATTCCTTTAAGGGCATCATTTATGGCGCCGACGTAGTTGAAATGGTCTTTTTTCCCGCTAACTTCAGCGGATATTTTTATCTGCCAATTACTTTCAATCAACGAATCAACAGATTTAGGTAAATTTTTTCTTAAACCGGCATTAGTGGCTGGAATGGATATAATTGTATCATTGGAAGCATGTACAGCATACCCTTCATAGGGTTCCATAGTGGCTGCAAATGGCCAATCATTTCCATCATAATATCGTAATGCTAAATTTGTGTTCAAATGTATCCAATTGATAGGAAAAGAGAAGGGCGTGGAAATCATATTCCAGCCTTTTTTCAATTCAATCCTATAATCCGAACTTGTTATGACGGACTGACCATCGTGAACATCCAAGTCGACCGGATCTTTTGAAATAAGCCAAATTGCTTTACCTGGTGGTAATGTTTGGTCCATATTGGTTATTTCAGAATATCCGGAACCATCATGGCATTCAAATATCCGGTACTTACTGTTATCATATGGACCCAGATTATCAACAAATAAATCAGTTAAATTCTGCCCTTGCGTAGAGAAGGGGAGTGAGATCATTCTGTATGATTCTCCCGGAATTTGGTATGGAAACCTTAAAAAAGGTATCTGAACGACCAATGCAATTGGTTCCTCCCAACCTTCATCCGGAAACAGGGAGATAGTCTGGCCTTGATGAGCAATTACATAATATTCTACACCCTGTTCTGTAATTATATTGGAATCTATTTCTGCAGACCAGCGTATTGTTCCACTCTGATGTTGAAGGTGAAATGGTGTAAAGTTGCTCTCACCGCCTCTACGAACATATACGATTGCAGAATCGATTGGAATATAAGATTCGATCCGAAAACTGAATATTGCCGGTTTACGGTTCAGGAGCGGATCGGTCGTATTCACAAGATCAGCTGATATTGTTGAAGCACCATTTCCAATTCCTGTCCCCGATAGAAGAACGATCTTGATCGGATTGAAGGGATCATTACTCTTAATCCATAAATTGGCCTGATCCGGCCCATGTTTTGATGGGGCAAATTGGATTATCACCTCTTGCGAATCCTGAGGGGAAATACTGATAAGCGTTGTAATATTTATTATTGAAAATGCATTCGTTGAGGAGCCTGTAATATAGATACTGTCTTTTGGGATATTGAGTATAGCATCACCGAAATTGAATATGTGCAAGGATTGCCTGGCGAAGCTGCTGGTATCGACAAGGTTATATTCCAGGATATCTGTGGAAAGTGCTATCTCTGGCAAATTTCCTGTACTTACTCCCGTACCATATAATATCAGCTGCAGCTCCTGATTTATAGGATCATTGCTTTTTATCATTAAAATTCCCTGGTTAAAACCAGGTTCTTCCGGATTAAAACGAATACTGATCTCCACAGAATCATCAGGATTAATCACGATATCGTCATAAATATCCATGATTGAAAAAACGTTTGTGATTGAACTTGTAATATATATACTATCCCGGGGAATAATAAGATCACTCAATCCTCTGTTAAAGATAAAGAAATTCTTCTGAGAAAATGTGCTCGTGTCAGTCTCCTCAAATTCGAGGGTATCTGTTGATAAGCTGATCTTAGGAAAGAAGACGGGAACTGTACCTGTCCCTGATAATGTAACCGCCAACTCAGGATTTAGAGGATCGTTACTTTTTATCCGCAGTATATTTTGTACCGGACCCGGATCATTAGGTTCGAAGCGGATGAGAATTGCCACAGAATCTTGTGGATTGACTCTCATATCATCAAAAACATTCATGATTGAAAAGACATTATCGGTCGAATTTTCTATGTAAATACTATCCCGCGGGATAATCAGGTCAGCGGTTCCTGTATTATGAATGTAAAGATTCTTTTCCGAAAAGGAGTTCGTATCGACTTCGTCAAACTCAAGAATAGTTGCAGATAGGAAGATGTTAGGTTCAGGAGAAGTGTCGATGCCAATCCCGCTTAGTAGTGCACTTACTTCATTCTGATATGGATCGTCTGAAAAGATTCCGAGATCCGCTGTAAAAGAATCGGGTTCAGTCGGTCTGAAAAGGACCGGTAAAATCAGACTATCTTCCGCATCAATAACCTGCGGAAATACAACTGTCGTGTCTTCAAATGTAAAAACAGAATTCCTGGGGTGAATGACAATGCTATCGACAGTTAGTCCTGAATCAAGGGTATTATAGATAATAAGGTTCTTTACCGAGCTTGAATCGATGGGTACGGAACCAAAATTAAGTGCGTAATCCGATAAATTTAATCCGGGAGCAATACCTTCTCCGCTTAGATCTATCAAAACAGTGCTCTGAAATGGATCATTGGAAAAAAGTGAGATCTGAGCATTGCTTATTCCTCTTTCAATAGGGGCAAAGCGGATAGGAAAGGTGACATTGCTTTCTGTATCTAATAAATAGGGGAATGATATTGTTGTATCAGTCATTTTAAAAACATCATCAGAAGGCGTAATAAGAAGACTGTCAATCTGCAAAATATCGTTTCCCAAATTAAAGACTGTTAAATTTATGGTAGAATCTGCTGTAAGGGGTAAAGCATCAAATTCTATCTTTGAGGATGATAACAGTAAAAGAGGCGCAAGTCCTGTACCAAATAAATCTACCGTTTCTAAAGGTTGATAAGGATCATTTGAATAGATAGATAAGTCTGCTGATACATATCCCCGCTCTAATGGGTTAAACTGAATTGATAAATCGATGCTACTTTGGGGCTCCACAAGAACTGGAAAAGTGAAAGGTCCATCAAGAAAGGTAAAACCCAAATTAGACGGTTCAATCGTTAAATTATCGATCCTAAGTGTATCATTACCATTGTTACTGATATTCAGTAACAAGACAGAATCAGCTAACACGACTACCGAATCAAAATCAAGCGTCTGCTGACCCAATTCCATCACGGGACCGAGACCTGTACCACTCAACGAAACTTTGATTTCGGGATTGTCACGATCATTACTCAAAATAGTAAGTGTATCCTTATAAGAGATGGTTGAATCAGGGGTAAAAGTTACCGTGATAATTTCTGTGGATAAGTCAGGATTGATAATAAATTCGCTTTTATCCAGCATAAAATTTGAAAGTAGCGGTTGGATGGCCTCGATATACAGTGTATCGCCACCTAGATTCATGATAGGTAATTCTAATTGTTGATCCTCAGTTATTTGTACAGGACCAAAATTCAATTCGGTTATCGGTATGTCGATATGAGGTAAGACACCCTCACCCGATATGGGTATTGAAACAGTGCCGTGTGATTGAGTTTGAAATATTAAATTTGATGTGTATCCTCTTTCGTTTTCGGGTGTAAAGGTCACGGCCACTTCATTACTGTCCCTAATTTCTATGGAAAATGAATCTGAATCCGTGGAAAACACACTGTAATCATTACCTTCAAAGAGAATATCAGAAACAGTAATGTTCTGATCACGATAGTTTAAGATATTTAATAAAGTGGTTTTAGAGGAATCCTGTGTAACTCTATTAAAATCATATATTTGTGGTTTTATATACAATGGAGGGTACCAACCAAACGCCTGTGGACCACCATAGGCTCCCATGTCATTGCGGGATGTCCCCAATGAAGGCGGAAAAAACCAGTCTGTATAAGAAAAGTTGGGATCACCGGCATCGATACATGCTGATCGTGGGGATTGCGGGGATAATGTATAAGATCTTCTGTCAAGAAAATCAGGAATGGCATTAATATTTCCTAATCCGGGATATAAAGTTTCTCCCTGAATATCACTGTATGTTACATTCGTATTACCGTCTTGTGAATCAATCTGAACAGTGTTATAATATATAATTGAGTTTCTTACAGTTAAATCTCCCCCCGGACAATCGATTCCTCTGTCCTGGTTATCCGCGATAACCACATTTGTAACATGAATAATATCATTATTGTTCGTCGACAAAATTCCTGAGATTGCATTATCTGAAATGACGGAGTTGACGACCGTCACCTGTGAATCATCTGTTTCGATCCCGTTGTTATTGTTATTTCTGATGATACAGTGTTGAATTTGAAGACTTGTGCCTTTGAGAAAGATACCATTCTCTTTGCTACCAACAATCAGGCAATTGGATATCTGAGGTTGCGCCTGGTCAATATGGATGCCATGTTTGCTGGCACCCTCAATTCGACAATATTTTAAAGAGGAGGAGACAGCAGTGTTTTTAAATTTAATACCTTCCCACCCGTCGCTATTATCCGGGTGAGGCTGAAAATAGATTGAGTCGCTGTAAAATCCTTCTGCCCAGAGTGACCCATCGACTTCAAATTTATGATTTCCATCAAACTGAATACGGACACCAGGTTCAATTGTCAAATCAATAACAGAAATATTATCGGTAATAATAAATAGAGAATCCTCTGCCGTCCAGGTTTCGCCATCAATATCACCACTTTTATATACTTGAGCAAAGAGTGACCCATAAATTAGAATGATACAGAGTGTGATGTGAATAAAATTTCTCATATGATATTCCATTATTATTCAGGAAAATTCGGTGGTTCAGGTAGTGAAGTTTTATTTCCATTTTGATCATCACCATTTCCTGATCCTGATACGACAACGGCAATGATTGCAGCTGCTGCCAGACCACCGGCCCCAATAACCAACCATTTGTTTATACCCGAAGATTCATTTGTCATAGCCACTTGTTTTACTTCTTTTCTCACTTCTTCAACAAGATTCACAAATCTGGGTGTTTCCTGTTCAATCGTAGGTTGATAGGAAGGATCCAGCTTGAGAATGATCCTGATATTGTCTTTTGTCAGACTGGTATCCCCTGTAGCCAGATATGTCCGGGCTAAAATCGTGTATGATCTCACCTGGAGATCCAATGGCAACGATTGGTCCTGGAGGCATAGATTTACAATCATTATTGTCTGTTCAAATTCCCCATCGTAATAGTATTCTTCAGCCTGATCCAGTTTTTCCGAACAATCAGACTGATCTCCTGCTAACAAGACAGTGCTATTTCCGGGAATCAGTGTATAAACCTGAAGATGCAAAATAGCTATAATCAAATAAGATATGAACACTTTAGGTCTCTTCTTCATAGTCAGTTTAGTCATATCAAGCTCTTCTTCTACTTGTTTCTAACATTAATAGAGTACACAGAAAACTAAAAAGTTAGGTGATCGATGCAACAGTATTATTCGGTTTTTTTGAGGATAATTGTATGTTCATTACTTTCATCTTTGTCAACAAAAATTAATTTTTCTTCTTCTGTATTATACCCATCCAGTTTCAAACTAAGTTTATGGTTACCCGGACGAACCTTAATATCAGCCGGGGTTGACTTACCCGTTGTCTCATTATCAATAATAATCTCTGCGTTGAGAGGAAAACCCTTGTCATCAAATGCGGCAATTGAAACAGTAACATTCCGGTTAAAGTTAACAATAATTTCTTCTTCGCTATTGGCTCCCAAACTGATTGTTTTTTCCCAGCGACCAAGAGTTGGATGGGTTACTGTGATTTTATATTCCTTCACAGGTAGCGTTACTTCATATTTTGTGTCCGCAGATTCTTTCTTTATCTCATCATCTATAAAGATTGAACCCCAGGGTCTGACCTGAATAGTTAATTTGCCTTGCTGCTGTACCAGGTCAATGGTTTTTGTTACGGTTTCTCCCTCCTTCACCTCAATTTCTTCAGTGATTGAAGCATATCCGTCTTTTTGCACTTCGAGTTTATGTTTTCCAACCGGGATATTATCAAGTTTTACAGGCGTATTTGAGTCAGTTGTTTTTTTACCATCAATGATGACATTCGCAGAGGGTGGATTTGTAATAATATCCAAACTACCGGTGAGAGGCGATAGATTGACATTCAGGTCTCTGTTCTGTCCGGATTTCAGATTGACCTGATTCTGATTAATCGCATACCCATCCTTTTTAAATGTTAATTGATATTCACCCGGCGGTATATCAGCGATGTTAAGTGGTGTGTTACCCTTAAATTTTCCGTTTATATAAACTTCAGCAGCACCCGGTTCAGAATTAACTTTGATCAGGGCATTTGAAACAGATTTTGCTGGTATACTTCTGGTCGGCGTGGTTACCTTTTCGGAAATACGAACTTCATTTTGTACAATTGACGATTTAAGGAGGAAGGATAGACTAAGGTTGTTTCCTGGTTTTAATACAACAGTTGTATCTATTGGGAAATAATCCGTTTTCGAAATTTTTAGAGAATATCGACCGGGTTTCAAAGACAATTTATTGATCGGAGATTTTCCGATGGAATCATTGTCAATGATGACCTTCGCAGATGAAGGTTGGGTTAAAAGTGTTAACTGCGAAAATCGCACGGTTTCTTTTACAGGCTTCCTTTTGGGTGTTGTAGAGGGATAAAAAAAATACATCAGGATCAGGATCATAGCGATCAGGCTGCTAATAATCCCGATATTTCTGATATATTTTTTACTTTTTATACCAGATTTTGACGACCTAGGACCAGGTAATTTACCAAATTTGAATTCAGATTCAGTATGTCTGACAGGTTCATTTATTTCAACCAGGGTAAAATCAGATTCAATATCCGGGCTTTTTGCTTCAAATTTTCGGACTTCTTCAAGCATTTCGCCTGTTGTCTGATATCGATCTTCCGGATTTTTCTCGATCGATTTCATGACAATCTTTTCAAGTTCAACCGGTATTTTATCATTATATACAGAAGGTTTGACTGTATCTTTGCGTATGATCGATTCACGAATGTCAAAGTCAGATTGAAGATCTTTGAAGGGAACCGTTCCGGTGATCATTTCATAGAATGTCATGCCGATAGAGTAAATATCGCTTCGTTCATCGGTATATTGAAATCCCTTAACGTGCTCCGGTGACATATAGTAAAGGGTGCCTCCACTGGTAACAGTGGCAGTATTTGTCATAATGGTTTGATCTTTAGCCAGTCCAAAATCGGTGATTTTGACATTTCCAGCGGTGGAGATCATGACATTATTCGGTTTGAGATCACGATGAATAATTCCCGCACTGTGGGCATGTCCGATAGCCTTAAGTATTTGTTTTAATATTGCCAGTGCATTTTGAAGGGGAAAGGCACCCTTTTTTCGTATAATATCGAGAAGATTGATGCCATCGACATATTCCATGACGATGAACCATTGATCATTATATTCGCGCAGATCGTATATTCGCACAATATTGGGATCTTCAAATTTTGCCAGGGCTTTTGCCTCAGTCTGAAAACGCTTAATGAAATTTTCATTCATTGCCAGACCGGGGGCAATCATTTTCAAGGCGAATAGTTTGTCCAATTTGACGTGGATTGCCTTAAAAACAACGCCCATGCCACCGAGACCAATATTCTCGATGATTCGGTAGTTATCAACTACTTTTCCAATAAATGATGAGGACATACTATTTAACTTTAACTAATATAAACGAGCACTTCTTTAAATATCGATCCATGTTTCAGGCACATTGTTCGATATCAATTCTTATAATCGTCAGATTGAGATCTAAGTTTATGAAAAACATTGTTTTTGTGGATCGATTTACAAAAATGAGAATTGTTATTAATGTAGGTTTCTCGCACCCCGACATAGATGTATCCATCCAGATAAATGTCAGGCTGAAATCATCCATGATTTCAGCGGTGCAGTGAGATTTAAATTATATTATGTGGATTATTTCGGATGAAAACTTTAATGATCGATTTTATTCGTCATTCATTTCATAAGAAAGGGCGCCGGAAGGGCATTCCTTTACCTGATTAACAATTTGTTCAGTTGTTGCCCCTTCAATATTTACCCAGGGGCGTTTTTGGGGATCGAATACTTCTGGTAATCCATTAAAGCAGATGGTGGAATGGATACATTTTGCCGGTTGCCAGATAACAGTTACTGCACCATTTGAGTATTTTTTTGTAATGTCTTTCATTGTAATTTCTCCAGATTGTTGTGTATATAAAATACGAATGTACTAAATATTATTCCAACCAACTAGCCCCAATCTTTAGATTGGGGAGGGATACAATTTTACACACGGGGCTTTAGCCGGCAATAGATTGGAATCAATTTTGAGGCTGAAGCCAGAAATTGAGAATTCTGTTTACCCCTATCTAAAGATAGGGGCTAGTGAGCAAATATATATGGTAGTGAGGTATTTATAATTTGGAATATTGCCCAATTATTTTTATATTTCGTCAAGTAACGAAATGATTGTGATCTTATTCTAATTAGAAAAAAATGAAAAATATCTTAATTCTATGCACCGGTAATTCCTGCCGCAGCCAAATGGCAGAAGGATTTTTAAAATCATTCGACATAGAGCTCGAGGTTTATTCGGCAGGAACAGGACCTTCGGACCGGGTTCACCCAAAGGCAATAGAAGTTATGAAGGAAGTCGGTATTGATTTGAGTGACAACTTTCCAAAAAATGTTGATCAGTTTCTTGACCGCCCTTTCGATTATGTCATTACCGTCTGCGACAATGCCCGTGAAACTTGTCCCATATTTACTGGTATTGTTAACCATAATCTTCATATCGGTTTTGATGACCCGGCAGAAGCCACGGGTACAGAAGAAGAAATCTTTGCTGTGTTCCGCCGTGTACGGGATGAAATCAAACGTGATTTTGGTGAATTTTATGTTAACAATTTAAAAAAGGTGTAATTTTAGTTTGGAGCTAGGAATTTGGAATTGGGAATTTTGAATCATCATTGGATCGGGATACGAGATACGAGATTCGAGATAGGAGATACGATTATCTTTAACCGAGTTCCTAATTCCGAATTTCCAATTCCGAAAGCAAAAAAAAGGACAAAATTACTATGTCTGTTATAACGAAAAAATTATCCTTCCTCGATCGTTACCTCACCTTATGGATATTTTTGGCAATGTTTATTGGGGTTTTTGCTGGTTATTTATTTCCAAAAATCGTTGGTTTCTGGAATTATTTTCAGGTTGGAACAACCAATATTCCTATCGCCATAGGCCTGATTCTGATGATGTACCCACCATTGGCGAAGGTTAAATACGAGGAACTGGGAGATGTCTTTAAAAATGTAAAAATTTTAACCTTATCACTTGTCCAAAATTGGATAATTGGTCCCGTATTCATGTTCGTACTTGCGATTATTTTCCTTAGTGACTTGCCTCATTATATGGCAGGATTGATCTTGATAGGTCTTGCACGGTGCATCGCAATGGTGATCGTCTGGAATGAGTTGGCACATGGTGATTCTGAATATGCCGCCGGATTAGTTGCTTTTAATTCAATTTTTCAGGTGCTCTTTTTTTCAGTCTATGCTTATGTATTCCTAACTCTTCTTCCTGGTTGGCTAGGATTACAGACGTTTGCTGTTGATATTACAATCGGACAGATTGCTGAAAGTGTTTTTATTTATCTGGGTATACCATTTCTGGCCGGTCTGATAACGAGAATCGTTTTCTTGAAGCTAAAAGGAAAGGAATGGTATGAAAAAAATTTTATACCCAAAATTAGTCCTATTACCTTAATCGCATTGTTGTTTACAATTATTGTCATGTTCAGCCTTAAGGGTGAGGTAATCGTAAAAATTCCGCTGGATGTGGTCAGAATTGCCATACCTCTTATGATCTACTTTGTGGTTATGTTTTTAGTGTCATTCTTCCTAAGCAGAAAAGTAGGAGCCAACTACGAAAAAACAACCACACTGTCATTTACGGCAGCCAGTAATAATTTTGAACTAGCGATTGCGGTTGCTGTTGCTGTATTCGGGATTAATTCCGGTGAAGCATTTGCAGCAGTTATCGGACCTCTGGTTGAGGTTCCCGTGCTCATTGCTTTGGTTAATGTAGCGTTGTGGTTTAGGGGGAAATACTTTGTCCCGGAGAGTGAGGTGAGTCGTGCACCTGAAATTTCGCGCGAGAAGGTATAGGGGGTATAGGGGTATAGGGGTATAAGGTATATAGGGTTTATAAGGTATATAGAATTCATATGCTCTATGCCGTTAACCTTCTCTTTAAACCTCATACACTATCTATACCTTATGTACCCTATACACCCTATATACCCTATATACCTTATACCCCTATACCCCTATACCCTTATACCTTTAAACCCTCCAGCCCTTACCTCTTCTTATAACTGATGGACATCCCACTCCCACTCTCATCCACTGTCGTTTCTAAGCCCGGTAGGTCTTTGATATAGTCATAGAACTCCGCCGTTCCGCCTCCAAACCATGAACTTTTCTTGACATTATGCGCTGTAAAGCAGCCGCCGACAACGAGTTTTGGATAAGTATCTTTAAAATAGTTTATATACCAGTCTTTATCTGCGTCCGAGAAAATGAAATCAAAAGGTCCCTCTATTTCCTTGACCATTTCATGGGCATCACCCAGACGCGCATCAATATATTTTAACAGACCCGCCTTTTTGAAATTTTCAAGGGCCTGCTGATAACGATTTTCATTTATTTCAATTGTGATGAGTTTCCCGCCCGTTTTGCTCAGTGCCCAGGCAATCCAGATCCCTGAGTGACCGGTAGAAGTGCCTATTTCAAGTGCTCTTGTATAATTGTATTTTAATATGATGTGATAGAGAATTTTGCCGTCCGATTGCGGAACATTCCAGTCATCCCATTCTCCTTCCATTTCTTCCAGAAATGATCGAACAGAATCATCAAGAGCAGGATTTTCGGCTATTTCTTGCGCCGATGCAGCCGGAACAAAAAAGATATACATGCTGCTAATTAGTATAATAGAAATAGATCTCAACATTGTCGACACATGGTATCTCTTCATTATTATTCCCTCACAAAAATGAACTTTACCATTTTAATCTTGATTCATATTTTTACATCAATTATAACTACAATTATTATCCAATATCTAATATTATAACTTCAAGAATCTTCGACAACTACAAAGATCCCTGCGGGATGACATCGAGCATCGAGGATCGAGGATTCCCGAAAAAAACGTTCACCTCCGCTGAACAAATCGGGATGAAACCATCCTAGATCAATTTTCATAGGTTTTCACATCATCAATCCAGAAAACACTTTTTGCGACTTTTTCTCCTGCCACGGCCAGATCCTCTTCATCCATCCCCGGCCCGTGTGGCTGGCCATCGAGAATAAATTGACGTACATCTGAGCGCCAGCTTCCTGTACGGAAAACCAGCCTTTCAAGTGTCTTTGTCTCGATGTCAAATTCGATCCCTGTTTTAACTATTATACCATCCAACCAGAGATCATATTCTCCCTCATCACAATCAAAAGACAGTTTTATTTTATACCACTTATTAACGCTAAAGGGCACCGGCCAGGGTTCGACACTGCCCAGGTCGAGATTAAGACCTTCAAGACGTGGATCAAACCTAAAACGCAGGGCTCTTTCGTCTTTTTCGTTATGTATTTCGAACTCCAGTATATCTTTTCCCAAATTCTTTATAAAAATACTAAATTCAATAGTAGCCTTAGAACTCGGCGGAAAATGTCTTTCCGCACAGGCATAATCATAAGGTTCTTCATCAACCAGTTGTAAAACCTGATTATCTGTTCCGGGTAACTTAAAAATATCAATGGGTGCCCACTGGGGAACATAGAGATTCCAGAACTCAAGATCTGATTCAGATTTCAATCCATCAAAATTTTGATCAACATGTTTATCAACGATACCGCTTATGGGCAAGCGGGTGCGGGTAACCCACATATCCTCTTTACTCAAGCTGTAGGTGTTCCACATGTGTTCTCCGGGCGGGTTTCCATTACCCTCAAAAATTCCCCGAATATACTGTGGACCTGAATTTTTTGCCCATCCGTAATATTTCTTTGGGGGATGTTCTCCATGCAAACACAACATATTATCAAAATGGTATCCGTCTTCACTGGTCATAACCACCATCGGAAAACGATTTCGACGGGTAGCAGAGTGATTGTATACTAATGCATAACGCCCATCCTCCGTATTCTGCCCCCAGGTTTTGGCACCACAGGTCATCAGAGTTTTGTTTAGTACAAAATCAGTCCAGGATTGTCCTTCATCGGGGCTAAGGGCGCTGATCTGATGTTTCCAGATGCCGGTAATCACACCATCGGGGCGACGAAAATAACTAAATGCTTTGGGTTCATATTCACCTGGATTAATCGTGAAAAATCCGTCCGTAGCTCGGTCTTCTTCCCACCATTGGAGCGTGACCAGTTTATTTGAAAGCAATTCGTCACAGGCAGTCACAAATCCCTGATCGGGACTATTCTTATAAAATGGAAAATCTGTATTGTCTTCGTTCCATCCGGCATGTCGATTATAACGAATGAAGTATATCGGGCCGTAGCTTCCATCTTTATAGATCTCTCTGACAACCCGGCCAAGACCATGACCTTTGTTAGGTCCGATACGTGATGTTGGACAGAAACTGTAAAAACCCAAAGTCAGCAGCCGATTATCAGATGAGATGTAGAATCCCATTCTCTGGTGCATAACGGCGATTGTACCTTTTGGTAACAAATAGCTATTGCCTGATTCAGGATCTTCGTAGGTTATTTCAGGGAGAGGATACTCCGGAAATATGATTTCAGGATTATGCCAA
>Ga0209536_100008753_pt1 | contig 15143 bp, 15 predicted proteins | sample DeeMarSeWOR28_12_FD_187461 | JGI IMG/M metagenome (GOLD analysis project Ga0209536, IMG submission 187461) | Marine sediment microbial communities from White Oak River estuary, North Carolina - WOR-2-8_12 (SPAdes) (version 2) | ecosystem: Environmental > Aquatic > Marine > Intertidal zone >...
CGGTCTGTCATGCTCAACCGTTCCAGGGGTTGATCCCGCCGGTGGCAGACGTAGCACGCTTCCGCTTGGAGGTCTACGTTGTTGCCGATCTCATCCTTTTGACTGGAGAACATGATGGCGCCGGTTTTGTTGAAGATCCGTATGTTTTCCACCCCCTGCTGAGCGCCGATGGCTTCAATGATCTTGTGCAGGCTCTCCCGCTGATTCTTGAGCATGCTGTAATGGGTGCCACGCTTCACCGTGTCACTGAATTGGTTGACATTCTCCACCATTCGATCAAAAGCCTGCCTCTCCTGACTCGAGACCAGGTAAAAAGTAAGGGCAAGAACCGCCACCAAAAAGATGAGACCTACAGCCAGCCCCAATTTAAAGCTGAGGCTTTGCCTGAACCTCTTCAGAAATTCTCGGCTTGAGCTCTGATTGTTTGGCCCAGTCATAGGCAACACCCCAAAACCTTTGTGGGTGGTTGTTTATGCCAGGGACGTGCCAGTTGAATTCAAAAACAATATATGAGTTTAATTTCAGTGATTTAAGGAGGTAGAAGCTGGGAGAACTAAATGGATGGTTTGAGTTTTATTGCTGCATAACTGCAACTTTGACGGGATGTATGTTTTATAACTAATTGTTAACTTTGTATTTTTATATTTATTTGAGAGATGCAACGAATTGAAACAAATGTTGCAATTCGTGCAACCTATGTGCATCAAGGAGTGATGCTGTACTTCTTCATCTTCCGCCAGAGAGTGGTGCGATCCATGCCGAGCACCTCGGCAGTTTTTTGTCGATGCCAGTGGTGTTTTTTCAGTGCCTCCTCAATCCGCTCCCTTTCCCACTGATCGCGGCTTTCAACAGCACCCCGTCCGGAAATAGTTTCACCCTCTGGGTCACTCCGTGCTTTCTGAAGATAGATAGGCAGGTGTTTTCGCTCGATCACCTCACCCCGGCCAAGGACGCAGGCATGTTCAATAATATTCTCCAGCTCCCTCACATTGCCGGGATAGTCGTAGTTGAGGAGTATCTCCATAGCATCTTCGGCAATCTTCGATACCGTAGTTCCCTTGGTGACATGGTACTGTTTGATAAAACTATTGATGAGCAGTGAGATATCACCGCGCCGGCTCTTCAGTGGGGGCAATTCCAGCCTCATCACATTAAGGCGGTAGAAAAGGTCCTCGCGAAACCTTTTTTCACGCACCAGATTTTCCAAGATCTGATTGGTCGCCGCAATGATCCGGACATCCACCCGGCAGAGTCGCCTCCCACCCAGCGGATAAAACTCCTTATCTTCCAGCACCCGCAGGAGTTTGGCCTGAAGGGAAAGCGGCATGTCACCGATCTCGTCCAGAAAAATGCTGCCGCCATCAGCCTCCTGGAAACGGCCGGGTTTATCCTTGTCAGCCCCGGTGAAAGCGCCTTTTACATAGCCAAACATCTCTGATTCCAATAGATTATCAGGCAAGGCTGCGCAGTTTACTTTAACAAAGGGGTGGTCCTTGCGCCGCGAGGCATTATGGATGATCTTTGCCAGCAGATCCTTTCCCGTGCCGGTGGGCCCCTCGATAAGGATGTTGGCTTCACTTTCGGCCACCACAGGAAGAATCTCAAAAATCTGCTGCATTAGTGCGTCCTTGCCGATCATATCGGCGAAGGTATATCTGTTGCTGATGGCACGGTTGAGCTGTTGAATCAGGGAGAGATCCTGGAAGGTCTCCAAGCCGCCGATGATTTCGCCCGTCTCGTTGCGGAGCGCCATAAAGCTGGCGCGGATAGGTAGCTTTCGACCATCCTTGGTGAACAATTGCCGATGTAGGTTGGCGAGGCTCTTGCCGGTCTCGATGGATTCCGCCAAACCGCAAGTCTCGCCAGGCAGGTCGCAGCCCGTCAGCTTCTGGTGCTGCTGGCCCAGAACCTCCTGGCGCTGGTATCCCGTGATAGTCTCGGCCATGGAATTGAATGAGGTGATGTAGCCCCCTCGGTTTACCGTAAAAACTCCAACATCAAGATTGTCGAGGATGAGCTTCAACCGATGCTCGTCATATCGAATCCGGTCTAACAGTTCACTGTAAGCAGAGAGGTCCTGAAATATCTCGATGCAACCGGTTACCTCGCCGCTGCTGCTGAGCAGAGGCGAGACCAGCTTGGTGATGTGACGTCGACTTCCAGTTTCGTCGAAAACCTCCATATCAAAAGCTAGGGGCTTCCCACTTGCTTTAACCGCCTCGCTATACATACACTGCCCATGGCATAGGTCGCTGAAAAAAACCTCGTAGCACTTCTTCCCGATAACCTCTTTTTCACTGAGACCAGTGAGTCGTTGCACGGTTTCATTGAAGGAGGTAATTCGCCGTTCTATGTCCACCGTGAAGACACCAATGCCCAGATTTTCCAAAAGCTGACTGAATTGCCCATGCAAAATATGCGTTTCGCTGGATGATGTTTTTCGAGGCACGGCTACCCGTTTCCCGGTAATCAGCAGCGCTTGTCTTGATTTGATACCCAGTGCCGCTTGATGAGTGGCGAAAAACTACAGCAACAGATGTTGCATCCCTTTGCAACAAATAATAACACAATTCGTAAATCTCCTAATGGAAAAAAGCACTTAGTGGTCCAATTCATAAATACGCTACCATTCGGCCGCCAATGCATTCCGCCCAGCAGCGTTGCTCGTCGGTTAAATACTCCCGGTATTCGCCCTCCTCGCGCCTTGCTGGTCAGACGGTTTGATGTTCTCGATATGTCACCGTAATTATGAATTGAACCACTTAGTCATTGCTAAAAAATTTTGCACTCTTATGCACAATGGTATAAACTACTGACAGTTAACTTGGAAATGTTCACTTCCACTCTAACTTCTCTTGTTGGGCATGAACATGGTTTGGTACTCATTTTTCGCAGGAAGACGGAAATGGTTTGAGTGTTTCTTTCAATACTTGAAACGGTTAAAGGAGTCTCATTATGTCGCTGCCAGAAAAAGTCAGTGTTACCGCGATCGTCGACAATTACCTGGACGTCTTTGAACCCTCCACCCCTATGGTTGAGCGCGCCGCGCCTGGCAAGCTCAAAAAGCCGCTTCTAGCTGGACACGGGCTCGCATTTCTCGTGGACATCAGCCAGGGGGGTAGCAGGTTATGTCTGCTTATCGATAGCGGCAACGCCTTTGAACCATTTAGGCACAACATGGAAGCCCTGGGGCGCACACCCACCGAGGTGGACGGGCTGTTTCTAAGCCATGGCCATCCAGACCACTACGGCGGGATTCTTGGTTTCCTGGAGTGGAGGGGAGCGCCGTTGCCGATCTACTGCCATCCCGACGTATTCTGGCCCAAGTACCTGATGACTCCCCGGGGTAAGGTGGGGCCCTGGAAACTGGAACGCGACAAACTTGAGGCTGCTGGAGCTCAGTTACACTGCACCTCCGAAGTCCAGCAACTGAGGGAGGGTGTTTATCTCACCGGAGAGATTCCACGCCGTAACGATTTCGAGGGTCCCATGCCCGGTGCTAAGATAATTAAAGATGGGAAGGATATGGACGATCCTCTTATCGATGAGCAGGCCCTGGTGGTGAATCTGGCAGAGAAAGGGCTGGTGATCGTCTCAACCTGTTCACATCCCGGCATCGTGAACACCATTGACTATGCCAAAGAAATTACGGGGAACTCCCGCGTATATGCAGTGATTGGCGGTCTGCACCTGGCTCAGGTAAAGGAGGAGGTTCTGACTCAGACCGTATCCGGACTCAAAAACTCCGGGGCTGAACTCGTACTCACCGGCCACTGCACGGGCTTCCGCCCCAACTGCATGATGAATCGGGAATTGGCTGGCACCTTCGCGGTCAGCTGCGTTGGCTCTATTGCGACCCTCGCGGCCTAGGCCGCTAGGCAAGTCACTTGGCTACGCCGTCATTGGGTCATTCAACCTTCGCTGTCACCAGGTCGACACAATGAATGAACTCCGATGACGGCGAAGCTATTGTTCTGTACTTCAGTCAACTAACAAGACAATGACTATGAATGACAGCGAAGCATAATGACTTAATGACCATAAATAAATGACTTAATGACCATAAATAAGCGTAGCGCAATGACAGCGCAGCGTTGTAGCTTCCACGGAAGCGGCCAAATGACTGCATGAGATTTGGGAAGCGTGGAATGACAAGTGTTGAGTTGCCCCCCATAGATACCCCCGCAATACTGATCGACCTCGAAGTAGTCTCGCGCAATCTTACCTGGATGCAGAAGAAGGCGGACGCACACGGGGTTGCTCTTCGCCCCCATATCAAAACCCACAAGATACCTGAACTGGCACGGATGCAAACGCGTCGGGGTGCACGCGGGGTGACCGTTGCCAAGATTTCAGAAGCTGAGGTCATGGCCAAGGTCGGTATTGATGATATTTTTATTGCCAACCAGATAGTGACCGACGAGAAACTCAGGAGACTGGTCGCCCTTTCGAGAAAGGTACGGCTAGCTGTCGGTTTGGACAGCATACCCGCTGCCCGCAAGCTTTCGGAGACATTTTCTGCCGCAGGGCTCGCCATTGACTACCTTATTGAGATTGATAGTGGATTGAATCGCTGTGGTGTCTTGCCGGGCATGGACGCTGTGGAGCTGTTTCAGGCGGTCGAGACCCTACCGGCTCTGAAATTTAATGGCATTTTTACTCATGCGGGCCAGGTATACGGAGCAGGTTCTCTCGAAAAAATAGCGGATCTAAGCATTCTGGAAAGCAAGTTGATGGCTGATACGGCCAAGGGTTTCCAAAATCTGGGAGTCCTGCCTGAGATCGTATCGGTGGGATCCACGCCAACCATGAAGGTCTGGCAGGGTCATGAAGGTATCAATGAAATCCGTCCGGGTAACTACATCTTCAACGATGCCACACAGATAGCGCTGGGAGTGGCGAAACCTGAAGACTGTGCTCTAACCGTGCTGGCCACAGTTATCAGCCGACCGGCAAAGCAAAGGGTTGTACTCGACGCAGGCAGCAAGGCTCTCGCATTGGATAAAGGTGTACACGGCAAAGATACGATGCCTGGCTTCGGCATGGTGCTAGGGAGGGAAGCCATGCTTGAAAGACTCTCTGAAGAGCACGGGGTTATGTCCGTCGACCCCAGTGAAGACCTTGAGATCGGAGATACGGTGAGGATAATCCCAAATCACGCTTGCACTGTGGTCAACCTTTTCGACAAGGCTTATGGGTTGAAGGGCGGTGAGGTTGTCGAGGAGTTCAGGGTTGCAGCCCGCGGCAAGAGTCAGTAGACATTAACTGAGGCTCAGGGCGTAGGGCTCAAGGTTATATTTTGTTTGATTTTTTCCTTCATACGGCATGGTGTCTATGATTAACATGATTTCTTTGGCGTCCAACTTTGCTTTCAAGTCCTCGAGGCTGATTAGTTGGTACTCACCTCGTTCTTTTTCAGCACAAGCTTTCATCGCCAGAAACTCGGACTGAACATTCGCCTGGCTTACGCCGACCTTCTTGCTGCTTCCGCAGTCGAAAAGCAAAACCGCTCCCACTAAACATACCACCATCCCAGAGATTACCGTCTTCTTGCGCATGGATATCTCCCTTTCCATAATTTACATCATCTTGGCGACCGCAGAAAGTCGATAGAGTGAATGTTTGCACTATTAATGCGTAATTTCAGGGAAAGTCAAATAAATAATTGTAATGTCTTCCTATGGTGTCCATCAAGAATATCTATACGGTTGGGGGGTATTGACGCTTTATTGCGGATGTCCAGGCTGATTGGAAGAGGCTCTTAACTTCTTGCTAATTGGGCAATCAAAAGAAAATCAATTCCACCTCGGTTCCGGGGGGAGGAGCCAAGGGGGTAATGTGGAAGCGATGGTCTTTTCGTTCACTCAAAACTAATTTCGCATTGCTGACAATGGCCACATAGCAACTGGTAAGACAGGCAATACACCCCGTCTTGCGCTTTACGGCGGCCTGTAGGTTTCCACCAAAGCGTAATTCGAGGGGGGAGCCGTTGGAATCGCGCACCAGTTCGCTCAAGTCATACAGACGGTCCAAACCGGGCCAAAAAAGCTTGATAGAAACCGGATCACCCTCCACAGCGGTATCTCTGTTCCACCAACTGAGGTTATTTCCCGACTTCTTACCGATCGTTGAGAGGGCCGCAAAAACTTCATCGGGTTGGATTTCGGTCTCAATTAGAAATTTGGTTTGACCCCAGGCGGAACCATTGCTGCCGCCAGCCCAACCGATGCCGCAATGGTTTGACTGTTTCAACGTCGTGATCCAGCCTTTGACGCGAACGGTTTTTTTCTCTTCATCGATGACCAGGCCTCCTTTATGTTGAACAGGGGCCAGCGGCAGATCCTGGGTATCCTCACACCTCCCTCCGAGCTGTGCACGAGAAAAGCCGAGATACTCAGAAACAACCAAAATGATTTCACGAGAAGTGACATGTTTTCGGATTTTTTTCAGAAGATACAATCCTTCCGGGCGTCCTCGGGTGTCGGACCCGGCGACGTACTGTTCAAGTACGGCTCGGATCCAAATACCTGCAGTTGCCCGGTATCACAGCCATCTTCACGGTCTCGCGACAGCAGTTCATGAAGCATCCGGCTAGTCGCCTTTGTCGTCTTCTTTCTGTTTATCTGTCGAATCGGGAAACAGGTCGAAGAAAGACCTAAATGGCGTCATGCTCGTCATGGCTTTTTGAGCCATGTCTGAAAGATCAAAACCAAAATCAAGCCATTTGCTGAACTGCTCATCGGCAGTGCGCTTGTAGGTCAGGTAGTTGTTGATGGTCTGCTGAAGATACTTCTCGAAAAATTCGGCCAGGACGTTTTCGCCGTATCGAATGACCAGGTGGAGTAAAGGAACGGGTAAAAGGGCATTCTTCTTTCTCGCCTCCTCCAGGACAATCTGGGTGAGGATAAAGGCGGTAACGTCCTCATTGGTCTTGGCTTCCATGACCTCCACCTCTCGTCCCTGCTTGATTAGCTCAGCCACGTGGTTGAGGGACACGTATGCGCTCTTTTCAGTGTCGTACAACCGCCTATTCGCGTATTTCTTGAGCAGCAGCTTTCCGGCCATCTCGTTTTCTCCAGGGCAGCAGCCTATAAAAAATGTTACAATGCAACAAAAATATAGGCTAAAGGCTAAATTCAGTTTGCAGCTTTGATTAATACTATAGCAAAATATTTTAAAATTAAAGTATTAAATTTTATCGGCAAGAGATTTTGGGACCTTCCCGAGCGGAGTATTTTTTTGTGCAATGCAACATTTTTCTCTTGACAAGTGAAATTTCTGCGTTATAGTTAGCCTATCCTTGATCAAGGAGATGGAAAACAAAAGTCAAATTTCAGGAGGGATGAATAGCATGGAACCTATGGTAGTTGCAAAGCAAATGATTGATCTCCAGAAGGCAACCTTTGATAGCTCTTTTCAGGCTATGGTGTTGCTCCAGGAGCAGACGGAAAAAATGACCAACACCCTTTTTGAGCAAGCCTTTTGGATGCCCGAGGAGGGGAAAAAGGTGCTTAAAGGGTGGGTCAAGGCTTACAAGCAAGGACGGGACGATTTCAAGAAGGTCGTGGACCAGAACTTCAAAAATGCGGAAGCGCTCTTTGAGGTTGGCGAGAAGGCCGAAAAGGTCAAGACCAAGTAAGATCTCATGGGCCGAGGGGACGCTCAGGAATCTGGAATAGTGGGATGAAATTCATAGGGTAGATACGGGTAAGATATAATGGCCCTGGAGGCCCACTATTCCAGGTTTCCACGTGTCTCATCCACACAGGATGTTTGGCACTTTTGGCATGGAGGTACAGCAATATGGACCAGAAAGCAATGCTGAAACAGATGGTGGAGTTCAATAAGACAACTTTTGACAACTCCTTCAAAACCATGGTCATGCTCCAGGAACAGACGGAGACGATGGTGAACACCTTGCTGGGGCAAGCCACGTGGCTTCCCGAGGAAGGCAAGAAGGTCATTAACGATTGGGTTAAAGCCTATAAGAAAGGCCGAGACGATTACAAGAAGCTGGTGGACCAGAGCTTCACGAAGGTTGAGGATTTCTTTGCCGCCTCTGACTAGGTTTACAGGCCGTAGGTTTTTCTTGCCGGGGGATGGTAGGAAAGACAGCCCATCCTGATCAATGCTCGGGGTGTCTTAACAACGAGGCTTCCGTGTTCTCCAGGGGTTCCACTGGCCCAGCCCGCACGATTCATGAATCACGCCCTGGCGTGATCGTGGATATGACCTGGAGGAATGGCTGCGGGTTGCCGCGCCCGGCAGGCAAGAAGGGGCAGCCTGAGCGAGACGATTCACTTGAATATGAGAGTCTTTATGGATAAGCACTTCTTGGAATTTTGGGGAAACTTTCTTCTCAACGCTGCCAGAGGGCAAGAACAGCTGGAAGAAATGACTAAATGGATTCAACAGGGTTTTACGGGTTTTGACCGTCTGAGTGAGATGTTCCGGAAGTGCTACGGCCTGGATGAGAAGAGTCTTGGCGATTCATCAACGCGCGAAAAGGCACAGGCGGATTTTCAGGAGTCTTTTAGTGACTACCTGAGCTTGTTCGGTGTAGTGCCCAAGGAAGAACACCTCGCCCTGGTCAAGAAATACGAGGAGCTCAGACAAAGGGTGATGGACCTGGAGGAGACCAACAGACATTTGAGAATACTGTTGGGAGATAGAGGATTTGATCAGTCCAAGGTGATCACGGGGCTACAGGAGCTGATGGTTGAACAGGGCGAACAATTCAGGAAACTCGTGGAGAGCTTTACCGGTTTATACAACACCGGAAAGAACGACAGTTGATACCCAACGGCAGAGGAAAAGTTTTCACCTGTTTCCTGAAATTCAAGTCAATGATCAGAGGATAGATTTAGACGGAGAAGAGATACACTCCGGTCGAGCCGGTCGAGGAGGTAAAGGGAATGCTAGAGATCAAAGATTCAGTGGCGGTTATCACTGGAGGCAGTGGTGGAATCGGCAGGACGGTTGCTGACTACTGGGTGCGAAATGGGGGTAAGGTGGTCATCGCTGATATCGCAGAAGAGGCTCTGATAAAAGCCGGCGAGGAGATAAAGGCCTCGGGAGGTGAAGTGGTCACAGTCGTCTGCAATGTCACCAGCGAGGACGATTGTGGTAGACTGGCCGATACCGCCATTGCGGAATTCGGCCAGATCAATCTTGTTGCTCCTTTTGCCGGGATCATTGCTGATGGCCTTACACTTTCGCCTGACAGGGAAACCGGTAAAGTCACTAGAAAAATGACTCTGGATCAATTTCAGAAGGTGATTGATATCAATCTGACGGGCGTGTTTTTGACGGTACGCGAATGTGGTGAGCGCATGATCAATCATAATTGCAGGGGTCTGATCTGCCTGGTTTCCTCCACCGGCTCTCTGGGAACGGCGGGTCAGATCAATTACTCTTCGAGTAAAGCGGCCATGTCGGTCATACCCAAGGTGATCACCGCAGAATTCTTCCGCCGCGGTCTTGCCGACAAGATCCGCTGTGTGGCCATCGCCCCGGGATACGTAGGAACCCCGATGGTCAAAGGGATGAATCAAAAAGCTTTGGAAAAAATTCTGGACCAGGTTCCCATCGGCCGCCTTATTGAACCGGATGAAGTGGCCTCGTTGGTGGGGGAGCTCTACCGGAACGAGGCTTTGGCCGGAGACGTTTTTTACATACACGGGGGTCTTCGCCTGGGTTCGCGGGGATAGGGCCGAGGGGGTACAGCAGGGGGTGGAGATAGGAAGAAAAGCCCTGAACGCTGTTTCCGACCCACTGGCTACTCACTACACACACTTGATGCGATGCGCTGGGCGCTTCGCGATTTAATATGGGGATGCGATCATGCAACAAGTGGTCATTGTTTCAGGTGCAAGGACTCCTGTAGGTGCGTTTGGGGGCGGGTTGAAGTCAACGGCAGTTGTCCAACTTGGCGCCCTGGCCCTTAAAGGGGCCCTTAAAAAAGCAGGGCTCAGGCCCGTGGCAACGGAAGATATCACGCGATTTGAACCGGACAGCCTGAAAGACACCGGGATGTTAGAGCTGGAAAAGGAGGGTTACGATTATGATGGCTCCCTTCAGCCGGTCAGAATCGATGAGGTTATTATGGGAAATGTGGTGGGGGCTGGCCAGGGACAGAATGTGGCGCGGCAGGCTATGGTGAAGGCGGGGATTTCCAAGGAGACCCCGGCCTTCACGGTCAATAAAGTCTGCGCCTCTGGCATGAAGGCTGTGGCTCTGGCCGTACAGGCCATTCGGTCCGGCGACTCCGAGGTTGTTCTGGCAGGAGGCATGGAGAACATGAGTCTTATCCCCTTTGCTGTCCCGGCTGCCAGGTGGGGTGCCCGGCTAAACGATACCGCGCTCATCGATCTCTTGGTGTTCGATGGGCTGTATGAAATTTTTTATGGCTACCACATGGGAATAACAGCCGAGAACATTGCCGAAAAATACGGAATTTCCCGAAAAGAGCAAGACGAGCTCGGGGCATTGAGCCACCAGCGGGCAAGAAAGGCCATAGCTGAAGGTCTTTTTAGAGACGAGATTGTCCCGGTTCTGGTACCCCAGAGAAAGGGAGACCCCATTGTCTTTGACACGGATGAACGACCCATGGACACCACCGTGGAGAAGATGGCCGAGTTGCGCCCAGCCTTCACGAAGGATGGCACCGTTACCGCCGGAAATGCATCCGGCATCAATGATGCTGCTGCTGCTCTGGTCTTGATGTCAGAAGGAAGAGCCAAAGAACTTGGTCTGAAACCTCTGGTCAAAGTACGCGGTTATGCAGCCGGCGGTCTGGATCCTGCCTTTATGGGTCTCGGTCCCATACCCGCAGTGCGAAAGATTTTGCACAGCAACAGGCTGTCTATCAATGACTTTGGCACCATAGAGCTCAACGAGGCCTTCGCGGTTCAGGCAATCGCCTGCATGCGCGAGCTCAATTGCGACGCTGAAAAGACCAACGTCCTCGGAAGCGGTATCTCCATAGGGCACCCTATCGGTTGCACTGGCGCCCGTATCATGGTCACCCTAATGGGGGAGATGGTGCGCAACGACTATGAGCTTGGTCTGGCCACTCTCTGCATCGGTGGGGGTCAGGGCATGGCCACTATCCTCGAGAGGGTTTAGACCTGAGTATGAGGTGATGGATGAATCAGGATCGACAGGACACAGCAAGCCCGGAGTTCCTCCTTGGAGCCTGGATGAAAACGGCTACAGATTTTTGGGGGGCCATGACCAAGATGTGGCAGCCCACCTTTGCGACTTCCCCTGAAGCCACGCCCTCCCAAGAGAGTGATAAAGCTCGGCCGCAAGAGCTGTGGGATGCTTCGCTCAATATCTGGCAAACCATGGTGTCGGCCTATAGTACGCCAGAAACCATGGATGCTGCAGTGAAGGGAATGCATGCGCTTCCCGAAATCGCGCTCAAAATGGCAAAAACGGGGTGGGAAGGATATTTTCATTTACAACAGCAATGGTTGGAAAAAGCGGGCCGGATAGGAAGTAAAACTGAAGCCTACAAGTTCGAGGACCTAGATAAGGACACATTCAGGGCGTGGCTGGAAATCTACCAGAAGGATTTCGGCCAGTTCCTGAACATACCCCAGTTAGGATTGACCCGATCTTATCAGGAAAGGATCAACCGGGCTGTGGATAAGTTCAATCTTTTCCAGGTGGAAGCAGCCGAGTTCCTATACCTGCTCTACCTTCCAGTGGAGAAGTCCCTTCGGGTTATGGGTGAAAAGCTCCCGGAGTTGAGCCAGGAAGGCAACCTTTCTGAAAACTTTAAAGACTATTACAACATGTGGATCAAAATCCTCGAAGGCCATTACATGACGCTCTTTAAGTCACCCGACTACACTCGGGCGCTGATGAAGGCCCTTGACTCCGCGGAGGATTTCATTACAGCCAGACAAGATCTGATAACCGACGGTTTGAAAGCCCTCCATGTCCCCACCGAAAAGGACATGGACGAACTCTACAAAGAGCTTTATCTTTTGAAAAAGAAAGTGAAACAGCTCGAAAAGAAGGTGGACAGCCGCTGATTCTCTTTTAGAGTCTGGGTGGGGAGAGTTTTGATGAGTCAATTTAAGATACCCGTAGATCGTATTCTGGCAAAGCTGGCCGAGGACGCCGAGAGGGCCCAGACTATGACGAAAAAGGCGTCTGATGTCTTGCTAGGGCCACTCGACACGGACATTGCCACCACGCCTGGCGAGGTCGTTTATCAGGAAGACCGGCTAACTTTGAGACATTATGAGCCGATTGTTGAAGATGGGCCAAGAACACCCCTTCTCATAGTTTATGCTCTGATCAACCGGGAAACCATGCTGGACCTCCAACCGGGGAGAAGCGTGGTCCAAAATCTTCTAAAAGAAGGTATTGACCTTTATATGATCGAGTGGGGATACCCGACCCGCAAGGACCGATATCTGACCATTGACGACCACGTGAACGGCTACATGGACAACGTCGTTGATTTCATTCGGCAGCGGCACAACCTCCCTAAGATCAACCTGATGGGTGTGTGTATGGGAGGAACGTTTTCCGTTATCTACGCCGCCCACCATCCCGAAAAAGTCCAGAACCTGATTACCACTGTGACCCCCACCCACTTTGACACGGATAAGGGCCTTTTGCATATTTGGTTCAAGGATATTGACGTTGACCGTACGGTGGAAACCTTTGGCAATATGCCCGGAGATCTGCTCAACGTCGTTTTCCTGCTGCTCAACCCTGCGCGGTTGATGATCGACAAGTACGTGGGTTTCCTTGAGAACATTGACAACAAGGTTTTTGTGGAAAACTTCGTCCGCATGGAAAAATGGATTTTTGACAGTCCTGATGTGCCTGGCGAAACCTTTCGTCAGTTTATCAAGGATTGCTATCAGAAGAATCTACTTATTCAGAACAAGATGGAGGTGGGAGGAACTCGGGTAGATCTCAAAAAGATCACCATGCCGCTTCTGAATATTTACGGCCGCTTCGACCATCTGGTCCCTCCTGAAGCGTGCGAGCTTCTCACAAGTAAGGTAGGGAGTAAGGACACCGCGGATATCTGTCTTGATACCGGCCACATTGGCATCTACGTGAGTTCTAAATGCCAGAAAGAACTCTCTCCCAAGATCGCTAGATGGCTGAAAGAAAGAGAAGAGATGAAGCCAAAAACTTCCACCCCGAAATCCCGTGCCAAGAAACCAACCCCAAAAAAGAGCAAAGCCAGTGCAAAAGCATCCTCTAGAAAGAAAAAGAAAGTAGCGAAGTGAACCTGAACAGAGGAATTGAACTCATGGCAGAAAACACAAACTATTTCATAACATTGCGGAAAATAAGCCGGGCTTTTGGAACCACGCTGGATAAAGAACAACTTCTAGAACTCATCATTCAGAGTGCCATTGACACCATGGGTGGAAAGGGTGCCTCGTTATTTCTCATCGATGAAGAAAGCAATCAGTTTGTGCGGGTGGCCAACAAGGGATTGTCCGAAGATTACCTGCGCGCAGGTCTCACACAGCCTCAAAAGCTCACCTCAATTTTAGGAAAAGAGGGTTTCCTTTATGCTCGTGATTCAGCAACGGATCCCAGATTGGAGCACCATGAGATCAAAAAGGACGAAGGTATCGCTTCCATTCTGGTCGTACCCGTAATGGTGAAGGGCAGGCTCGTCGGCGGACTCTCTTTATTTACCTCAAGTCCCAGGGATTTCTCCCACGATGAGATAGATTTCCTCACCGCCCTGGCTGAGCAGGGAGGAATGGCCATAGAACAAGCACGACTCTTTGACCAGCTCAGGGAAAACACGCGAATGATCCTCGACCTGGCTGCGGGGATCAATTCCAGCCTGGATCTGAAGAAAATCTTTCACATCGTCTCAGCCGACATCGCTGAAGTCATGAGGGTGAAGGCCTCTTCCATTCTACTGATTGATAAAGAGAAAGAGACGCTGGAAATTGTAGCGAGCTACGGCTTGAGTGAGAAATATCTCGACAGGGGCCCTCTGTCGGTGGAGAAAAGTATCGTCGAGACCCTCGAGGGTAGACCGGTCCTGGTCAGAGATGCCACTACGGATAAAAGAGTCCAGTACAAGAAGGAAAAGAAGGAGGAGGGGATTGTCTCCATTCTGTCCGTCCCCATAAAGACCAAAGAGGAGGTCATCGGGGTGTTGAGGCTCTATACGGGTGTGCTGCGGGAATTCACCGAGGACGAAATCATGCTGGTCATGGCCCTGGCACATCTGGGGGGCCTGGCCATCCAGAACGCCTCCCTCTACATGATGCTGAAAGAAGACATGGATGACCTGAAGGAAGAGATGTGGAGCCACAGGTCCTGGTTCTAGTTGGAGAACGGGCTGAACACGTCTCGCGTATCAAAGCGTATTAAAGTTTCATGCAAATGGTTCTCTGTCGATGTGAGATGTGGGACATGAGATGGGTTGCAGAGCACCTCGCCCAAATGATCATCCCAGATCGCACATCAGCAAGTCTTTATGGATCTCTCGCTTAGGATTTTGATAAATAAATTAACAGCGGTCCGCCGGTAGAAGCGGACACACCATGGAGGTTGACAGATATGATGACTTGGACGAAACTCTCAGATCAATATTTCCAATGGTGGCAGGAGGCCTCCACCCGTTATGTGGACTCGTTCAAAGAGCAACCCTCTTTTCTGAGGGGTTGGGGTGGGTTCCTAGACCAATCGCTGCAATTCAAGAAGATGGCAGACCAAGTGATGGATGAGATGTGGCACAATTTTCGTTTGCCTTCCCGAGAGGAGGTGACCCAGTTGCACGAGCGGCTCAATCGCTTGGAATCGCTTCTGATGGAACTCCAGCAGCGGGACTGGGCCGCAGAGGTGGACAGCAGAATCATGAAGAAGGGAAAGGTAGCTTCCCCAGGAGATCTGAAATCTTTGCAGAAGAACTTGAATGAATTAGAAAAACGCATCGCCGAGGCTTCCGAACTTGGCCTGGTCAAACGGAGCGTGACTCAGGTGGGAGCCAAGCTGGACACCCTGGCAGAAGAGGCGGAGCGGATCAAGGAAATGCTGGCCCAATCCGGCTCTAAACTGGACGCTTTATCAGCCACTTCCAAGCAGCCGGCCAATAAACCTGTGAAGCAGACATCGGCTGGGGCTAAGTAACCCCT
>Ga0209536_100008754_pt1 | contig 15139 bp, 9 predicted proteins | sample DeeMarSeWOR28_12_FD_187461 | JGI IMG/M metagenome (GOLD analysis project Ga0209536, IMG submission 187461) | Marine sediment microbial communities from White Oak River estuary, North Carolina - WOR-2-8_12 (SPAdes) (version 2) | ecosystem: Environmental > Aquatic > Marine > Intertidal zone >...
AGTCGGACTTCTTCGAGAGTACGATCAAGGAAATCAAAGCGATGAGTCGCAAGAAGGTCGTCTACCTTGGTGACTCAGAACCTGATGAACACACAATTGTGTTTCACAAGGGGAAGATGATTGATATCATCTGTCCTTTGCGCGAGTCGGAGGATTCAACAGGGGCATAAGGTAACAACTCAAAATGAGTGATCTGCAAAATGGTATAGCCTATTGGAGATATGCAATTAATGGCAGATCCAATACACCTGTCTAGTGTGGCCTGAGCTTCCACTGCAGCCGACCCCGCGGGTGTCGCTATCGTGAGGGGGCGCGGCTGCCCTGTGAGCGCTGAAGCGGCTGAATATGGTGTGGGAGGTGCGAGATGGGGGTGGTTAGTATCCTCCAACAGCACTTAGGCCGGGGACTGACTTCATTTGGGTTCTCCAGAATATGATGGCAACTAGGATGTAGATAATACCCAAAAATACACCTGATTCGGAGACGAAATAATTGGCGTATCCCTCGTGAGCAGTTAGAGTCCAGAATGGGCCCATAAGAAACATGTTGTGGCTTGAGTGGAGAATTACGCCTACCCACAGACTCTTGGATTCAGATACCAAAACAGTTCTCATCAACGTAGCGCCAATCAAGACAAGCGTAAATCCAGGTAGTGCAACCCACAGCGGTGCACCAGTTCCGTAAAGACCACCCATAATCGCCGGATAATGCCAGATAGCCCAATAGCCACCTACAATCATTGATGTAACCGGAACAGAGGCTATTCTTGATAATTTGGGGGTTAAGAAACCGCTCCAACCAATTTCCTCACCGAGCGTGAAGATGGAAGTAAAAAGCATGCCTACTGACATTCTCAAAAGCCAGGCTACACCAAATGAGACTGGCTCCTGCAGCCCAAGCATACGCGCCCATCGGTTGTATCCAAATTCCTCTGCTGAAAAATCTGCTATGCCGCTCAGCCATACCAATCCATAGGTAATCAAGGCCACCACAATGGGCAAAATATAACTGTATGCCAGATAACGTGCTTTCCCCAATTTCCATCCGTAGTTACGAATCTTATCCCTGTAGACTAAAGACGTCAGGATAGCTGAAATTCCAGGTGACCACATCATGAGAGAAACCGGGGCCATACTGGTCCCGCCACCGTTGAACATCCACACAAAAGTCCCCGCAGAAACAACACTTGTTATCACCAAAAACGTAATGACCTGTTGAAGAATCTCTTCTCTGGTTTCCATGATATTCTCCTTGGGGGCACTCATTCACGGAAATGGCCCTGTAACCTGGGAGTATCATATCATGGTCCTGGCTGCGTTACCTATCCGTTGGCTAACAGGCGGCTATCGAATTCTAACCGAGATGCGGAAACGACTTAACCGTCTCCACGACCACCCTTGCCGGTCATTGGGGCTGGGTTGATGTACCTGGCTGGAGCACTGGACGTGTGAGCGGTCGCGCGAAAGAATTGAAGCCCCGTCTTGCGGGGCTTCTTGTTTGGCAGAGTCGGCGCAAAAACCTACTGAAAGCCGGGGCGAAATAGCGTGGTGCTTGACTATCTCCAGCTCAATACGCAGGCCAACTGGTGCTGAGCGACTGTCCGCCGTCGCTGTAGGAAAACGCCCAGGAGGGCACCCAGGCGAGGCCAACGGTGATGACCTCGATGTCCGAGCGCCTGGGGTGAAGCGTGTGTGGCCTCAGCGCCTTTAATATGTCCGGCCACCTGGGGGTTATGCGTCTGATCTCCTCTTCCAGCTCCTCTCGCAGTTCGCTCAATCCGGCCTCCAGGTCTTCTATCTCCTCACGGCTCTCTTGGACGTCCATCTTGGCTTTTTCAGCCAGCCTGCGCCGGCTCGCAGTCCAGCTCACGGTTCGATACACCCTGCGTCTGCGCAGCAGCGTGAGTAGCATTTCTCCGCTGGCTACCAATACTTCTCTCTTGCGCGCCCCGTAGTCTGCCTGGTCTTGGTCCAACTCACGCTCTTCCTTTCGCAGCTTGTCTTCCAGCTTCTCTATCCGCGCCGCATACGCTTTCCTGAGCTTGTCTACTTCCTCGTCCCTGCGTTCGCGTGCAGCCTGGCGCAAGCGCGCCTTGAATTGCCCTTGCGTTTCATCGGGTTGCTGCAACACCTTCAACTCTGGATGAGCCAGCAACGTCAGTTCGCTGCCGAAGTACAGCCAGTCTGCGAATCCCCGAGCAATCCTTTTCAGCTCCGTTGTGCTGTTGACTTCCTCAGGCACAGGGGCAAAAAACGGACCTTGTTCTGGCGCTACTTGCGCCGGCTCTTGTCTCAGATCGCTCAGTGGGATGGCCAGGGCTTGGCTATGAGCCCAGTCTATGGCTCCCAGGCGATCAGGCGCCTGGGCGAGCAGGAGGCGTTCACGCTGTTCGGATATGCCGTGCTGTCGGTCGAAGAATCGAACGCGAGCTGCGCCGATGATGGCTGGTTCGTAGGCCAGCTGTGCCCCCTCTATCCTGCCGGCTCTGTAAGGTCCTTGTGCTAGCTGTGCAGCTATCTCGGTCTCATCCTTAGTGACTGGCAGGAAAAACTGGGGGATGTCAGGCGGCATTATCGGGCGGTTTCTGGAGAGTCCGCTGGGTGCTGTTGGCATACCGACTGTGGGTTCTGACACAGCCGCAAGAGACGGCCGCGCGCTGGCTTGCTCGTCAGAGGCTTGAACTTGGTCTTTGTGGCCGCCCATCAGCTCACGTATCTGGGGTCTTGTCAGCGGGCCGTGCAGGTAGCTCATCACCCATCGGGTTTGGAAAACGACGGGCGCATCGTCGTGGACGTTGTGCATCAGGAAGACCCTTGACCCGAGTTGGCTGATCACCTGCTCATAATCGACTTGGCCGCTGTCGCCTCCGCTTTCCGCGATGGCACCCTTCAGTCCATCTATCACCCGCGCCCGGTCGCGCCCAGTCTGAAGTCTCCCGATAAACCACGTTCCGGTGTTGGCCAGAGCCTTGTAGTCGACATCGGCTGGGTTCTGAGTCGCCAGGATGCACCCCAGGCCGACCGCCCGGCTCTGTTTGAGCAAGGCCATCATAGGTCTTTTGGAAGGGGGCTGGGCGACAGGCGGAAGATAGCCGTAGACTTCGTCAAAGTAGAGGATCGCTCGCAGGCTGCGGGTGCCGGCCTGCCTGCGTACCCAGCCGAGCAGGCTCTCTAACATCAGGGTGACGAAGAACATCCGCTCTTGAGCAGAGAGATGGGCGATGTAGAAGATGCTGTGGCGCGGCACCCCGCTCTCGGTGTACAGCAACGCGTCGATGTCCAGGGTTTCGCCCTCTAGCCAATTCTGGAATGTCGGGGCGGCCAGCAGGTTATTGAAGGCCATAGACAGTTCGAAACGCTCTTTCTCCGGGAAAAAGGTGTCCACGTCCAGTACGCCCAGTTGCCGAACCGGCGGGTTCTGTATTGAGAGAATCAATTTCGTCAGATCCAGGTCCTGGTTGCGTCGCCAGAAGTGTTCGAAGATGGCCGCTAGCAGAATGGCTTCGCGGCTTTGGATGGGATCGGCAGCTATCCCGACCAGGCTCAGCAATGCATTCACAGTCCCACTGATGCGTTCGCGGATGATTTCGGCGAAGTCGTCGAAGCTCAGTCCGGGGGCGGCCAAACTGCCCAGGATATTGATGGGCACCCCGGCCTCAGAGCCCGGTGTATAAATGGTATACTCTGCCGACTCCTTCAGCGACTGAACACGCTTGAGACTCATGCCCCAGTCCTCGATCCCACGCTTCCAGCCCGCTGCGACGTCTGCAGCGTAGTCGGCCACACTTTTCCCCTCCCGCCGGGCGTCGTCCTGGCTGATCCATGGTGCGAAATCCCCGGGGCTCAGATCGGGAAATTGCAGTACCAGGTTTGCGATGTCGCCTTTGGGATCAATAAGGATAGCGGGCACGTCGTCCAGGGCTGCTTCCTCCATCAACCCCAGGCATAAACCACTCTTCCCGCTGCCGGTCATACCCACGCACAGGGCGTGGGTTGTCAGATCTCGGGCTTCGTAGTTAAGAGGGACATTTGTGCGAGTCTCGTTCTGCAGATCGTATTCGGCTCCCAGGTAGAATGAGCCTAGGTGATCTGGGGGCGGTTGCATACCTGATCTCCTTGCCTACAACGTGATGCCTAACAACCTGGGTTCGAAGTCTGCCTAGCGAAATCATCCTGAGTAGGGCATAGCCTGTATCGACGGGTGATTTCCCGGTCTGCGAGCTTACTCAGGATGCTGAACAATGTATTTTCGGACTCAGGTCAAGAGCCAGGGGGCGCACTGCTCCGTTGCCGGGACAAGTATACGTTAGCTGCTGTGCGTTGACAAGCCGGTAAACAAGGAGGCAGCACACCGTGAGACGGATTTTGATGGGCACATGTATCCAATCCATATGCTCCGAGCGGATCCGCCCATCCTGCCCGCACTTGCCTGCCCTGGCGGACAGGCCAGGGTGGCGGCAGCCTGGGGCCTGCACCCTGGCCGGCGTGGCGGAGCCAGGACGGGCAGGCACGCACAGGTGGCTGTGCCTTGCGGGCCAGGGTGATCCGCGTCTCTTACCAGGCCAGGACGCCGGATCACGGATCCGGCTTGAGCCAGAGAACCTGGCAGGGTCTGCCTTGCGCTGTAGTGCACCGTAACGCTAGTTGGGAACAATAGGGAGCCTTTCGGCGTCCTAAAGTAGGTCCCGACTCGGGGCGCGGTTGCGCTGAGTGTGTCTGGACCCAATTGACGACGTGTCGCCCTTCTGTTATACTCCCGCCGAAAGGTCATAAGGGGAGCGCGATGTGGAATAGGACAAGATGAACGAATCACCTACCGACCCTGGTCGGCCGTCACCGGGGGAGCCGGGCCACGCTCGCCCTGGTTCGGACGGCGACGACACCCGGCCCAATCCTCCCCAGACCCGCCCTTCCTATCAACCCAACGCCCCTGCGCAGGGGGTACCTGCCGGTGTCAGCCAGACTCGCTCATCCGCTCCTGAGACACCCGTCCCATCATCGACCGGCCCTTACCCTGACCCCACGCGCGTGGGGAGCGTCCAGCCCGGGACACCTGCCCCCGCCTCTCCGGCTCCCCGCGGGGGGCGTACTCGTCAAGGCCGCCGCGCTTCCTTTTGGCTATGGCTTCTACGCGGCATGACCCTGGCCGTCGTGGGCGGCGTGCTCTTCTCCTCGCTGAGCATTGCCGCCGCCGCAGCCGGATACCTGTACATCGCCTCGGAATTGCCCTCGCCCGAGGAACTCCAGAGCCAGGCCTTTACCTTTGCCAGCAGCGAGATATACGATCGGAATGGGAACCTGTTGTGGGAGTTGATTGATCCCTCGGCGGGACGACGCACCTGGGTGCCTCTCAGCCGGATCTCGCCCTACGTGCAGCAGGCAACCATCGCCACCGAAGATCGCTTTTTTTATCAGAACGTGGGTGTGGACCCGGTTGCCATCACCCGGGCCGTCTACTATAACGTCACCGAGGGGGAGATTGTCTCTGGCGCGAGCACCATTACCCAGCAACTGGCTCGCAGCGTGTTGCTCAGCCCGCAAGAGCGCTCGGAGAAGACTCTTTCGCGCAAGATCCGCGAGGCAGTGCTGGCCGTGGAGCTCGCCCGTCGCTATCCCAAAGACAAAATCCTGGAAATTTACCTGAATCAGATCTATTACGGCAATCTCGCCTACGGGATCGAGGCTGCCAGCCAGACCTACTTTGGCAAGCCGGCGACCGAGCTGACGCTGGCCGAGGCGGCTCTGCTGTCTGGCCTGCCCCAATCGCCCGCTTTGTACGATCCCTTCGCCAATCCTGAGGTGGCTAAAGCCCGCCAGCAGGTGGTGCTGAGCCTCATGGTCGAAGCGGGCTACATCACTTCAGAGCAGGCAGCCGCTGCTTACCAGGAGGAGCTTGAATACGTTCCGCCTCGGGCTTCCTTTGCCGCGCCTCACTTCGTTACCTATGTCCGCCAGTTGCTCGAGGCTCGCTACGGCCCCGACCTGCTCTACCAGGAGCCCGGCATCCGCGTGCAGACCTCCCTCGATCCGCGCATCCAGGCCATCGCCGAAGAGGAGGTGGCCAGGCAAATAGATGCGCTCCAGGCTAGAAACGTCACCAACGGCGCTGTGGTGGTGCTCAACGTCAAAACAGGCGAGATCCTGGCTATGGTCGGCAGCAGGGACTTCAACGACGAGTCCATTGACGGCCAGGTAAACGTCGCCCTTCGACCTCGCCAGCCCGGCTCTTCGATCAAGCCGCTGACTTACCTGGCCGCCTTCGAGCGTGGCTGGACGCCGTCTAGGCTGATTATGGACGTGCCTCTGGAGTACCCCGATGGGACTGGTGGTGTCTACAAGCCAGTTAACTACGACGGCAAATTCCACGGCCCGGTGCTTTTGCGGGGCGCGCTGGCTAATTCATACAATATTCCAGCGATCAAAGCGTTGGAGTTCGTTGGTATCCCGGCCCTCAAAGAGATGGCTGGGCGTCTGGGCATCACCACCCTCACCCGCGACGATTACGGACTGTCGCTGGCGTTGGGTAGTGGCGAGGTAACCTTGCTGGAGTTGAGCGGTGCGTATCAAGCCGTGGCCAACGGTGGTTTGCGCGTGCCTCCTGTGGCGATTCTGCGTGTGACGGATAGCTTTGGGCGTGTCATTGACGAGTATCGTCCTCCCGAGGGCGTCCCCGTATTGCGCGCTGAGGATGCTTACCTTATCACCGATATCCTGGCCGACAACCAGGCCCGCACGCCTGCCTTTGGCCCCAATAGCCCCCTGAATTTGTCGCGCCCGGCGGCCGCCAAGACCGGTACCACCAACGACTTCCGTGACGACTGGACCATAGGCTTCACACCGGACATTGTGGTGGGCGTGTGGGTAGGTAACGCCGACAACAGCCCGATGCAGGGTGTCAGTGGCGTGAGCGGCGCCGGCCCCATCTGGCACAATGTGATGGAGCGGGCGTTGGAGGGAACGCCGGTGCGTGACTTCATCCGCCCGCCGACTATAGTCGAGATGGAGATCTGTGCTGACTCGGGGACCGCTCCCAGCCAGCTCTGCCCGCGCCGGATCACCGAGATTTTCGCCCAGGACCAGCCTCCGCTCGGACCCGAGCACGACATCCACCAGATGGTGCCTATCGATACTGGCTTTAACTGCATCGCCCATGAATTCTCGCCACCCAATCGGGTGGTCGAGCGCTACTTCCAGGTCTACCCACCTGATGGACGGGCCTGGGCCGTCGAGCATGGTATCGAGCAGCCCCCGGACCCCTGTCCAGAGCGAGCCGGGGCGGCCCAGGCGCTCATCAGCTGGCCGACCGATGGCCAGACAGTCGACGGCGTGATTACCATTGAGGGCGTGGCGCTGGCTGCCAATTTCTCGCATTACGTTGTTGAATTCGGTGTGAGTTGGGGACCGCAGGCTTTTGGGCCGGTGGCCGGCCCTGTGCACCAGTTGGTCGAGGGTGGACCCTTGGCGGAGTGGGATACTCTGGATCAGCCCAATGGGCCGTATACTTTGCGTGTGGTTGTCTTCGACCAGTTGGGTGGTGCCTACGAGGGGCGGGTCGTGGTCCTGGTTGATAATCCCATCCCCACGCCAACCGACACGCGCGTGCCAAGCGCCACGCCCAGGCCGACTGACACGCCTACCCCTCAGCCGGCTACCGACACGCCGACACTCGAGCCGGCGACGGATACTCCCACGCTTCAACCCGTTACCGAGACGCCCACGCCTGAGCCAGCCACCGAGACGCCCACGCCTGAGCCAGCTACCGAGACGCCCACGTCTGAACCGGCTACCCATACGCCTACACTCACGCCTGAGTCACCCACGAGCACTCTCCCGCCTGAGGTGGGGACCATCACGCCTGGACCGAGCTCCCCCGCTACGGGTACCCGCGCACCCACCTCTTTGCCAAGTGTTTCGCCGTCGCCTTCCGTGATGGGCACGCCGAGTGGCTAGCGGAGCATCCCGTAAGGTTTTGGGGTAATTCTGGCTCCTACTAAGATTATCGTAAGGGCAGACCCGCGTGTCTGCCCAAGCCCGTTCGATGCAATGCCCTTTTTGGAGAAGTGTTGGCACGAGTAAAAATCAGGATGGCTCTATTCCAGGTCTCCCAACTCGTATAGGATGGCTGAGGCAGCCACCAGGCCAGCCGTCTCGGCGCGCAGGACGCGTGGCCCCAGGCTGATGGGCTGCACGGCGTAGCCCTGGGCGGCCTCGATCTCGTCGCGGGTGAGCCCTCCCTCGGGACCGATGAAAATGCTGATACTGAAAGGCCGGTCCTCTCCCCCTTCGCCCGCAGCCAGCGCCGACTTCAGGCCGGTTGACTTTTCAGCCTCCCACATAACCATAGCCAATCCGCCGGAGCGCTTTGCACGCTGACAGGCTTGGCCAAAGAGTAGTGCTGGGCGTAGCACAGGCAATCGCCCCCGCCCGCTCTGCTCAGCTGCTTCGCGGATGATTCGCTGCCAGCGCCCGAGCTTGCGGTCGACGTCCTCCAGGTCACCTACCACCGAACGCTCGCAGACGACGGGAACGAACTCCACCAGCCCCAGTTCTGTCCCCTTTTGCAGCACCCACTCAAACTTCTGGGCTTTGAGCACGCCTTGGTAGAGGCTGATCTTGGTGCGTGGTTCGCCGGTTGCCAGTCGCTCCTCGACCACGTGGCCCATCACCACGTTCTGCGTAATGTGGGTCAGTTCGACCTCGCGTTCCCAGCCGGAGTCGTCCAGGACAATCAGCCGATCACCCACCCGCATACGTAGCACGTGGCGGATCTGGTGAGCCGTGCCTTCGATCAGCGTCACCTGATGCTTGTCGATCCACTTTTGGGGAATAAAAAAACGATGAGTTGACATAACACTATACCGGGGGATTAGAGATTCATTTGCGGGCGATCAGTGCGACCCACTCGTCGTCGTTCCTTTGCTCCAGGATGGATAGGCCCTGCTCGCGTAGGCTGGCGAGGACGGCCTCTTTTCGGTCGGCGATGATGCCGCTGGCGATGAGAATCCCATTTCCACACAGGCCAGCCACCAGCGCGGGGGTCAATTCGATAATAGTCTCAGCCAGGATATTGGCCACTATGATATCCGAAGGCTGAAATCTGGTATTTGATAGTTCTATGGTTCCCTTGTCGAGCTGGACGACGGATTCGACCTGATTAAGAGCCACGTTCTCGCCGGCAACTCGCACAGCCAGCGGGTCGGTGTCTAGCGCCAGGACGACCGACGCCCCCAGTCGTGCTGCAGCAATGGCCAGGATACCTGAGCCGGTGCCCAGGTCGAGGACCGTCGCGCCGGGGCGGAGATAGTCCTCCAGGGCTTCCAGGCAAAGCCGGGTGGTGGGGTGCAGCCCACTCCCGAACGCCAGGCCTGGATCCAGTTCAATCGTCAAGTCGTCTGGGTTGGGGATGTGGTCGCGCCAGGTGGGCTTGATCACGAGATGACGCCCCACACGGAGAACGTGGTAGTCAGCTTTCCACGCCTCGGCCCAATCGGTCTCAGACAAGAAGCGCAGGTGCGGCTCTGGCAAGCGGCGGGTGGCAAGGGAGTCGTCAGAAGGGGAGGGGGTGTATGCCTGATTGAGGAGTGCCAGCCCGATTTCGATTTGACGCAGCCTATCATCATCTTCGGGCAGCAAATACGTCTTGACCTTGGGCTTTCCATTGTCGCTGGCGATTTGCTCGACAACAGCACCGCCGCGACCCCATCGGTCAAACAAGCTGATGACTGATGGAATGTCATCAGCATCCAGGTCGGGGAGGGAGATTTCTATCAGGTTATGGGTGTTCACTCAAGAGCCTTCACAGGGTCGTTTCCCAAGAACCTCAGTTCGGACTTTACCTTGGCGCCCACTACACGCCCAGCGCCTCGCGTACCCGGTCGAAGAAGCTCCTTTCGCGCTGAGGCACGACTTCTTTGTCGAGGGTCTTACCCAGCTCCATCAACATCTCTCGCTGCGCTTCGTTGAGATTGGTCGGCGTCAATACCTGGATGGTGACGATCTGGTCACCGCGCCCTTCACGCCGCAGATAGGGCACCCCTTTGCCTCGCATCCGGATTGTCTCGCCGGTCTGAATGCCGGCCGGGATGGTAAGGTTCTCCAGGTCGCCGTCTACGGTCGGCACTTCCACCTCATCGCCTAAGGCAGCCTGGGCGACGTTAATGGCCAACTCCAGGTGGATGTTGCGATCCAAGCGACGGAAGAAGCGATGTGGCCTGGCTCGCAATACCACATATAGATTACCAGGCGGTCCACCGTTGATGCCTTCCTCGCCTTCACCCGCCAGCCGAATCTGGGTGCCGTCGTCCACGCCAGCCGGGATTTTGAGTGACAGGCGGCGCGTTTCGGCTACTCGCTTACGCCCTCGACATTCAGTACACGGCGTGGTGACCACTTCTCCCTCGCCCTGGCAGCGGGGACAGATGCCGATGTTGACGAAGAAGCCTGTTTGGCGGCGTATTTCGCCGGTGCCGTTGCAGTCAGGGCAACGGATAGGCGATGTGCCTGGCTCAGCCCCGTTTCCCTGACAGCGTGGGCAGGTCTGCTGGCGAGGCACGTCGATTTCTTTCTCTGCGCCGAAGACCGCTTCTTCGAACTGAATTTCCAGGTCGTAGCGTAAATCGGCGCCACGACGTGGCCCCCGGCGGGTTCGCCCTCGTGCCCCCATGCCGAAGCTCGTTCCAAAGAACTCCTCAAATATCTCAAAGGGGTCCCGGAAGCCACCGAAGCCTTCGAAGCCGCCAAAGGTTTGGGTGCCGGCGTGGCCAAAGCGGTCATAGGTTGCCCGCTTCTGCTGGTCGCTCAGCACCTCGTAGGCTTCGTTGATTTCCTTGAAACGTGCCTCTGCGTTAGAGTCCTCGCTCACGTCGGGGTGGTATTTGCGTGCCAGTTGGCGATAAGCCCGCTTTATCTCGTCGGCGTTGGCCGCGCGGTTTACACCCAGCACCTCATAGTAGTCGCGCTTGCTACTCATTGCGCCTCTTCAAATTCTCCCTCCACCACATCCTCTGTTGGTGGTTCATCCTCGTCGGCTGCTTCGGGGGGCTCAGCTGAGGACTCGCCCGGTTCAGGTGTTGCACCAGGCTGCTCATACACACTGGCTCCAATGTGCTGCATGGTTTCTCCCAACTCGTCGGTCTTCTTCTGGATGAGTGATACATCTGAGCCAGCTAATGCATCACGCACCTCTTGGATCTTGGCTTCTACGTCGTTCTTTACATTCTCGGGAACTTTGTCCCCGAGTTCACGCAGCGCTTTTTCAGTCGCGTAGATTAGACTGTCAGCGCGGTTGCGAGCTTCCACCTCTTCTTTGCGATGTTGGTCTTCTTCGCGATGTCGGTCAGCCTCCTGGACCATGCGATCGATCTCCGTATCACTGAGACCGCTCGAGGCGGTGATAGTGATCTTCTGCTCTTTGCCGGTCGCCTTGTCTTGCGCACCCACGTGCAGGATGCCGTCCGCGTCGATGTCGAAGGTGACCTCGATTTGCGGCACACCGCGCGGCGCTGGTGGGATGCCATCAAGTATGAAATTGCCCAATAACTTGTTGTCGGCAGCCATCGGACGTTCGCCTTGTACTACTTTTATCTCTACACTGGTCTGCGCATCGGAAGCTGTGGAGAAGATCTGGCTCTTCTTGGTAGGAATGGTGGTATTTCGCTCAATGAGGGAGGTAGCCACACCACCCAACGTCTCGATGCCCAAGCTCAGTGGCGTTACGTCCAGCAAGAGCACATCTTTTACCTCACCGCCCAGCACACCGGCCTGGATGGCAGCCCCAATCGCTACGACCTCGTCGGGATTGACACCTTTGTGCGGATCCCGGTTGAACAGCTTCTTCACGGCCTCTTGCACTGCGGGGCTGCGTGTCTGTCCACCCACCAGCACTATCTCTTGAATATGATCCGAGTTCAGGTTAGCGTCCTTCATTGCCAGTCGACACGGACCCAATGAACGCTCGACCAAGTCTTCTGTAAGTTGTTCCAGCTTGGAGCGGGTGAGCGTCATGGTCAGATGCTTGGGACCAGAGGCATCGGCGGTGATGAAGGGTAAGTTGATTTCGGTTTGCAGGGTTGTTGAGAGTTCAATCTTGGCCTTCTCGGCTGCCTCTTTGAGCCGCTGCAATGCCTGTTTATCAGACCGCAGGTCAATGCCCTGTTCTTTCTTGAATTCGTTGGCAACCCAGTCAATGATGCGCTGATCGAAATCGTCGCCACCCAGGAAGGTGTCTCCGTTGGTAGATTTGACCTCGAACACCCCGTCGCCTACGTCAAGGATGGAGATGTCGAAGGTCCCTCCTCCCAGGTCGTAGACAGCAATCACCTCGTCGGTCTTCCTATCAAGTCCGTAGGCCAGGCTGGAGGCGGTCGGTTCGTTGATGATGCGAAGTACATCCAATCCGGCGATCTTTCCTGCGTCTTTGGTCGCCTGACGTTGACTGTCATTGAAGTAGGCAGGGACGGTGATCACCGCCTGCGTGACAGTCTCACCCAGGTAGGCTTCGGCATCTGCCTTGAGCTTCTGCAAGATCATGGCGCTGATTTCGGGTGGAGAGTACTCTTTGTCGCCCAGCACCACCCGTATGTCGCCGTTAGGTGCTTCTTTGACTTGGTATGGAATATGTTCCAGGGCGCGTTGCACTTCAGCGTCATTGTATTTGCGCCCCATGAAGCGCTTGATCGAGAATATCGTGTTTTCGGGATTGACGATAGCCTGCCGGCGTGCCACCTGGCCCACCATCCGCTCGCCTGTCTTGGGGTTGACGGCGACCACCGACGGGCAGAGTCGTGCGCCTTCGGCTGTAGGGATAACCACTGGCTCCCCACCCTCCATGACTGCTACTACAGAGTTCGTTGTTCCCAGGTCAATGCCGATTATTTTTGACATTGCGTGTGTGCTCCTTGACTTAGTCCTCTAAGGGGCCTTGTTCTTTAGGCTCTAAGGGGCCTTGTTCTTTAGGCTCTAAGGGGCCTTGTTCTTTAGGCCCTAAGGGGCCGTTAAACAAAAGATCTCCACTGTACGTCCCGCGTATCCCAGGAAATCTACGAGAAATCAGGAAGTCATTCTTCGGTAGGCTCCAACTCGTTTATCGATTCATTTGCGTTGCTGGCTACTTTTACCATGGAGGGGCGCAGAACCCGGTTGCCAAGGCGGTAGCCGCGTTGCATCTCTTCGATGACATATCCATCCGGGTGCTCGTCGGTCTCTTCTTGAAGAATGGCTTCGTGCCAGAGCGGATCAAAGGGCTGGCCAGCAGCCTCAATGGGCGTTACATCTTCGCTTTCCAGGAGTGCCTGCAATTTGCGAAGAATCATTTTCGTGCCATCCAGCCATCCCTCGCCTGCCGATTCCTTGGGCACCGTTTGAAGGGCACGCTCGAAATCATCTACGACGGGCAACAGCTTGAGCAACAATGCCTGCGTACTGGTGCGTCTCAGTTCCTCTCGCTCGGCCTCTTGCCGCTTTTTGTAATTTGCAAATTCAGCTCTTGCCCGTTGCCAGCCGCTCAAATACTCTGCTGCCTGCGCCTGAGCTTGTTCTAGTTCAGCCCGCAAAGCCTCAAGTTCCCCTTCCCCAACAGCCTCGCTTACTTCTTCAATCCCCTCGTCGCCTGCTTCAGGTGGGATCACTTCAACTTCCTGCGCCTGCTCCGCTTCAGGTTGGGAGGTGACTTCGTCTTCACGCTCTGCGAATTCCGGCGCTTCTTCTGGAGAAGAATTGAGGGCATCGGCCTCTTGCTCGGCAGGATCTATTGGTACAGACTCTACATCACTCATCGGTCTTTAAGTGTCTCCTTTAATAAGTTGCGATAATGATGCCATGTCAAAGAAACCTCTAGAATACTGCCTAAGCACCACCATAGAGGTCACTGATGAGATCGCTCATCAGTTGCGATACATAGCGTACCACCGACACCGCACGACCGTACTGCATACGTATCGGCCCAAGAACTCCTAATGCTCCTGTAGCCTGGTCGTGGATACCGTAGCGAGCTAGCACCACACTCACTTCGGACAGCTCTTCCCAACGTCCCTCGCCACCGATGATGATTTGAAGGCCCCCTCGCTCCATCACATCGGTGACCATTGTATCGATGACCTGGCGCTCTTCCAGAGCACGGACTATCTGTTGCGCGCTATCACTGTGGACAAACTCGGGCTGGTTGAGCACGTTCAGCAGTCCATCCCGATAGATTTCGCTGCTGGTGCGGGCATCCAAGCGGCGTAACGTTTGAAGTACTACGTCGGCTACTTTTTGCTCAGGGCCTACCAAGCTGTCCCGAGTAGCTACTACTTCCGTTTGATCACAGCCCGACCAGAGATCAGACAGATGGCGAGCAATCGGGGTGAGTTCGTCCTGGGACACCGGCCCATCCCAGCTGAGGATTTGCTGCTTGACGGTTCCCTCCTGAAGGACCAGGATCAGCAACACCAACTCATCACGAATGGAAATAAGCTCCAGGTGTTTCACGCGGCAGTGTGATGACTTGGGTGCTGTCACCAGCGATGCACTGCCTGCGCTGTGAGCCAGTACAGCCGCCGATAGACGCATCCACTGGTCCAATTCAAGCCGTGCCTGGTGGAACTGATGGCTGATGGTGCGTCGCTCATTTGGCGACAACTGACTCTCACCCATCAGCTTCTCAACAAAGTAGCGATAGCCCTTCTCGGTAGGCACTCGGCCTGCCGATGTGTGAGGGTGAGTCAGATAGCCCTCTTCCTCCAGGGCTGCCATCTCGTTGCGGATGGTGGCTGCGCTGACCCCCAGGCTGTACTGTTCGCTGATGGTCTTGGAGCTGACTGGCGCTGCTGTCCTGATGTGTTCTTGTATCACCAGCCGCAGCACAACCTGGCATCGCTGAGTAAGTTCGGGTACTGACATACGTTCAGACTCTCTTGGTTGTTTAGCACTCTAAAGGGAAGAGTGCTAAAAGCGATAATAGTCATCATACCACGAAGCGCGAGGGGTGTCAAAAATCTCCTGGATAGCGGCCTCGTGTCTGAGAAACTTGGTGCAGCTGGCTTCGTATATCGGCGAGATCTCAGTAGACTCGTTGCACAATAATGGTATCAATGCCTTGAACAAGCATATCCCCCTCAATAGGATGAGATATGCTTATGCCGCGATGGGTGGATTCAGGCGGC
>Ga0209536_100008755_pt1 | contig 15138 bp, 19 predicted proteins | sample DeeMarSeWOR28_12_FD_187461 | JGI IMG/M metagenome (GOLD analysis project Ga0209536, IMG submission 187461) | Marine sediment microbial communities from White Oak River estuary, North Carolina - WOR-2-8_12 (SPAdes) (version 2) | ecosystem: Environmental > Aquatic > Marine > Intertidal zone >...
GCCTTGACAGGGCCGCATGTTGAACCACTACACCACGGGACCAATTATTGAGCGGGCAGTAGTTTATCATACACCCCGTCTGGTGTCAATATGCGTAGTCCGTATACAGGCTTGGATCGGTGGGGGTCAACCCGGATGGATCATGCACGTAGACCCAGTCGCCTTCAATTGCCCAATTGAAGAGCCAATGAGAGTCGCCCACGGATAGATTAACGCATCCATGGGATTGAGGATATCCGAACCGGGTTCGCCAGTAGGCTCCGTGCAAAGCGCGAGCCCCATCGAAATACATAGTCCAGGGTACATTATCAAGGTAATAAAAATCGGACGGGTCGCTATTACGCATGGTTTCCGTTTCTTTTTTCTCGAAAATTTGGAATAATCCCGGCTTGGTCCAGAATGGTTCTGAGCCGCTGGCGATAACGGTGGCAAAGACCAACTCTCGGTTATCGTAGACTGCCAGGGTTTGCTCGGCTAAATTGACATCGATCCAGCGATTGGTGGTCACACTCTCTGGCGGAATAGTATTTATGACCACTTGAGCGACTTTACGGGCCTCTACCCATTGATTGGGGCCAATTAGGTTCCAATCAGCATTGTCAACAGTTTGCGTATCGAAGATTTGAATGATGCTATATGGGTTCAGCCAAATGTTGGTAGTGGGCGAATTGTATCCCGGTGAACTTTTGATAGGGATTTGCTCAAAAGGCCACCCAAAAGAATTCCGCGGCGTGGAATAGAATGCCAATCCTTGGAAAGTTGGGATTTCCCCTACGCGCGCTCCTTTTCCAGGAATCCAACCACCGTTCTCCATGAGATAGTAAACCCCGTTTATATCGGCGCGGTCTATGTAAGAAATGTACACAAAACCGGGTGGAAATTGGTTAACACCAGCTCCCTTGTCGCCTGCTGAACTGTATATGGGAACATAGTCATTCTCGAGCTTAAAATAGGAATGGGGAAGATAGTTGAGATTAGTGTCTGGTTTATAGGCAGGCAAAGGCCGTTGCGGAATGGTCAATCCCAACTTGGCTAATTCCGATAAATATTGGGATGGTCCAAGGGGGGCACAGTGATTTGGGACGGTGTTGTAAACGCTTGGCTCACATACCACAATTCCACTACCGGGTTCATCCAGTTGAGGAGTCTGCTGGGACTGCGCTACGAGGGGATGATACATACTTGCTAATAAATTGAACCAAATCAGTAAGGTTAGGATTTTCTTCATAGGTATGGCAACCTCTAATAGACGCCGATTATAGCATGATGTAACTTACGATTTTGTTAACTGGCTGTCTTTAGGTCGATGTTGCCCTGCTTGACACAAAATACGCCCTGTGCTAAATTTGCTAGTAAGTAATTCACGTCCGGTTGGTCGGAATGCCAATAAGGACGTTTATCCTATTCTTTAGGAGGGCTGTTTTGTCCAAGTCTCGCACGCAACAAATGGTAGACCGCCTACGCGAGCTTCAAGCCTCCTCACCAGACATAGAAGCATCGGCGATTGTCAGTGTGGACGGGTTGAGCATTGCGTCGGCCCTTCCCCAGGGCGTTGAAGAAGATCGCGTCTCTGCGATGTCTGCAGCCATGTTATCATTGGGCGAACGCATCGCCTCCGAATTGGGACGTGGTTCCCTCGAGCAGGTATATATAAAGGGCGAAAAGGGATATGTCGTCCTGATGTCGGTTGGCGAAGAAGCAGTGCTTACCGCATTGGCGCGTGAACAGGCCAAATTAGGTCTGATCTTTTTAGATATGCGCCGGGCAACCGAAGATCTGGCGAAATTAATCTAGTGGAGTGCGTATGAGCCCCATCGAAAAAAGTGGTCTTTTCTACCCCAATAAATTTGGCCTGATTACTATTCAATCTCTGGAAGAAGTTATGGGAAAGAATGGTCTCAATGCAATTTTGAATCTGGCCGGTTTAAATAATTATATTGACAACTACCCAGCGGATAATCTGGATAAGGGCTTTGACTTTTCTGAGTTGTCCACTCTGGGTCTTGCGTTAGAAGAGATGTATGGCCCTCGTGGTGGTCGAGGCCTCGCGCTTCGCGCAGGTCGCGCTACCTTTGCAGAGGGTTTGAAAAACTTTGGCGCACTGGCAGGTGTTGCAGATTTGGCTTTTGTTGTATTGCCATTGCAATCCAAGCTCCGCATTGGCCTCCCTGCTTTTGCCAAGATTTTTACGCAACTGACCGACCAGCATACGACTGTCGAAGAAAAAGACAACGAATTCATTTGGACAATTCACAAATGCCCCTGCTGCTGGGGTCGCACAGGCGCAGATAAACCCGTTTGTTTCATTTCTACAGGCCTGCTCCAAGAATCACTGAAGTGGGTTTCTGGTGGCAACGAATTCCGTGTCAACGAATCCAAATGCATTGCCGTTAGTGATGATGTGTGTGAATTTGTTATCCAGAAGGATCCAATTGGATAATTAAGGAGACCTGCATGGCAGACGTCAAATCAAAAATCCTGGTGGTTGAAGATGACCTCGACGTCGCCGAAATGTTGAACGCCTATTTCCGCGTTCAAGGCTATGAGGTGTTTACCGTGAATTGGGGGGAAGACGGTGTGCGTGCTTGTAAGACTATCAGCCCGGACCTGGTCGTTCTAGATATCCGTTTGCCAGATATCGATGGTTACGAAGTTGCAAAAAGATTGCGGGTTGATCGTCGTACTCAGGATGTCCCCATTATTTTCCTAACTGAAAAGCGAGATCGTGCAGACCGCCTGCATGGTTTGGAAATAGGTGCCGATGATTATATAACTAAGCCATTCGATGTTCAGGAATTGCGCCTGCGTGTTCGTAATGCGTTGCGTCGGGTTAGCCAGGGGTCGCTGACCAACCCTGTCAGCGGTTTGCCGGATGGTGCTTTGGTTGATGAAAAGCTGAACGAAATTCTTCAAAAGAGCGGTTTGTCGTTGTTGTTGGTTTCGATCCTGAACTTGGACGTTTTTCGCGATGCCTACGGGTTTGTGGCTTCAGATGATGTCATGCGTGCTATCAGCCTGATGATTCACAACGCCATGCGTGAAGGGGGGAATGATGATGATTTTGTAGGGCACCTGACGCCCACGGATTTTGTGTTAATGATTGCTTCGAAGCATCTCCCGGCTTTGCAGGAGCGTGTGCGTACACGCCTGGAACAGTCGTTAGATTACTTCTACCCAATCAAAGATCGTGACCAGGCATCTAAACGTAATGACCGGCTGGTCATCAAGGTCGTTGAGCTGCAATCCATTGGCGGGAACTTCGCTGATGTGGATGGGTTGAAAAAGGAATTGTTACGTTTGCTTAGGTAGGAACCATTTGAATATTTTAGTTGTAACTCCAACCTACAATGAAGCGGAGAACTTGCCTAAGCTAGTCTCCGCTTTATTTACGCTTCCGCTTAATTTACGCATACTTGTAGTGGATGATAACAGTCCGGATGGCACCGGACAGATCGCCGATGAGCTTGCCCGTCAGGATACCCGTTTGCAGGTGGTACATAGACCTGGCAAAATGGGTTTGCGCTCTGCCTACCTGACCGCGTTTCGACAAGTATTGCAAAACAAAGATGTGGACATCATCGCCCAGATGGATGCGGACCTCTCCCACGACCCGACTACATTGGTGGATATGGCTCAACGCATCAATACCTTTGACGTAGTGCTTGGTTCCCGTTATGTGGATGGAGGCTCGGTGGATGAGCGCTGGCCGCTCTGGCGCAAATGGTTGTCCGCTTTTGGGAATTTCTATTCGCGTTCCATCCTCGGTTTCCCCTTGCGCGATGTGACCACGGGCTATCGCCTTTGGCGGCGGGAAGCCTTACAGGCTATGCCTCTGGACCGTGTCCGCGCATCTGGCTATGTATTTCAAGTTGAAATGGTCTACCTGGCGTATTGCCTGGAATACAATATTGGCGAAGTGCCGATTTACTTCCCAGACCGACGATGGGGCCAGTCGAAAATCTCCTTTCGCATCCAGGCAGAAGCTGCCATGCTTGTATGGTTGGTTCGGTGGAATTACCGCGATATAAGAAGGAACGGACGGGCTGCCCGTCTTATAAAAACTCCTTAGCCGGGAGCTTCGTTGAAAATCACGATTATTACCCCAACTTATAATGAAGCAGAAAACCTACCCAAGCTGGTTTCTGCCATATTTGTGTTGCCACTAGACTTACATATTTTGGTGGTGGACGATAACAGCCCGGATGGCACCGGGCAAATTGCCGATAAGCTTGCTGCGCAGGATAAGCGCCTGAGCGTTCTACACCGGCCCGGAAAACTTGGGCTGCGCTCAGCTTACTTGAACGCATTTCAACAGGTGATGCAATCGGATGCGGATGCCATCGTCCAGATGGATGCGGACTTTTCCCACGATCCGGTTGTGTTAGTAGATATGGCCGAGCGCATCGCTTCTTGCGACGTGGTGATCGGCTCCCGTTATGTGGAAGGTGGCTCGGTCGACGAGCGCTGGCCGCTCTGGCGAAAAGGGCTTTCTGCTTTTGGAAATTTTTATGCCCGCTCGATTCTGGGATTCCCTTTACGCGATGTGACCACTGGCTATCGTATGTGGCGGCGTGAGACGTTGCAAAGCATGCCGCTGGAACGCATCCGCTCCAATGGTTACGTTTTCCTGGTCGAGATGGCCTACCTGGCGCATTGCTTGGAATATTCCATTGCCGAAGTTCCCATCTATTTTTCGGACCGGCGCTGGGGCAAATCGAAAATGTCTTTTAAGATTCAGGCTGAAGCGGCATTGCGTGTCTGGCAGGTGTGGTGGAATTATCGCGATGTCCGGCGGGATGGGGAACATGCGCGTGTGATGTCCGCCCCGTCAGATCACTGATCACTGCTTACTGAATACTGATAACTGAGCTCCCCCCATTCTTCTATACTTAGCGTTTCTGCTCTGCGCTGTGGATCTATGTCCGCGGCACGGAGCAGTTTTTCTATCTCAGTCGGGGATTTACGCATGCCAGCCGAGAGCGAATTGCGTAGCTTTTTACGCTTCTGGCTGAACCCGGCCTTGATGAGCAGAAAGAACGTATCCAGGTATTCGATGGGCATAATCGGAGCGGGGAATATGTCCACCACCAGCACAGACGAATCCACTTTTGGGGCAGGGAAGAACGCGCCTGCCGGGATACGCGCGGCAATGCGTGGTTCTCCGTAAACCTGCACGCTCAGTGCCAGCAGGCTCATATCCCCTGGCCCGGCGCAAATGCGTTCGGCGACTTCCTTTTGAATGGTTAGCACAATGCGGCGCGGTTTGGGATCGGACTCGAGCAGGTGGCGTATCACCGCTGACGTAATGTAATAGGGGATATTCGCTACTACCAGGTAATCACCCTGTTCGACGATTTCACTTGGCTCGATATCAAGGATATCGCCATGGACGAGTTGGATGTTTTTGTATGGGACAATGATCGCTTCCAGCGGCGGGAACAGCCGGTCGTCCAGTTCAACCGCGACGACGTTTTTCGCTGCCGCGGCCAGGTAACGCGTTAGGCTTCCCAGGCCGGGGCCGATTTCCAGCACGGTGTCCGTCGGGTGGATTTCGGAAGCCTGGACGATTTTTTTCAGCGCGTGGGGGTCGCCCAGGAAGTTTTGCCCCAGGCGTTTATCGGCGCGCAGGCCATATTGCTTGAGCAAGTCAGCCACATTAAGCGGCGGAATGGGAGGCGGAAAGCGGGTAGGATTCATGGGCAGGTGGAGGTGGTTTCCTCCTCAGGCTCGTCTTCGCTAGTTATGTCCGAAGCAGGCCAGGTTCCGGCGTTGAAGCGCGAGACGTAATCCCGCAAAATGTCGTAGTCCACGTCCCAGACGAAAACCCGCGAGTCAAATACCGGATCGTAAACGCGTGCCCCCTTAAAGAGTTCCTGCGGGAAGCTGACAAAGGTGATGTCTTCCCCCTTTACCTTGGTTCCAATACAGGCCAGTTGGGTGATCTGCTCGGGCGTCAGGTCTGTCTGGACGGAGTCTTCGAATGACTTGATCAAATCGGGGATGCGAACGATCACGGAAGGCCGGGTGAGTTTATCCTGCAGGGCGCACAAGACCGTGTTCTGGTTGTTGGCACGTTCGAAAACGCCCTCATTGCGGATACGCGCCAGTGTGAGTGCCTGCTCGCCATTCAGAGTTTGTCTCCCCGGTGGAAAGACCAGCCGCGCACTGCGATCTTCGGATGTGCGGCCGTCCATACCATTTGGCAGGTCAACGACAATGCCGCCGACGGCATCCACTACTTTTTCGAACGTGCGCATGTTGACCGCCAGGTAGCGGTCGGGAAACAGGCCGAAGTTGATCGCTAATGTGCGCGCCATCAGACCGGGGCCTTCGCCGGGGCCGTTGTAATATCCGAAACCGGGATTGCCGTACAGGTAGGCCTGGTTGAGCTTCTCGTGGTCTTGCCCGTTTATATCATCGTCAATATCGGGGATTTCTACCCACAGGTCGCGCGGGAATTCGAGGATGGTCACCTTGGCGTGTGTGAAATCCACCCGCACGATGCGGATGACATCTGCCAGGCCATACAGGTAGGAATCAGAGCGGGAATCCGTGCCAATGGTCAGCAGCGTCATGGTGGGCGGGCCGCCGCAGTATATTGTTCCAACTGCTGTGTTTGTTGGGGCGAGCGTGATGGTGGGGCCGAGGGTGGGGACGAAACCAGGCGGCGAGGCTGTCCAGGTGGCGGGCAGGCTCCAGGTGGAAGTCGCCATTGCGATGGCCGGGCCAAGAGGCGCGCTCCAGAGTGTATCGTAGGTTTGGTAGCCGGCCAGCCCGACCAGTGACATCAAGATGCAGGCGGTAACAGAGAGAAATGCGAGGAGGGTTTTTTGTCTGCGGATCATGTTATTTTGGACACGTTTAACGCGGTATGTACTGAATTTTCTCTATGGCACAAACGGATAGGCATAATTGCATAATTCAACTGTAAGGGCGACCCGCCAATTGAGAAAAGACGGCCTGACAGATCGTAAAGGGTCGCCCTTACCATTATTGCATCACCAGCGGGATAGAAGCAGGCGCAGGAGCCAGGAAGTAGACAGTCAACCAGCCGTCCATGTCGATGATGTTGTTGTCGTTGAAGCCCAGGTCGATCCAGCGGTAGCGCGATACGCCAATCAGCTCTTCCACAATATATCCGCCGCCCACGTCGCCAATCACGGCGAAGCCATATCCGGGCACGTAGATGCGCTGCCCTTGCAGGAAGCCGTACATATCCGGGTCGACTGCCACCACGCCCCTGCCTGCACGCAATCCACTGGCCGTGCTATACGAGCAGCCGCCCGTGCCGGAGTTGCAGGGCGAGTAGATTGTGGCATACATTTCGTAAGCACGCCAGTACTCGATGGTCACCCCGTCCACTGTGGCTGATTTGACCACGATTTTCGTGCCGGTCTGGACGATGCGCGTTTGCGGTGGGCGCACCACGCTTTCGTCCTCGACCACGCGGCTGACCTCCTGCCCGTCCTCGTAACGGATGCGCGTGCGCGCGATCAGCAGTCCTTCCTGGCCGGACTGCGCGATTTCCTGTGCGCCCAGTTCAACATCCGGCGAAGAGACAGTTTCAGTTTCAAATGGGATGGATTTCTGGATCAGTTGCACGGACTCGCTGACGCGCACCACGCGGATCTGACCATCAGCGGGCAGCGCATCGGACTGGGCTGGTAGGCTGTAATCCAACCCAACCAGCGGAATCCCGGCCCCGGCCAGCGCCGCGTCAATCGTCTGCGCCGACGAGCGGACGCGCACAACCCCGGTGCTGGTGGTAACCGTCAACTCCTGCGCCGGTCGGTAGGTGATCGTCATCCCCGCGCTGAGGGGTGTATCCGCAGGCGGTTCAACGAAGTCTGCTGCGTATAGTTGAATGCCAGCCTCGTGCAGTGCCTCCCCGACCGTATTTGCTACAGTGACCATTTCCTGCTCGCCGCCTGGCGTGACCAGCGTCACATGCACGGCGCGGCGCACTTGCAGCATGTCGGTTTCAGGGGGCAGGCCTTGTTCGGGGGGAAACGGATGCCCGTTAACCAGGAGCAGATCTGAGGGCGTGAGTGCGATGCCAGCTTCCGTCAGCAAATTCGCCGGGATGCGCTCTTCTGTGGCTAGTATGTGGACACCCTCGCCATCTAGAATCATGATGGGGGAGGGGGCTTGCGGCTGGCAGGAAGCCAGGGTAATGAAAAGAACCAGCCAGAAGATGCGTTTCATGAAATGATTGTAATCGAGATGTTGTTAATACCCCGGATATCTTTCCATTGTCTTGGGATTAAACGCCCAGTGAAATTCAAGCTCAAAGGCCATGGACCTCGCCAATCCATCCAAATCTGGGAACAGCGTCGCATTCGTAAGGTTCATATTGTAAAGCGCTTCCATACCTTCATCTCGCATTTTATCTGTTTTTAGAACGAATTTTACAACCGTATCCGCTTGATACGGTGGGGACGAGAGAATGTTCTCTATAGGCTTATCCAAGGTTCCTGGAATGACAAACGTGCCTGATTGTGCGATCAAGCGTCTATTCATAATGACCGGTTCCCCATAAAAGACAAAAGGCACATTGTTTCCAAGATAAAATTCTTGATAGTTTCCGGAAATTCTCATATTCAGGTCGGCCGTCATCAATAACCTTTTGGGATTTGAAAATTCGATGGTTCTATTCCAGATTTTCGGTGGAGATATTGCCCAAACGGCAGCATCTTGCGTAGCGTGTTCAAGCGCAAAGAATGCGGCGACAAAGGGAGACCAAGTGAAATCGGTCAGGCGAGTTGGTGCACCATGATGTTGCATGAGAGCCAGCCATTGGAATTCGTTATCTGTATCTGGTATGTGTTCCAAATAATGATGGGCTTTCCGTTTGAATATTCTTAGAATGCGTTCTTCTTGCCCGGCCCAGGCATCAGGATGTATCCCAAAGCCACGCAGATAGCGCGACAAAGCACTGTATACGGGCCACTCTGCGTTCGCTTAGCCACGAAAAGCCCAGTTCTTATATTTACGACCGGTCGCAAATTCCAAGTATTTTTGCCAGGTGTTGATTTCGAGAATAGGGAATTGTGTCGTTCCAGATCGATTTTTCATCGTATATTTCCTTTGTAGGAGCGTTTGGCAACTGCAGGAGATTGTAATCGATTTGATGTAACGCACAAAAAAACTGTGCTGATAGTTCGTCAGCACAGTTCAACAATCAATAAGCGGTTCGCAATTACTCCGGCCAGGGGATGTTCACTGGTCCGATATAGCCATCCACGTGGGCCATATAGACATATCCATACGAGGCTTCGTCGCAACTTCCATCATCCCGGACCGAGGCAGATGTGCCTTCCCATCCCTGTGGGGAGAAAACATATTCCCCATCCTGACAGGTCCATGTTTCGACCAGATATGGCAGGCTGGCTGGAGGGAGGTCGCCGGGCAGCAGATCGTACCCCACCCAGTTAATATAGACCAGATCTCCGCTCCGGCTGGCGTTCACGTTGGAGGGCTTGGGGAACAGGTCGGTATTGAACAGGATAAGCGGGGCCTTCTCCGGGTATAACGGTTCGAGGCAGGCTACATCCCCTTGCGGGATTTCGACATACTTTGCATCGGAATTGACCCAGCATTTGACCGGCACTTCCCATCTTGTTTGTACACGGATCCAGGTGCCGTAAGCAGTCTCTGCCTTCCCAAGGACATCAACTACGTCTCCCTTAGATAACCCGGTTCTATAAAGGTAAACAGCACCAGGACCATAACGGCAGGACAGATTCTCGGCAGTGACAATGACCTCGCTGGGAGGCTGGCAACTCACGACTGTGGCGGTAGGCGGTTGCGTGTTCGTCGCAGTGGGAAGTTGGGTCTTTGTACTGCTGGGGACCTGTGAAGCTGTGGGAGGGACGAGAGTTTCAGTGGCAGGCACAGGTGTATCAGGGATGGCGGTGTTCGTAGGTTCCCCACCCGATACTGGGATCAGGGCAACTGCCGTCGGGGTGGGCGCAGGGGGATTGGAGAAAAAGCGCGCGCCAACATCAGGGACACCGATAAGCCCCACAACAACAATGACACCGATAAGCCCCAGGATCGTGGTTCCAACTGCAAACCTTAATAAGCTACGTTTCTTTTTCTGCGGCCGGGCTGATGTCTCTATGGGGACTGGCACCATTCCCGCCCCTTTAGCCAGTTCCACACCTGAAACGCCTGCTTTGATCAGTTGGGGATCGTTGTTCAGGTGTTTGGTGATAAGCTCGTACGAATCCTTGCGCGGAACCCGTAGTGTAACGCGAACTTTTTTATCGGAAGTGGGTTCCACTTCAGGGGCGGTAGAAGGCAATTCTGGAGAGAACTCCCCTTCGCTGATGTATTGTTTATCGTCAACAAACTTCAGGGCGGCAATACCTGCATCCTTAAGGCGAGAGTCGTTGTTGAGCGCTTGTGCCTTCAGTTCGTAGGCATCTTTGTCTGACATGCGCACAACGACGCGCAATCTTCCATTGGTCGGTTCTAGCTTGGGTTTCCCCGAGTCTGAAAGTGCAGGTTCGGTTGAGAATTCTCCATTGGTTATGTAATTCTTTTCTCCAACGAACTTCAAGGCGGCGATTCCCGCATCCTTAAGACGAGAATCGTCATTGAGCGCTTGCGCCTTCAACTCATAGGTATCTTCGTTGGGCATCCGCAAGACGACGCGCAGACCATTCCCTGGTGTTGGGGTCGATTTGTTTTTCCCGGTAGCAGTTGACGGGACGGAAGGAGGCGGGAGCTCAGGCGAGAATTCTCCGTCAGCAATGTATTTCTTATCCCCCGTGAATTTTAGGGCGGCAATTCCCGCATCTTTAAGACGAGAGTCATTGTTGAGCGCCTTTGCTTTCAACTCGAAAGCATCCACGCTCTCCATCTTTATCAAGATGCGTAAGCGGGTCATGTCAAGCTGATTTCTTCAACTTTGGTGATGACGTAGCTCTTGCCAATATCTACGATGGAGCCGTGAATGATCTCGCCCAGTATTTCAAGGAACTTCTTCTGTGCGTTTTCCTTGAAACTTTCCAGGGTTTCGTTCTCCAGGATCACTTCAACTTCGCGAAAGGCGGGGGGCTGGACCTTCGGGCGGTCGGCGGTGGCGCCTCTTCTTTTCTTTATCTCAGCGATCAGGTCTTGAACGCCTCGTTTGGAGTCGAGGTAATAGGGAATGAACTGGGTGCCTGCCAGTTGATAGCGCATGACATCCGGAATCTTCATCTCGCTGAGCATGACAGGCAGGATGAACGGTTCCAGGGCTTCTTCTGCCAGGTTCAATTCCTTCAATACATTGTCTGATGCGCCAGAGTTGGGGGAAAGGTTCAGGATGAACGCTTCTGCTGTATCGATACCTTCGACGATTTGTCTGCGCCATTGTTGCCCCGGTTTGATAGCTTCCCGGTCTAGCCAGACCTCGACCCCTTCTGCTTCCAGTTGAGAGACGATATCCTCCACGACATCAATATCACGTCGGGAGTAACTGATAAATACTTTTCCCATGTTTCACCATCTTTCTATTAATAAGGCGGGCACAAAAATATGTGACGTTTGTATTCTTATTATATACACTTCAACGAAAAAGTCAACAATTAATATCCAAATTGCCCATTATTGAGCGGCATAAGTTTTCCAAATTTGAAAGAATAAAGAAAATTATGCCTTTTGAACTTGATACAGGGTGATTTGGAGTCCTTCCGGCGAGCGCAAGCGGACGTTGGTATCGCCCCACGGAGTCAGGACCGGTTCGTGGACCAGGGTCGCCCCATATTCCAGCGCGCGCTTCATCGCCGCGTGGACATCTGCTACCTCAAACGCAAACCGGATCTGCCCGCTGACATATTCACCGACTTCGAGTTGATCGACATGTTCAGCATAAGCCGGGTCAAAGATTTCCAGAGTGGCTCGCCCAGCCAAGAATATTTGGCCGACCCCACCGTTTTCGGACGTCCACATGTCAGCGGGATCGAGCCCCAACCCATCACGATAAAAAGCGACCGCGGCCTCGAAATCGTCGGTTGTCAGAGCGATGCGAAATTCTTTGACGGTCATTCCTGTATGGTCCTTTCCAGGGTAGGTGTTGATTCTTGTATAGACTCAAACACGGACTCAGCATAGCTTTGGGGATCTAAAATTGGATGAAGAACCGTTCGTCCGGTGCGGAAATACCATATCAGGAACCAAACGCTCAGTCCAATCATGATGGTTGATACCAGACGGGCGATCCACGGATGTGAAAAATCCCAGCTTTGAAGCCAGCCAAAGATGCCAATTAGTGCCATCACAATTGCAAAGATGACAAGTACTGTCGGCGTTTCGGTGAGAAGAAAAATACATAGGATGACAAGGACTGCCACGTTCATCAGCAAAAAATCCCGGTTGACGTACTGACGATGCATTTAGATTCCTTTCAGTTCTGGATTGCCTGTTATACCTGGTCGAGATTTTGATTATGATTATGATGACAGTTTCCTTATTGTATCCAGGAAAGCATCCACGACAACTTCTGCCCCCCTGCTGTTCAGGTGTACACCGTCCAGTGTGAAAAACAAGTCTCTCTCGGATGATTTTTTGTCAATCTGCTCAATTTGTTTAAGAAGTATAAGGTCTAAGGCCACTCTTGTGGCGCTTGTTGGCAGGTATTCTGAAACCTTCTTATCCGCAAGTTTTGGAAATATGATCTTTCGCAGATCGAGATATTCCACATTCTCGTAGGAAGCCGAAACCTTCTCGATAATTCTTGCTAGCTCCTCTATTTCCTTGTTCCAACTGTTGTTTATATCTTCTCCCATGAATAGCGGCGGGACGGTTATTACCCGCCTCGTACCCCGGCATAAGAGTTCAAGGGTTTGATGATAATAGTGTTCGAACTCTTCGTGTTCCCTAGACCAGGGTTGCCTGTTTATGGTTTTTATGATCGGGTAGGACGATGATATTTTTACAAACACATCATTGACGCCAACCCATAGAAACGCTAAGTCAACAGGATTGTTGAATTGTAAACTCTTGAGCCTTTGGTACAAGCTGATGACCGTATCCCCGCCTTTTCCATAGTTGAATAATTTGTATCCTGGCAGCCGCTTCTTAAAAATCTCGAAACAAGAAGCGCCCGGGAACCCTTCTGTCAGGCTGTCACCCCAAAATGCGATACTGAGTTCACTTTTGTTCATTTTTTGGTGCCTGGAATTTCCCTTCTTCAATCATACCGCCGACAGCGTTGGCGAAGGAAGCAAAATCTGGAAACCTGGAAGTGTGGAACAGATGTGAGTCGCACTTGCAGTCGCTGCAACCGAATCCCTGGATTGGAAAAAATCCGCTTGCCTCGTGTAAAGTCTGTGCCCACAAATGTTCAAGATGCTCTGGTTCGTAGCTGTACCAAACTCCAACCGGACTTGCATGTTCTCGCAGGTAGTCGATGTGCCAATGTTTGGTCTTTGGTTCACGAAAATGACGCGATACTCGCCCTCGCACCCCGCCCGGCCCGAACGCGCTGCCGATATAGATATAGTATCCCGGCCTGAGTTCGATCTCTCCTAAACGACCGACCTGCACACGGGCGCGCGAGTCGCATTTCAGAATCAGGGCGTAGGTTCCGGGGTCGGGTTTCATCGCGCAGTATGGCTGGCAAGACCTGGTGACGGGTCAATTAGTCCGACTGATCCGCCTGATCACTTCGTCGGCGTTTACTTCCACGGTTTTATCTGTCACATTAATGATGTAAAATCCGCCCTTTCGGAATACATTGTGGGCAACGCTGAGCTCTTCTTCAAGCCGGGCTGGATCGGTATAAGGTGATTGCGCCGGTATCCCAAGATGACTGATCCTGCGGCGGCGAAACGCCAACAACCGATCCAGGTCGATTGTCAGGCCGATCACGCGGGAGGGGTTGAGTTTGTAGAGTTCTGGAGGGATAGGGATCTCAGGGATGATAGGCAGGTTAGCGACTTTCCAACCAAGCACCGATAGATAAACACTCAAGGGTGTTTTCCCCGTGCGTGAAACACCAACCAGAACAACTTCTGCCTCCGACCAGCCTTCGCGGTTTTGCCCGTCATCGTGCGCGAGGGTATATTCAATAGCCTCAATGCGTTCAAAGTAAGGCCGGTGGAGTTGGCGGTACAGGCCGGGTTTTTCAAGAGGGGGCTGCCCGAGAACTGTTCTAAGGCGTTCGAGCAGCGGCCCCATCAGATCGATGGTAGTCACATCATTTTCATGCGCCAGTTTGGTCAGCCCTTCTCGCAATTTTGTGTCGACCAGCGTATGGACAATCGTGCCATTCAGTTCTCTGGCTTGAGCGGTAACATCTTCCAATTGTGCTGGATGGCGAACGTTTGGGACGGATACGACAGGGACTGTGTTGTCTGGAAACTGGGCCAAGACCGTGTTGACCACCTGTTCGGCGCTTGCCCCGATTCCACCAGACACGATGAAAATGGGAGGCGGAGGAGTATGCTGTTCTTCTGCTGACATGGGTCTAACTCCTTTGGGAATCCTTTTTCCAGTTCTGTATCTCAAGAATATTCCCTTCGGGGTCGCGGACGTATTGAAACGTCAGTAACCCTACGCTGGGGATTTCCTGCACGGTCAGTTCGCCGACTGCTGAACCGCCGCGCTCGAAAATAGCGTTTGCTGTCCTGGGAACATCATCGACAGAAAAAGCGAGATGTGCGAAACCGGGTGTGTTTGGGGCGATTCCTGGATGCTCTGGCATCCTGTCATAGCTGAAGATTTCGAGCGTCGGACCTTCGTCCCCGTATCCGGGCAGGAGCAGGTGCTCGCCGGTGATGTGTGTATCTTCCAATCCTGTAGCTTTGTCGATCCACTCCCCGGACAGATTCCGTTCTGGTGAAATTGGCACGCATCCGAATACTTCCTGGTAAAAGGAGGCGAGCCGCCTCCAATCTTTGGCGATCAGGTTTGTGTGGGCATATCTTGTCGGCATCTTACTCACTCTTATATTGGCCAAAATGCTTCAAGACTCGCAAAGCCCGCAGCGTGTTCCAGCGGCTGGGGCCACCGGTCTGCTCCATGTCAAAATGCACCTGGCCGTGATAATGCGCCTGTTCATTCCAGGTGGAATCTTTATTTCTTTTCTTTAATAAAACCGTTAAAGCGGATTTCATTCTTTCATCCCACTTTTCTCCGGCGTACCGG
>Ga0209536_100008756_pt1 | contig 15137 bp, 15 predicted proteins | sample DeeMarSeWOR28_12_FD_187461 | JGI IMG/M metagenome (GOLD analysis project Ga0209536, IMG submission 187461) | Marine sediment microbial communities from White Oak River estuary, North Carolina - WOR-2-8_12 (SPAdes) (version 2) | ecosystem: Environmental > Aquatic > Marine > Intertidal zone >...
CTGCCAATATACTCGAGGGCCGCACGGTAACCTCGTTCTTTGCCATTAAGGACGACCTGACCCACGCTGGCGCCAATTGGGTAGACGAGGAGGTGGTGGTAGACGGAAAGCTCATCACCAGTCGCAAACCAGATGATCTCCCCGCCTTTATGAAGGCCGTCATCGATCATCTGAGATAGCCTTTTAGAATATGGTGCATATCTCTTGCTGGACAATGGTTATCAACAATTCAGGATGCCCTTTTCCCGATCGTTGCTTCCAGCAAGGGTATGTGTGAAACGCCCCAAGAATCCTTCCCGACCTTGCCAATTCCCTGCAGCTGTGATATCCAAGTGAAATCGTGAGAAATCCAAGAATCAACATGGTGGCAAGCTGTGTTTTGCCAGAATCATAGATCAATGGTAAGCTATATGCATTTTATGGGATTCCAGGATTAGCCTCAACATATAGTGGTTTTATGAAATAACTCAGTCAATGCTGGAAATGCCTCCTCCTTGTGTCTAACTCGAATACTCTGTTTCCTTTACGAATCTTTGACAAGAACGCAGGTCCATGATAACTTTTTTTGAAATTCCGCAATAATACAATAAAATGAACCAGGGTGTTACACAGTGCCTGAAAAAACACGTGTTAGCTCGGGAGTCAGCCACTTAGATCGTCTTTTGGGAGGTCTTTTCATTGGCGATAATGTGGTCTGGCATGATGATTCGGGCAATCTGGCTTCAGCTTTTTGTTTGAATTTTCTCCAGACTTCCTTAGCCCTCCAAAAGCCTGTTATCTACGTCAGCTTTGACCGCTCTCCCAAGAACCTCCTTGAAAAATTAGGAGGTCTGGCTGAAAGCCCTGATCTTACCATTCTTGACGCCTTCACCTGCGGGAAAGGGGCCAGTAGCCCCATATTCATGAAATTCTACGAGGAGCCTAATCAGCAACAGGTCTGCCAGGTCAAGAAGATCCAGAAACCCCGGGACGTGGAACATGTCGTGGAGACTATTTACGGGCTCCATCAAACCCTGCATGGAGATGTCCGCCTCATATTTGAAAGCATGACCGGCATGCAGAAAATCTGGGGAGGCGAGGAAGCCATCCTCAAATTCTATTCCCACTCCTGCCCTAGACTCTATGAGCTAGATACCATTGCCTACTGGATTATGGAAAAGTTGGCCCACTCGGAAGCACTCAGGGCTCAGATCAATCAGATTGCCCAGGTTGCCATTGACCTTTCAATAAAGAGGGGTACCACCACACTGACTATCCTCAAGGCGGAAAATCGCGGCACGGAGGATTTACAAGAACCTCATCGGTACTGGACCAAGGACCTTACGATCACCTTTGAAACGGAAAAGGATGGTCGTGGTCAGCTTAACCTGGGTCTCCGCATCAAAGAACTGCGGATGAAGCGCGGCCTCTCCCAAGCCGATCTGGCAAAATTGGTGGGGGTAACTCCCAGCACTATATCCCAGGTGGAAGCTAACATCATATATCCTTCTCTGCCTGCGTTGTTGAAGATGGCCGAGGTCCTGTCAGTTGATATTTGTTCCGTATTTCAACAGGCTGTGGAGTTGGAAAAAAGAATCATTTTTCCGGCGGCTGAAGCCGTAAGTGTCGGTTTCCCTGACCTGCCTAAGGGTTCGCTGCAAGGGACACTTTTAACACCGCCGGATTTTAATGGAAAGATGGAGCCTTTCATCATTGAGATAGAACCCAATTGTGATCTCCCAGCCCATTTTTTCGTTCACAAGGGCGAGGAGATGGGCTATCTTCTTTCGGGCAAACTTAGGATGTCTGTCAACAAAGCGGCCTATACCCTTCGGGCGGGGGATACGATCTACCTGACCTCCGAGATGCCGAGCGAATGGAGAAATCCAGGCCCTAACATAGCAAGATTATTGTGGATTAAATCAAAATAGGACAAGAAGCTCATGCCCATGTGCATGAGTTTTTTTGGCGTATTGAATTTAGTAAAACTAAATATTCTGTTGACTAGTATTAGTAGAAATGATATTAGGTGTTTGAGATTAGGCCGACATTTGCGCAAAGGAGGACATGATGGCACGTAGAATTTCTAAGACAATCAGTGTTTTCGAGTTCGGATGCCAAGCCCCACTGCGGTTCTTTGAGCATTGTGTGGCATGTGCACGCTTTGGAGATGATTGCCCAGACCTGGTCATGGGTAAAGAGGTCCTTCGTGGCAAGAAGAAAATCGCCTACGGGCAGGACCAAACCGAAGATACTATCCACGCTACCGCTTTTAATTGTATGGCGCCGCTATATTACTTTGAGCGCAGCCGAAAACAATGTCCCCATGCCGGCCGCTGCCGGGAAGAAGGGCTCTTGTTGGCTCTGCTGGACGGTAAGAAGGCTTTGGATTACTCCCAAAAGGAGATCATCGAGCTGCCTCAGGTGCCCCGTCGGCGTAAAGTCGCCAAGAGAGTGGCGAAGCCATCTCGAAACGTATCTGTATCCTAAGTAGCAGGCAGTTGCCCAAATACTTACAATGCAGTCGTTAGTGTCGTTTAGTGTATGGTAGTGGAACTTATAGATACCCTGGGGCAGAAGTGCCCTCAGCCGGTGTTGAAGATCGCTGTGAAGGCCCCGGATATGAAACAGGGTGACATTTTGGAGGTCTTGGGAGACTGCGCGACCTTTGAGAAAGATGTCCGTATCTGGTGTACCCGGCTGGGTAAAGTCTTGCTTTCCGTAAAGGATGAAGGGGCAAACAAGAAGAGGATCCAGATACAGTTTTAGCAGGCAAGACGAAAGAATTGGTTGCTTTCCAAAATCACAAAATTCTGCAAATTTGAGGTTTCTACTATCACACACAACTCTCTGAGATTGCATATTTGTTTCTGTTTTCAAAAGGCATCTTTGAAAACTGCCTCTTTTCCAGCTCCTATTAACATTTTCTTCAATCTCCGTTAGAAACCTATCAGCTAGCCCACTGATTTCAAAATTAAAGAACGTGACAAGCGACTTTTAGCCGCCTCCAAGGCCCTTCTCCACCCAGATATCATCGAGATCCGAACAGGTTCAGCATCAGTTCTCCAAGCTGCCCCACTGGGAGGTCCTTTATGACTGGTGAGCCAGCCTATTCTCAACATAGACCTTTCTTTTTTTCCCAACGCTCCAATATTATTCTAGCATTAGTGGCGCGAAGGACTTTAAAACTATGTTATTAAGTATCGGGCAATATAACATGAATCCCCAGAGGTGATCCCATGTATTTCCCAACCGCTGGCATTGAAGTCACCCCGTGGGTTCCGCCACTGGTAGCCCTCGTGATCTCCTTTTTCACATCCATGGGGGGCGTGTCGGGCGCCTTTCTGATCCTGCCGTTTCAAATGTCCTTTCTGGGCTATACGAATCCTTCGGTGAGCGCGACCAACCAACTCTTTAACATTGTCGCCATTCCCAGCGGGGTATACCGTTACATCAAAGAAGGCCGGATGGTCTGGCCGCTAACCTGGGTGGTAATTATTGGAACCCTCGCCGGGGTGTTTATTGGCGCTTTCATAAGGATCGTCTATTTGCCGAATCCGAGGAACTTCAAACTGTTTGCAGCCGGTGTCTTACTCTATATCGGAGTCCGGATGATCCGGGATCTGGTGCGAAAAGCACCTCCAAGGATGGACAAGGCGTCGAGCGAAAAACGCTTTCAGGAACGCGTTCGTCAATATCGAAAAGAACATGACGCTTCACAACGAAGCGGCGATTCCCTTCCCGCCGTGCGAATAACCCACTTTAATTAAAAGCGCCTTAGATACGAATTTTACGGTGAACATTTTGATATCCCTATATGGGGTGTTTTCGCCTTGAGTTTTGTGGTGGGTATTGTGGGCGGTATTTACGGTATTGGCGGAGACGCTATGATGGCTCCTTTTTTCATCTCATTGTTCCAACTCCCTGTCTACACAGTAGCCGGCGCTGCACTCATGGGGACCTTCATAACCTCTGTAGCGGGGGTCGCCTTCTACCAAGGCATGGCTCCGTTTTACCCTAATACGTCCATTGCCCCGGATTGGCTTCTTGGAATTCTTTTTGGCCTTGGTGGAATGTGTGGAATGTATCTGGGGGCGCGTTGTCAAAAGTTTGTTCCAGCAAAGGCCATCAAATGGATGTTAAGTGGAATCGTAATTTTTACTGCCGCAAAATATGTCCTTAACTACTTCCAATAGACGGCACAAAATTTAATGCCTCACCCAAACCGGCTTAACTATAGATATCTACATCATTTCGGAGGGTGGTATTGGAGAAGAAGGCAGGTATTCTGGCAACAGCCCCTTTAGGGCGGGTCAATGCTGGATCAGGCTCCGCAGCCGTTCTAGATTCAAGCGGTCGTAGTCCACAGGGCCTGTCTCCTTGGGTGTCTCAAGGAGCTTGGGGACGGCTTCGAGCCGAGAGTCATTCATGATAAACCGGAATGTGTCAATACCCATCTCCCCCTCGCCTATGTGGGCATGTCGATCGGTCCGGCTCCCAAGCCCCTTTTTGGCGTCGTTCAGGTGAATCACGTGCAGCCGTTCAAGCCCAAGGGTTGTGTCGAAGGCCTTCATGGTTTGGCGATAGGCCCTTCTTGTCCGTATATCGTATCCTGCTGCAAACACGTGGCAGGTGTCAAAGCAGAATCCGATCCGGTCCTTGGCATCCACCCTGTCTGCAATGCCGCCTAAGTGCTCGAAGGCGTAACCCAGGTTTGACCCCTGGCCTGCTGTGGTCTCTAGAAGAACCCCGCAGGTGGTCTCTGGCACATGGTCAAACACTCTGTTGATCCCTTCTGAAATGCGACGCAAGCCCTTCTCTTCTCCCATGCCCATGTGGGCGCCCGGGTGCATGATGACGTGGGGGATCCCCAGTTGAGATGAGCGTATGAGCTCCTGTTCAAGGGCCATGATGGACTTTTCATATTTGCGGTGGTCAGGTGAGGCCAGGTTGATCAAGTAGGCTGCATGGGTGCATATGGATCTCACCCCACTTTGCTTTCTTGTAGCTTGGAACTGCTCAATCTCACGGGTTGAAAGCCTTCGTTCCTTCCAGGTGCTGGCATTTTTTGTAAAAATCTGCAAGGCCGTGCATCCGTATGCTTGTGCGGTCAACAGGGCTTTGTGCACTCCCCCTGCAATAGAAAAATGGGCGCCAAGGAGGATTCTTTCTCCCTCTTGATGCCGGCTTTTCTCTGGTGGAGGTGAGATACTTGCGCTTTTGACCAAAATGAGTATCCTCACAATTTATGCAGCAAGGGCCAAGCAACGGTGATCATACACGACCCGTCAAGGTCCCCATCGAAGATGTCCTTGACCTTCACACCTTTGCGCCCAGAGACATACCGAGCCTGCTGGAAGAATACCTTGCCGCCTGTCAGGAAGCCCACCTTTATTCTGTGCGGATCATCCACGGTAAGGGTCAGGGATTCCAAAAAAATCGGGTTCGCAGTTTGCTGAAAAAACTCCCCATGGTGGCATCCTTCTCAGACGCCCCGGCCCACGGAGGCGGTTGGGGCGCCACCGTCGTAGAACTCAAAAGACAGACACCTATGGCATCGCCAGAATGGGCTGACTTCGTAGACCGAGTAGAGCAAGGTGCAAGGGCCATGGACAGCCACTTGGACCGGTCTCACACCACTCAGTTTGTCCTCCATGCCAAGGAGCTTCTCGAATGGAATCGGTTTGCTAATCTCACGGCCGTCTCAGGCCTCCGGGAGATGGCAGAAAAACAGTTCTTGGACACCTTGCCGCTGGTCCCTTTGATCCCTAACGGCGCCCGCGTCTTGGACATCGGGTCTGGGGGGGGCTTCCCTGGCGTGCCCCTTAAGGTCCTTCGGCCTGATCTAAACGTGGACCTCATCGAAGCGTCAAGAAAGAAGGCCCACTTCTTGAAGCATCTCATAAGGACCCTGGGGTTGCAAGATATCGAGGCGCGTCATATCCGGGCTGAAGAGTTTGCCAAAGAGGTTCAAGAAGAAGCATGCCGGTACGGCGTGATCGTGTCCAAGGCTGTCACAAAACTGCACCGTTTCCTGGATCAGGCCCTTCCATTGCTTCGCAGGCCCGGTATGATGATCGCTATGAAGGGAATTGCCGTGGAGGATGAGGTTGAGCGTGCAAGATTGAAGATCAAGAGCGAGGCCCTCAGCCTGGACACAAAAGCGTATCAATTGCCCTTCCTGGGCATTAAGAGACATCTGATTATTCTAAGAACAACATAGAAGGACACCAGGGCCTGAGGCCCTTTTGTGCGCCTTGCGCCAAGTTCATTATATGCATTTCACGGGGTAGCTCCCCAGTTTCCATCCACAAATGGCCCTTTTCCCTCTGAGCAGCGTTCTCCGCGGGTTGTCGCCTACGACGTACAAACAGTACGCCTCGGCGTAACCCCTTGTGCGGCCTTGCTCAGAGCAAAAAATGCTCATTTCTGAATTGGAAACTGCCGCCTGTGCCTATTGATGGGATCATGTTTCGTGGATAGGCACCCCCTGGAAGAATGAACAGCCACGGCCACAATATGTGGATATGAAAAGCAACGGGCTACTTTGCCTCTGGGATGGCGTCTGGGAAGAATGCCTGTCTCCCTTCGATCTTGTATTGCGCAATGAGGCCTTGTGCCTTTGGCGACACCAGCCACTTGGCAAGCTGGTCTGCCCACTGGGACCTGACATGGGGGTGCTTTTTGGGACTGATTGGGATGATGCCATAAGGATTAAATAGCTCTGGGTCTCCTTCGCAAAGAATGTCAAGGTCCAGGCCTTGTTCTCTGCCGTACTTGTATTTCAGGTAAGTTCCTCGGTCGGCCAGGGTATATGTCTGCTTCTCCTCTGCATACGTCAGGGTCTTGCCCATGCCCTGGCCGATGGAAAGATACCACTCACCCAACCCTGCCGGCTCTTCTGATGAAAACGCGTATTTCTTACCGTCCTTGATAATTTGCGTAGTCTCGGTTTTGAGGGGGAGTCCCGTAGCCTTCCAGAGCGCAAGTTCCTTGGTATGGGTCCCGCTGTCATCTCCCCGGGATACAAACGTGGCCTTGCTTTCGGCGATCTTCCTCAAACCCATCACCGCGTCACCCATTCCCCTGATCTGTGCAGGGTCGGCCTTGGGTCCGAGAATGACGAAGTCGTTATGCATCACCGCCAGGCGGTAGGCGCCATAGCCCTCAGCCAAGAATGCCTCCTCTTTCTCTTTGGCGTGGACAAAGATAATGTCTACGTTGCCGTCCATGCCGTCTCGGATGGCTGCGCCGGTCCCCTTGGCAAAGACTTTAACGGAGATTCCGGTCTCCTTGGTAAACTCAGGAAGTAAGACGTCCAGGAGGCCGGAGTTCTCCGTGCTGGTGGTTGTAGACATTTTGAGGACCTTCTCACCTCCTCCTCCGAAGCCAGGTATCACCCATAGCCCCAGGATAATCATCATCCATGTTAACTGTTTTTTCATGGCTCATTTCTCCTTTCTCTTGCTCATTCCTCCAAGCTCGGCCAAGATGGTTTTGAAAAAACCATCTCACCGATCACAGATACACGGAGACTTAGAGCGTGAGCCCGCCTGACGCGTGACAAGTAAATATCATACACGTATCCTGAAGAATAAAACAGCGCTATAATGAGGTTGACACTCTCTTAACCGAGATCCGTCGAAGAGCTTGTTAAGACCTTCGCGATCTCTGGCCTCTCAACATTATAATTCCAGCCACGATGCCAACCAACATGAAAAGAGACGAAACTGCTTCTGCCTCGCCAGACCCATGGCCTGCGGTAGAGATAAAGCACCAACCGCTACTGCCTCCTCCATCACTCTCTTCATCGTCTTCAACAGCCTCCGCCTCATCAGTTATCTCTTCATTTGAAGCCCCTCCTATGGCTCCGTATATGACGATTTTCTCTTGGTCGACATAGTTCCAACCGGCTTCCAGAATATCGATATCGGTCGTTCCCGCTGGCAGGGGTTCTACCTTGATAATCGTCGCCGTCCGCGAGGCAGCGCCTTTGTTGTGATCCCAATCAAAGTCGTAGGGCCACACCACAGCCTGATTCGCAGCAGAGCTGGCCTGATCAGGAGGTCCCGGGTTCTTTTGGGGCGGTACCAGGCGATAAGGCCCCTCGCCATCCAGTTTGTTATCTTGATTCAGAATGCCTGGATCCAGATATGCGCCGTCCCGTTTGTACGCCAGAATCATCTTCAAGCCGCCGGCAACTGCAATGGGATCTCCATTAGTTCTCCCTACGCATGAAGGGGCGCTATAATCGCACCAGCCGTCCGCAGGATTTAAGGCGATGTCCGCCTCTTGATCATAGTAATAGGCCGCCGCGGGATAGATGCCGTTTGCATGATACAGCTCCGGCGCCGGGTCTTCTTCCAGAGGGTGGTAATTGGACCATCCGTCGGGTGCATAAACGATAATGCCGGTTGCTGAATCCAAGATGCCGGCATCCTGAAGCAGATCCTGCACGGGCACACCGGTGTACTCACTATACTCATCCGTCTGGCGTGAGGCGTTCATCAACATGAACTGCGTATGAGGTGTCATCGCCTCCAGTTCAGCCTTTGTGTAAACACGAAAGGGTGCGATGACCTTGCTTGGATCGTCGTCCGGGTCCCCTGGAAACCGATCCACAGTGATCTCCGTGATGTTCGTATAGCCATCGCCATCAGAATCATCACCTTCGATGGCTGTTATGGCCGCAACACTTCTGCCGTTGGCAAAATAGTCTAAGCCGTAAGGGTTCATGGTATCCCCGATGTTACCGCTCCCGTCATATCCATAAGAATAGTGACACCACTGGCAGCTTCCAAGGCTCACCAATGTTCCTTTGTTATTTACATATTCTCCACCGCTATGACACAAGGCGCAATGATCCAGCTTGGTGCCCGCCTTGGCAGGGTATACCGCCAAAAACTTCGCCGCGTCTTGCTCTCCCTGATGATGGTACGCAGCAAACGCAGCAGATCCTATAAGGATCACCAGCAATGTGAGCGCACTGACAATCATTCCTCTTTTCATTTTCTACCTCCTCGGTTAAGGGCTTGGAAGATGAAGGACGTTGTGCATATCACGAACGGCGTCATTGAAGGTCCGGAAAGACTCGGACTATCATCGGATCCAAGAAGCGCTTGGCCTTCTTACCAAATTCGATGAAACACCCCGCAACTCATGGCCTTGCATCAGGGTCCCGCATCAAAATCCAAACTGAAAGCGGCCTGTGATGACAACCTCACGATCGCTATAGATGGCCTCTCCCGTGAGTGGATCTCGATCGATTAGCAGGGGCCGGTCAAACTCTGTTCTCGTGGCATCAAGGACTACCCGAACGGACGGAGCAAGGTACCAGTTCAGGGCAATCGTGTATGCTTCTGCCTCTCGAACTGAATCGCCTTCATAGATTAGAACATCGTAGGCGATTTGGTCCGCTTCAAAGGAATCGTAGCGAAAGGCTAGGCCAATCGCTCCCCAGCCACCCTCCCAAACACTTCGCTTCGGTTTGATAGGTTGAAACACCCCGTTTTGAAGGACGGGTTTTTCTCCTGTCACCATCCAAAGCAGCGAGGCATAGTTGTCTTCCAGTTCGAAATCGAATTGATCCGCGCTGGTGGTGATGTCCTGGTACAGGACGTAGATGGATTCTCCTGCCACGGCGAAGGGGCCCCATACCCAGGCGAGTTCAGCGCCATAGCGGGAACGCTTATCTGTCTCTCGGATAATATTGAACTTGGCCCTGGAGGCCACATCAAAAAAGGGAGTGAAACCCGTTGTTTTTGCATGGATCTCCACGTTATTCTGATCAATCTCGGCATATGACAAGGACCCGCCTACTTGAAGATCCTCCAACAACGAGACCCCCCGATGCTTAAATGGCGCCAGAACCAACCTCCCCGTAAACTCTGGGGTATCGACATCACCCCCGGGAGCATCGTCCAGCCCGTCTCCGTTAAAGATTCCCAAACCGTAGTAGATTCTATCGCTCCACAAGTTAGCGTGGGCCATCAACCCGACATCGCGCCCCGGGGTCAGGTAGAACCCCATCGACCTTTCGGCAAAAAAACCAAAACTGTCCAAGGTGCAGTGCTCTAAACTGAACGGTTCTTTGAACTGCCCGATCCGGAAGGAGGCGAAAGAAAAAAGGTTGGCATCCACATAGGCGTCCAGCAAATTGCGGCTGCCAGCGCCCTGAAACTTGTATTCAAATTTGTAATCAAAGTGACGCAGTGCCTGTCCCTTAACCCGCAAGCGCACCCGACGTAGATCGAACTCATTCTTGTTCGGATCTGCCTCGGCATAGTTGAAATATCGGTAATCGATTTGGAGAAGCCCCCCGAGACACAGGGCGAAGAGCTCCGGTTCATCTGCCTGTAAACAGAAACCATCTCGGTACGTTGCTTCCAGAGGAATTCCGGTCTCCCCTCTTTGGTTTTGAGATCCTTTCTCGGCCTGGAGAGCATTCGCCGTATCCGTGAGTTCTTCTTCCCACCTCGTGAGTCGTTTCTGTCGTTCGTCAAGCTCCTCTTCTTTCTTTAACAATTGCCTGCGCTCTTCTGCCATGGTTTCCTTGACCAGTTCGACCTCTGCTGCCGTGATAACCCCTTTGTCCTCAAATATCGTTAACAACTTTTCGAGTGCGAGGTCCGCCGCAAGGGTTGTTCGGGTGATTCCAAGAAGAAGGAAAGACAATAGGATCAATATGACGCAACCAGCCTTCGACTTCATGATCGTACTCCTTTCTTGCAAGGGATAGAGGTTTCACCTGGCCTGGGCGGACAGCAGTTGAGTGTTCGATCTCTTCGATCCATGTGTTTGTGTCTCCAACAGGATTCAGCCAAGGATCTTTCGACGGTCGCCATAGATTTCACCTCACAAAAGGTCTCGTCTGTCAGACAAGAAGGCCATCTCCCATCAGAATAGGGATTCTTTCGCCAGGCGTCCGAGATCCACCCAGCAAAGGCTACGAGATCAGATCGGCATGTCTCGGCGGTGGAGGGGCATGTCTCGTCTGGCTTCACACTTTCCCGGCTCAGCAGCCACGAACATGAGTGCCGATAGTTTCTTTTCCGTTATCCTAAAGTGCTACGCTTGTGCTGTGAAAGCTATATCAACAATAGCATATTCGTTCATTTCCCATATCTGTCAGTCTTTGTCAAGACAAAACTGACTGCCTGGCTTATAAGCACCATGCACAACCTATAACACCTGATTTGCACAGCCAGGTCAAAGCCCTGAACGAATGACTGGGATGGGAGTATGGGGTATGATGCCAGACATGGACGACGAAGCCTCGGCCAGGCGATCAAGGCAGAGCTGACCTTGAAGGATAGGGGGCTCATCATGCTCACCTCTTGCCGACTCACTCACCCGTCCTCTTGACCCAAGGTCAGTGCCTCAGAAATCCCTCTTGCACGGCAGGTTCAAGTTGAGCCGGAAATGTGATTTTAAGTAGGTATGGAGCTGTTCTTGTTCTTTCTAGACGTCTGTATTAAAATTAGGCGGTTGTATTCATTATGGCAACCTTCTTATCGACAATGGATTTATGTTGACGTATAATAACAAATATGGTCTAATTGGTTTCGGAAGGAGGCGGACACAACATAAATAGAGCGATCCTGTTTAAAGCGAGAAAGGTCCCCCATTTTTTTGATCAGTCTAATAAACCCGAAGAGGTAAAAGTCTTGATATTATCTAATCTGTCTCATTCCGTTTGCGCTTAAACGAAAGTTTCGTTTTTTCACGGGAGAGAGGTATGTTTATTTATTTGGGGTTTGATGATACGGACATTCCCGACGCAGACTACGGTACGGGGAAACTGGCTCGATGGTTTGAGAATGAATTGTCGAACGGGTATCAGCTTTGGGCAGTTGTGCGACAGCAGCTCTTGGTGCATGAAAATATTCCTTACACATCGCACAACAGTGCATCCTGTGTCATCATAGATGCACCTGACCATTCATGCATGGGACAGGTTATTGAAAAGGCAGTGGGCCATGTGGAGCGCTTTGCATTAAGGGGGAGTGATCCTGGGGTGTGCGTGGCCTGCGAGGGTGATCCATCCCTTTCCCGGCTTATCGCCTTTGGGCGACAATGCACCCATAGCATTGTCAGCCAGAGAGACGCCCTTAGGGCGGCGTCCAAAGTCCACCTTTCCGCCCACGGTGGGACCAGCGATGGTATCATTGGCGCTACTGCGGCGGTCGGCTTAACAGCCTATGGCTATTGCGGCCGATTTATTGAGTTTGGGGGGCTCCGCAAATTCCCTGAGATGGTGCGTGTGTCAGACCTTGAAAGGGCCAACATCCTCGTTGTTTCCATGGACCGGGATTGCAGGGTTCCTGGCCCTGAGGATATTGTCTATACAAAAGGATGGCTGAGGCCAAGGCTTTGGGGGGGCAGGGCTGCATTGTGCGCCGCCCCGATAGGCGATGGAGTTTGGGAATCCCTGGGTGAAAGGAGAAAGAAGAATAGGTTGAAACAAGACGTTTGAAGTTCTCTGTCGCAAGCTGCGGGGCATGCCCTCGCTATGGCAGTTCAACGTCCAAGGCTGCAGTGGGGGGCTACCCCCTTTCTTTTTTCACCTTCCTATATTGGTCTACAAAACCATCGAGTCTCCGGGCCTGCCCCTCCATGTATTCTACCCATATGTGAAGCACTTCTTCACCGTCCGATGTGATCTGATAGACCCGTTTTGCGGGTCCCGTTCCAGCCGTCTCCCATTCCGAAGAGACTAAGCCATCCTCTTCCAGCTGTCGCAAATGACGGTAGATCATGCCGGGTGGGGCCTGACCTTCGATGAAGCCGTATCTCTGAATCTGCTGAATGAGTTCATACCCGTAAGAGGATTTTAGATAAAGGCCCATGAGAAGGGCAGGTTGAACATATCGTACCCGTTTTCCTTGCAATCGATTATGCTTTGACTTCATAGCATTTTTTTGTTGACATATATCCACAAAGGATATATATACGTACAAGACAGATATCTGTCGACTACATATTTTTTAATTTTTACAACTTTTTCACAAAATAGAAAGGAGAATAGTTGTGACTGCCAAGATTTTTGTCCGTGAAAGACGAAAAATACAAAAAGGTGAAAAAAGACCCCGTTATCGTGTACTGGGCGTCAGTGGTGGCGATCTCAAAGTATATGTAAAACATATCCGCAAAAAGGAGCTTGAAGGGCTTTCGAAGGCCACCGGGGCGGAAGTGATCTATCTCAAGGCAGGAAAGGACGAAAAGGAGGCGTAATTTCGTCAAAGAATCGGCTCGAGTCACGTATGGCACGCATAATCACTCTTTATAGATGATAGTACCTACATGCTCTCCGTCAAGCGCGGCCAGGATATGTTCAGGATGGTTAAGGGCATCGACGATTTGTAGCTCTTTGAGACACTTTGCTCTTTGAAGTAACATTAAGATAGGCCGCTCAATAATGAGATCGTCCAGGTCCAAATCCAGGAGTTCCTTGGCGGAGATTCTGTCAAAAAACTTGATGTGCTTGCGTTCCGAGGGTTTGACTTTCTTTGGATCGCGGTCATAAAGACCTCGTTCATCCTTTAGAAAGATGAGCGAGCGGCAACCAATGTTTTCAGCGAGAAGAAAGGCCCCGCAATCCGTCCTATGCGGTGGGATCGAGCCGATTTCGGCGGGATGCTCAAAATAACCATAAGGCGGTATGCCATAGGTGATCGGAAGATATCCGAGCTGACAAAACATGGATAATTGTTCAAGATTATCTCCATGTCCGATTTTAACGCCGCCATATTTGGCGAGTAGCACGCTGAGCATCTCTGCATTCTGCCAAGAGACTTTGTCTCCCAGCTTGGAAAGCACGCCGGTAGGCATGCCCAGATCGATCCCGATGCTGTAGACATGCCGTGCACGGGTTCCTCCACCGGTCATCAAGATGATCTTATGCTTGTTCTTTGCCTTCAGGAGTACATCCACAATCGGCAGAACAGCCCTTGCTCCTCGATCAATAATACTCTGCCCTCCTATCTTGAGCACATTGATATCCGGCTGCATGCGAAAGTATTCTTTGGCCTCAGTCCTCTTGAGGAACTCCTTGCTTACAAGGGATTCTCCCATAAGGGGCGTATCAATGTGAAGCCTTCCTTTCTTGCCCTTTTCTTTGATCAATTTAGACATTATTTAAAACCTTTCCAAAAAACCGGGGATTTCAAACTGGTTGGCACGGATCTCATGCTATGAAAATGGCGTCAGTTGTAAATTTGTCTCATATAATTTGGTATACAGTGTGTCAACCTTAAAGGGCTTGCTCCGTTTTTTCGTGACGTAATCCCCGTAAATCAGGTGCCAATCGACCGGGCTGCAAAGAACTCCCGTTCGACAAAAGCCCCCCTTTTTTTAGCCGGGAAGCTTCACTCTCGGTTCAAATACAAACACTTCCTGAACCGCATGCTTCGTACGGTTAGATAGGTTCCATCCAGAAGTGGCACTTTTTCCTGTTAGGAAGCTCCACGGGTTTTCCCCCACCACCTACGAAAAGTGCGCCTCGGCGCAATCCCTCGTGGGGCCTTGGTCACTGACGCCCAAAAACTGGCGCTGGGAGTTGTCAAAAGAATCATCTTGGTGTACTGACTCTTAACGGGCTGCTGCTCAAACAGGAATGCCTTTGAAGGGGTTTGGGCAACGGCCCGTTAACATCTCAACATGGGGTGGAAACCTGACCTGCACAGAAAGAGACTATGAATAGGGGAAAAGTAAACTCACGTGGTTCTTGGAATGACTGGGTTAGACCCTATATTTGCGGGATTGTTCTGGCTGGGTTGGCGATCATCTGTGCAAACGCTTCTATTCTCTGCAAGAGTGCCCTAGGTCAAACCTTATCAGACCAGGTGAGGGACACGCTTCGTGATAGAATCACAGCCTCCTCAGGGGAAGGACAGGTTGCGTGCAGGGGGAAACAACTGTGCGGGTCTGCGGTGATACCCCGGTTCTATTGGCTTCGGGCCTTTCGTCCTGCATGGAGCACCGATGGCGTCACGGGATCGCAAGCCACGCTTCTTATCAAGGCGATTCATAACGCTCGCCAGGAAGGCCTCAACCCCGAAGACTACCACCTGGTACACATTCAGAGACTCATGACCAGTATACAGAACGGCACGACAAGGACTCACGCCATACGGGTGCAAGAGATAGCGGATCTTGAC
>Ga0209536_100008757_pt1 | contig 15136 bp, 19 predicted proteins | sample DeeMarSeWOR28_12_FD_187461 | JGI IMG/M metagenome (GOLD analysis project Ga0209536, IMG submission 187461) | Marine sediment microbial communities from White Oak River estuary, North Carolina - WOR-2-8_12 (SPAdes) (version 2) | ecosystem: Environmental > Aquatic > Marine > Intertidal zone >...
TATTAATTTGATTAAATCAAACAGATCTTGTAAAAGAATGCTGAAGACAATGGGGACATATCTGTGTGTGCAACTCATTCAGCCGACGGAATTGAATGCTGCCCTGCTGGCCTCTTTCCGCGAAAAGGATAATACATGATATACAGCTTGCTCGATACGGACTTCTATAAACTAACCATGATGCAGGTCGTATTGCACCAATATGCCAGTGCCTGGGTGCGTTACGCATTTAAATGGAGAAATTGGGATAAAATGCATTTAACCGTATCGCTGCAGGACTTCAAGCGTCAAGTGGATGCCGAAATCGATCACCTGTGTGAATTACGCTTTACCGATGCCGAAATCGATCACCTGTCCGGCATCCGGTTTTTCAAACCAGACTTTATCGAATATCTGAGGCTGTTTCAACTGAATCGAAAATACATCCAGACGTCTGCTGAAAACGACCGCTTGAAAATCAACATCGAAGGGCCTTGGTTAAATACCATTTTGTATGAGATACCCGTTCTGGCCATCATCAGCGAACTATACTCCAGTTTGCACGGCGTCGATGACAAAACCTGGCAAAAAGAAGGCCGCCGGCGATTGAAAGATAAAGTCAGATTTTTGGCTGAAGCGACTGTTGCCGAACAGCGTTTCAAATTTGCTGAATTCGGCACCCGCAGACGCGCCTCGTATGCCTGGCAGCAAGAAGTCCTGCGCTACCTTGTCGACAAATGTGAGGATCGTCTGGTGGGCACCAGCAACCCCCATTTGGCCATGAAGCTTGGAATCAGACCGATTGGTACCATGGCCCATGAATTTTTACAGGCTCATCAGCAACTGGGCCCCCGTTTGGTGGACAGCCAAAAAGTTGCCCTGCAGTGCTGGGCGGACGAATATCGCGGTGAGCTGGGCATCGCCCTTTCCGATACCATGGGCTTTGACAAATTTTTAAAAGACTTTGACCGTTTTTTTGCGCTACTTTTTAATGGTTGCCGCCAGGATTCCGGCGATCCCTATGAATGGACCGAAAAGCTCATCGCCCACTATCAAAAAATGCGAATTGATCCAAAAACCAAAGCCGCTATTTACAGTGATGGTCTGACGCTTAAAACCGCTGTGGACATTTTTAGCCGTTTCCACAATCAGATTGAAACCTCTTTTGGTATCGGCACCCATCTGACAAATGACTGCGGCTTTGTGGCGCCCCAGGTGGTGATTAAAATGGTGGAGTGCAATCACAAACCGGTTGCCAAAATCAGCGATAGCCAGGATAAGGGTATGTGTGAAGATGAGGAGTTTTTAGATTATTTGAATTATGTCATCAGAGAAGACATTAACACTGAATACTGACCGATTAAATCCAATCTTCAGGCCCTGATGTCTCTGATTTAAATTATTGATTGCCATACCCCCAGGTGGTTACCTTGCCTTTGACCCCATCGATTTCAAGCGTGCCGCTACCGGCTTCTTTGATGAGCACATCGCGGGTTACATTCATAATCTCGATGCCACCGGATCCATCCCGTATTGTTAGATTGCCGTCAATATCCTTTATGGTCATCGGCCCGGAGCTGTCGACCAGGCGGACATTACCCCTGATCCGTTCAACCTGAATACTGCCGGAGCCATCTTTAACTTCAAGATTGCCCCTGATGTCCTCGATGTGAATTTTACCGGAGCCATCTTCAACCGCCACCCTTCCTTGAATATCTCTGATCCTTATTGTACCGGAGCCATCTGCGATGTCCAGATCTGCATCCAAATCACTGACATCGAGCCAACCGGATCCATCCTCTATTTGCACACATAGCGTTTTAGGGACATGAACGGTTAGATCAATTTTCGCATCCGCTTGCATTCGGTTTTGATCCTTAAAAACGCTTTCTAAAACAGCTTTGCGCGGCCCTTTTTTAAGGGACAACTGGATGTGACGTTGCATAAATTCAGTTAGCTTGTTTGCTGGGATACCGCTAATTTTTATGACTGCCGTGACATTAATATGGTCGGATCCGTCAACCCCATATACTTCGAGAGAGCCGGCTTCACATGTTATTTGCAGGACCTCCACACCGATAATGGGCAGTTTCAGCTGTTGCGTATGTTCAACAGGGTGGGCAAATGCCGCCAATGGTAACAGAATAATGATCAAGAAGACGTTAATTCGCATCTTGGCCCTCCTATACAAGCTTGAGTACTTGCAGCAACCGATCAACGACGATGGTGGCTCATTTTCACTTACCCTGTGACAAATAGCAATAATTTTTGTATGTAAAATTGGGCTTGTTCTTGTGGACGTGGAAAATTCGAATGACGGATGTGAACGCAATGACCCATGATAAACTCGATGCTAGAGCGGCTGTGATCTTAACGGTGCTGTGTTTAATCTGGGGCTTGAATGCCGTTGCGATGAAATATGCTACCGAAGGCATTGCGCCCATTTTTTGTGCCGGTCTTCGATCCCTCATCGCCACCATCTGTTTGATATTCTGGATGGCCGGTCGGCGAATACCCCTTTTTGCCGGCCATATTAAAGACGGCATGCTTATCGGGCTTTTGTTTGGCGCTGAGTTCGGGCTTCTGTACATGGCCATTCGGTATACAACTGCCTCATCGGCCTGGATTCTGCTCTACACCTCGCCGTTTTTCCATGCTTTGGGGGCTCACTTTTTTCTGACCGGCGACCGTTTGTCGATTGCCAAAGCAGTCGGTATGATGTTGTCTTTTGCCGGCATTTTAGTCCTGCTGAGTCAGCACCTGGGTCTGCCTTCGGTCAATCAATTTGCCGGGGACATGTTGGCGCTTTTTGCCGCCATACTCTGGGCGTTGACGACGGTAGTGATCAAGCGCCGGCTGGTTGCAGCTGTGTCACCGTATCACACGCTTTTTTACCAGACCCTGTTTTCGATTCCCATTCTGTTTCTATTCAGTTTTTTATACCAGGAAACGCCGATTCGTTACCTTGACGGGCTCATATGGGTTTCGCTGGCTTACCAGGGCATTCTGGTTGCGTTTGTCAGCTACCTGGTATGGTTTTTTTTAGTTCACAGCTATCCGGTCAGCCAGCTGTCGGCCTTTACTTTTTTGACACCGGTGTTTGCAACTCTTGCCGGGGTTCTGTTGCTCGGCGAACCGTTGACCCTGCGCTTAATCAGCAGCCTGGCCCTGGTCAGTATCGGAATTTATATTGTCAACCGTAGGTAAACAGCGGTGCTAAAAGATCTTAAAATGCACACACCCAACAAAGAGATACGGGTTTTAACCGGCTCAACGGCTATTGTACTGGTTGCGCCCCACGGGCTTGCCGAAAACGATGAAAACACCGACCGTGATGAGGTATTATGACATAGCTGCGAATGCGGGAATCCATTTTCTCTAAGGGGTGCTACATCAAAATACCGAGACCTAATAAGCAAGAATTTCTCATCAATTTTCCTACTCGTGAAGGGTTTTGTACGATTTTGAGGCTTCCATAGGCAAGGCATTTAAGGTTGAGACTATAGTGAACTATGTCTCAATCTTAATAACGCAGGCTATGGGAGCCTCAGAATCGCCCGCAGGGTGAAAATTAATGAGATAAAATGATTTAAATCCTTTTCCGCTGAGATGTAGCGTATTTTAAGCTGCAAATTTGTTTAGTTTGCTGTAGCTAAAATTGGATTTATTTTCTCATTAATTTTCATACAAAACAAAAAAACTGGGGCGAGTCCAAAGAACCCGCCCCAGATTCCAAAGTTATTAAAAGAAGGTGACATAGCGTGTCTCCCGAAACACGCTTGCATATATATCGGCAATTTTTTAATAAAACTTTAGCACTTTTTTAATGGATCCTTAGCCTTAGATCGATTCCAGGGCCTGCTTCAAATCGGCGATTAAATCAGCCGGATCTTCAATTCCCACCGAATAGCGCACCAGATTTTCGGGGATTCCCATTGCCGCTCTTTCCTGGGAATTTAATTCTACATGACTGGTGGTTGCCGGCGGTCCGACGATGGTTTCTACCGAACCCAGGTTTGCGGCCCGATGGGCGTATTGCAAGCGCGGCAAAAATTGTTTTACGAATTTATATCCACCCTTTACCGAAAATGCGAGCATTCCGCCGAAACCCTTCATCTGTTGCCGGGCGATGGCATGCTGTGGGTGTGAATCCAGACCGGGGTAAAAAACCTGTTCTACAGCCGCATGAGATTGCAGGTATTGCGCAATCTGGATTGCGCTGCGATTCTGACGCTCGATGCGAAGCGCTAAGGTTTTCATACCGCGCAGCAGCAGATATGCGGCCATGGGGTCCAGGGCGGCGCCGTTGATTTCTCGGAAATGAAAGATGCGATGGATATGATCCTGCGGCCCGCAGACCGCTCCGCCCAACGCATCGGCATGCCCCCCCAGATACTTAGTGGCACTGTGTATTACCAGATCGGCGCCCAACTCCAGGGGTTTTTGGTTGACGGGAGTGGCAAAGGTATTGTCGACCACCACCAGGGCACCAATCTGGTGGGCGGCCGCCGCCAGCCGGGCAATATCGACAATTTTCATGGTCGGATTTGTCGGGCTCTCCAGGTAAAGCACCTGGCAGCCTTCCAAAACAGCTGCTTCGATGGCCTCTTGATCGATTGTATCACATAAGCTCACCGTGATGTTGAAACGGGGTAAAAATTCCTGAAAAATTCGATTGGTTCCACCGTAGCTGTCTTTAATTGAGACAATGCGATCGCCGGGAGCCAGCAGGGTGAACAACGTGTTGGAAATGGCAGCCATACCGCTGGCAAAAGAAGTGGCGGCCTGGGCTTGCTCTAAACGACAGATTTTTTCTTCAAAGGCGCGCACCGTTGGATTACTGTTGCGACTGTAAATGTGACCGCTGATTTCTCCGCGGCCGACCTTTGCCCAGTGCTCCAGATCCGTATAGCCGAACGAAACACTGTGAACCACCGGCACCTGGGTCGCATTTTCCCATAGCGGTCCGTCTTCGCCGGCCCAGACAGCCAGGGTGGCATCTTTGGCATTGCCATGATCGTTCATTGCGATAGTCCTCCTTGAAGGGCTTTAGATTAAAGGATTATGGTGCAATTTGAAGTAAAACTTTCAGCACTCCGGGGGCGGCTGCGTCTTGAAAGGCCGCCAATGCATGATTGAGGGAATAGCGTCTAGCGATTAACGATGAGGGATTAACCCGTTTTTTTTCGAGTTGAGCCAGCGCTGCCGGTATCGGCCCGCAGCGCGACCCCACCAGTGTGATCTCATCGACCACCAATGAAGAAAAATGAAGCGGCCATTTTTCCCCGTTCCCATCCTTATAAGTGCTCTTAAGGACAATGGTTCCCCGGGGCCGGATTGCCTGACAAGCCATTGCCAACCCACGAGCCGAACCGGTGGCTTCGATGACGATTTCAAAGGCGCGTTGACGGATGTCACTTTCTGGGATCCAGGCAATTTGGTGCGCGCTCAGAAGCGCTTGCTGGCTCTCGTAGCGGGCCACCACTGTCAATTGACCGGCCACCGTTACCAGGGTCTGGGCAATCAACTGTCCCAGTCGACCGGCACCAATTACCAGCACGCGGTCCGCGTTCCCGATTTGAACCTGTTGCTGAATTTGCAGCGCAGCTGCCAACGGCTCCGCAAATACGGCCGCATCATCGGAAACCGTCGATGGGACCGGCACCAAATTCTGCAGCGGCAAACACAGATAATCGGCAAAGGCTCCGTCATGATTTTTGATTCCCAGTACCCGGCGATCCTTACAATGGTGCTGACGGGCTGCCAGACAATCGGGGCACTTACCGCAGGCGACGTTAATATCGCCGACAACCCGTTGCCCGATGCGTTGCGGCGCGCCGGGAGCCTGAACGATTTCACCGACAAATTCATGGCCTGGGATGCCCTTGAACGGATAATACCCTTTTACCAGCTCAAGGTCGGTACCGCATATGCCGGCCAATCGAACTTTGACAAGGGCCTCACCCTCGAACATTTCTGGTTCCGGAACATCATCACGAAAGCTCAGAACCTGATTTTCCAGCCAAACCGCACGCATCCTACGATCCCTTAATTTATATGGGTCTCAGGTTTCAGGTGTCCCGCCTTTCCATACTCCGTAGTCCCGCCCAGGCGGGACGGAGGACGGGCGCTTGAATAGCTTCCGTCTTCACTCTATCGAGCTACGCCGGGACAAGCCGGCGCGGCAAGCAGGTGTCAGGGCGGGAATTAAAAGCGCAATCATATTCATAGATGAATCCGCAAATTTTGACAATCAAATCTGTTTTTTATATGTTTTTTTGAAATTTAATTTTCAGATCAGCTGATGTTATGGCTTTAATTGGCTTGAGCGGTCATGACATTATAGCGGTCTTTAACCAAGCACCTGTTAATCCGGCTATCAAGATTGCCAAAAGAGCAACAGAAAATGCTGATTTTTGATTTTGACGGGGTCCTGATCGATTCACTCGATGAAGTGATCTTAACCGTTTACAACACAGCCGTCGGACAGCAGAGGACCTCTCTGGCGGATTTGCCCCCATCGCTGGTCGAATTGTTTCGGCGCAACCGCTTTCATGTTCAACCGATTGGCGACGGTATCCTGTTGATGAACTGGTGCCTGCGCCATTTTCGTGGTGAGTCTGAAAAAATTTTAGAACCCCGGGAATACGAGGCCATCATTGCCACCGCTACCGATCCAGTTCACCAGCGATCGGAGCAGGTCTATAAAACGCGCCAGCAGTTCATCGAACGTGATCCTGTGGGATGGATTGCCCTGCATCACCCCTTTCAGCCTCTCTGGAATGAACTGGTCCAGCGCCAAAACCAACAGGGATTTGCCATTGTAACCAACAAAAACCGTGCCGCCACCGAACGGCTTTGCCGCCATTTCGGACTTAGCGTCCCGTCCAACAACATTTACAGCGGGGATGACGGAATCACCAAAATCGAGCACATGCAACATATTCAAAAACGCTTTGGAGCTGAAACTTTTTATTTTTTAGATGATTCCCTTAAAAACCTCCTGGAGCTTGATCGGGTCTTAAACCGGTACAAAAAAATGCTTATTCCGCTGCTCGCTGCCTGGGGGTACACGGGTCCTGAGGACCAGAAATTAGCGCAAAAATCGGGCTGTGGGGTTATGCGGCAGGCAGATGCGGTCGCATTGCTCACTCAATTGTCACCGCTTCGCTAAAACGGATTTGCGGGCCTCAAAGTGAGACTAGGTCAATTCTAGTATTTAAAACTAGCTTGGCTAGTGTGGGCGGCCACACCCCGTATAAGATTTGCCGATTGCCGGCTAAAATGGGACAGGTATTTTAAATATATGTTTTTGTTTGCTAAATGGACATTGAAACTCAAGGCCCGTGGCGATGAGTTGCATCCCCCCCGAATATGTATTGCCCTTGCCATAACGCGGATCTCCCATCACCGGGTGGCCGATCATGTCAAAATGGCGGCGTATCTGGTGTTTCCTTCCGCCACCCATGATAATGCGCACAGTGCTAATATGGGTGTCCACTTCGTAGAGCTCAACCCTAAATTCAGTTTTGGCCGGTTTGCCATCCAATTCAAGATCGATGATGCCTGCGGGGCGCGATTCGCTTGGATTTCCCCGTACGCGGGCAGCATAGCGTTTGATAATTTGTTGCTTTTGAAACAAATCGGACATCTTCGCGGCAGCGGTTCTGTCGTGGGCCAACAGCACCAGACCGGATACCTCGCGATCTAGACGGTGAACGAGATAGACATCACGCTTTGTTCGATAAATCTGCTCGACCTGTCTGAGTAGAGCGCAATGATCGCCGTATTTTGTGCCTTGGGATAACAAACCCGCCGGTTTCAACCAGACGCTAAACCGTTTTTGATCGCTGATCAGCTCCACCGGCGGTGGTATAAGGGAAAGCAGGGCGCCATCATAGTAAATCGATATCCGATCACCTGGTTTAAGAGTGGTGTTCGCGCGTCGAATGCGTCGCTGGGCGCGTTTGGATTTTTTCAGCCAAACAGCACCCTTGGCCATAGCATCTTTGATGCGGTTTTTGGAAAGAGGAGTGAATATTGCCAGAAATTCACTGGCGACGGCGGGATCCCCGGCGCCGACGGTTCGGGTTAAGGCGAATTTTTGCACCAATCTGCTCCTGTCGTATCCATATTTATTACACCACAAAGTCACAAAGCACACGAAGGGCTTTTGGGCAGGTGGTATTTTTATAATGCATCGCGTTCTTTGTGTTCTTTTTTACATATCTATACAACCTTTGTGTTTTTGCGGCTGACGATCCTTATTATGCTAAATTAATTTTTTGTATGTATTTATACAATATGTTAAATTTGTCAGAATTTATCTGATCCGCGCTCGATCGCAATCCGGCACGTTTTGAAAACACTATGATTTGCCTTAAAAGACAGATGACCACTTAAATTCTGGGTCGTGAACCGAATTGGGGCTCGGTCTCACGGGTGCGTTTGAGCTCGTAAAAGCCCGGCGTCCGGCCGGCGATGATGATCGCATCCCATAGGGCAACGGCTGCTTTTCCCGTCGGCGCCGGGCTGCAAACCGGACCAAAAAAGCCCGGCCCGTCGCCCCCGTCAAGAACAATCAGCGGCACGCCCACATCTTTGCCGACTTTGGCGAGCGCCTGATCCATATCCGCACGAATCATATTATCCCAAGCAGGGTCAGTGGCCGCGTTTGCCAGCCGGGTGGGGTAGCCGCCGGTCTGGAGGATCTTTTCTAAATCTTCGGGTGTATCTAAATCTTCCTCGTCGTGGTGATAATGGGCTCCCATCAGCGTGTAGATTTTTGCCAGACCGTTGTTACCATAGGATTTACGAACCGCCGCAGCAACCCGCAGGGCTTTCAAACCCATTTCATGCAACATTTTATAGGGTTCGGGTATATTTCGTGCGGCGTTTATGATTTTGAGGCTAAACAGCTTCCAATTGACCCGAATCTGTTTTTGATGACCCACATCAATCATCCAGCGCGATGTAATCCAGCACCAGGGGCAGACCGGATCCCAGTAAAAGTCGACGATATCCTTTTGGGGGACCATTTTCCCTCCCTACTTTTCTGTTTTTCTATTTATATCCTAATGACATGAAAAGGCTTGAACCTTGCACAATGATACATATCTTTCCCCTACGCGGTATTCTTACAAGATTGCCCGCTAATCCTGCAAGTTGATTGTCATAAATCTCCATCAGGAAGGTATCGCCACGGATGAAAAATCAAAGTGTTCTATTGCGAAAGTTTATATTTTTTACGGTCGCGTTGCTGCCACTATTTGCGGTTGAGGCGCAGGCAATTGAAAAAGCCAAATATGAGGTCATTGAAAGCGACGAAAATATTGAGCTCAGGCAGTATGCCCCCCGAATCGTCGCTGAGACATTTGTAGCGGGAGATTTTAAAGAAGTCGGCAATGTGGGCTTTCGCCGTCTATTCGATTACATCAACGGCAACAATATCAAAAATCAAAACATCGCCATGACAGCCCCGGTAACACAGGAAGCCGAGTCTGAGAAAATCGCTATGACCGCTCCGGCAACCCAAGAACGGTCGCAAGACCAATGGCGAATTACATTTCTAATGCCGGCTCAATACACCATGGAAACGCTTCCCAAGCCGCTGGATCCACTCGTTCGACTAACGGAAGAGCCCGGCTATCTGATGGCTGCCATCAGGTATTCGGGTACCTGGAGTCAGAAAGGCTTTGAACAAAATAAGAGCCGACTGCAAGCAGCAATTAAAAAGCGAGGGCTTAAGCCAGTAGGCCAACCGGTATGGGCTCGCTATGATCCGCCCTTTATGCCCTGGTTTTTACGTCGCAACGAAGTCCTAATTCGCGTTCAAGATTAAGTGCTGGGTTCGCCGGCCCAAATTGTCTGCCAAATCAGTATCAAAACAATAATAGAGAATCGCTATATCAGGATCCTTTTATTCCGCTAATCAGTTTTTCTTTAATATTCTGAAACCAACCCTTTTCCGATTCGCGGATAATGCAGGCATCCTTGAGTAATTGAATAAATTCCGGCCGGATCGCCTTATATGAAAGGATACGCTCCATAGAAAGGATGTTATCAAGGCTTGGCGGTGCCAACCCAAAATTGTCGTTTCTATTGATTGATTCCATCGTGATCGAAATAGCATAAATCGCCAATTTCTCTGCCATTTCCTTGGGAGTTAGATCAGGCTCCTCGGCACTCTGGTAGCGCAATATTTCATAAACACAGGCGGCCAGAACCGGGTCACCGACTTCGCGTGCATCGGTACACGCCTGCAAGTTAAAATTGCTATCCAAAAAATCATCAGCCATTTCCTGCAATCGCTGAATCCATTTGCTGTTTAAGTTCTGCGGCAGAACTGCAACCGGGCCAAAAGTTAGAACCTCATTATAAAATTCCGATAGCATTTTAACGCCCCTTTCCGGTGTTTACGATTCAGCCTATTTCTCTTCTTCCATCTTTTATGTATCAAGCTGCAATTATTTTCAAGTCCCTTCTTGACATTGTTTAAGGGCGTAGACATACTATTAATTCAACCCGTTCGGCATTTAAGAGGAGATATTATGAGTGACCTGAAAGATAGAATTCTTGAGAAGATGAAAAAACACACCCTGGCGTCTTTTGCCACCGTCTCCGATAAACGCAAGCCGTGGACGCGTTATGTCGTTGTCAGTGCAGATGATCAGATGAATATCTGGTTTGCAACGTTTAAAGGCTCCCGCAAAGTAAGTCAGATTGCCGATAATCCGGAAGTCCATCTGACTTTGGGGGTTGATGATCTGCAAAGTGCTGTATCCTGGTTACAGGTCGAAGGGCGGGCGGAAATTCTGGAAGACGCTGAGACCAAAATGACCGTCTGGTACGATATGCTGGAACCCATCTTCACAGGACCGGATGATCCGAACTATGTGGTCTGCAAAGTCGCCCCATACCGGATTGAATATTACTCAATGAATAAGAAAAATCCCGATGTCTGGGAAGCCTGATCGGTATTTTGAAACTTTGAATTCTTATTTGCATCAAGGCTTTCCTGCTGACCTGGATGTTTCTCGCTATTGTTATAATAGTAAATGCAAAGGGTTGATCCTGCCGATGGGAGCGAAAATCCAAGGTAATTATAAATGGTTTTTAAGATGATTAAAGACAGCGCTCTCATTTGGGCTGTATTGGCAATGATGATCATTTTCACGCAACATGCGGTTGCGGTTGACTACTGGTCGTTGGCCGATCAGTCTACTTATCGATGTCCCGGAGGTGTCGTGGCAGTCGGTGATTCAGATCGATCTGTGCGCGAAAGATGCGGTGAACCGTTGGAAATCACCAGTAGAGATGACAAGGGGCCGATCTGGGTCTATCATTTTGGTCAGGATCGTTTTATGTACTACTTAGAATTCGTATTCGGAAAATTAGAGCGCATCTTGAGCACTCCCTGCAATCGCAGCAATTACGAGTGTTTTGACATGGATTGACTTATAAATTCAGTGTTTAATCCTTTCATTCGCATCACTTTCTCACCCTTCGCAAAATTCTTCTCATCTTTTCTAATATTCGTGACTACCATTTATTGATGCCATGACCTCCGGTGTTTCGGTGATGCAGTATGCGCCCGGCAGCAAAGCCGCCACTGAAATCGAAAATCTCTGTGATGAAGTCACCCTTTTGGCGGACAATCAACAGGCTCAAGCTGATGAACCAGCGTCACTCACTGCAGCGCATGATGTTTATAGTGACAAACCTGTCTGGAGCGATGGGTATAGTTGACCCTGTATCCGCTCCGGTGAACAAACAGGCACATCATTCAGCTATCCCACCTGACAGAAAGATGGGTGTGTTTGAGGTTTGCCTTTTTGGCTGTTAAACCGGACGGATCATTAAGGAGATGCAGGTACAACCGAATTGTGCCTGCATCCGAAGGGCTTGTCCATTGGAAATGTGTTGAGATTGCCTCTCGACGATAAGGAGCGCCAGCATGGCCAAAATAAAAAAGCGAAGACTCAAGTGGACCGCATCCGATTCCGCGCAGGTTGTCGGGTATAAGCTTTACTGGTCTGAGGGCAGTGAGGTCAATTACGATTCTAAGTGCGTTACACTGGGAAATATTACCGAACTTATCCTGCCCGATGATGTGGATGTTTCATGCCCCTTGGTGGAGCGCTCTGAGGCTGGTGTTGAAATTGCTGATGAGAAACAGTGGGCCGGTGGTAAGCGTTAAGGTTTACCGATCGTCTCGCGGTGATTTGGGGATCTGGTAGGTGCCATCCAGGCGTAGCAGCATCTCATCATAGCGGCGCTCAAGTGCTGCAAGGGCATCTTTATATTTCCGTGCGCTCATCTCCCCGGCTTTGAGGCGGGCATCAAGTGTGCTGCGCTCATCATCATACCATCTGTCCGGGTCAAAATTATACGTCATCTATTCTCTTATTTAGGTTTGCCGGTTGTGCCGGTTGAGCCCGTTGAGCCCGTTCATAAAGAAAATACCTAATTTTATGATTTAACCGTCAAACCGGCGAATCCACCAGAGGCGGACAAGCGGGTTATGGGCTTAACCAAAAAACTTTTGATGCATTTTGGGGATGGCTTCTATTCTTTTTCCTGGGTAACTGTAATACTGGCATCTTTCGGCAGCGCGAGCCCGGATGCCACTTCGATCGCTTTGATAATACCTGACGGTACGGGACAAGCGGTATGCTTACAGTGTTTTGCCGCCATATGCAGGGTTTTGGGCGCCTTCCCATCAAAAGAAATTTCTTCTAGTGGATTGACAACCTTTAATTCCTCGGCGAGTGCCCTGATACCGTCACATCTTGTATTGATATCCAGGTTGACCAGCCCGGATGGGTGCTGCGAAGTGGCCCTAATTTCGGTGATCATGCCGCATATTCCGGACATGACGTTTACGATACCTCGCATAAGTGACTCCTTTTCATGCAAATTCAATTATTTTCATGCAAGATTCAAAAATGATTTTGATTCTTGCACGAGTTGCAGGCTTTCATATGCAAGGCACTTCAGCGCGAAGCAATAGTGAGCTATGCTTCGCACTGAATAACGCGGCAGATGGAAGCCTGCGACTCGCCCAACGGGTGAAAATAGATAAGAAATAAAAAAGAAATTATCCGATTAGACATAACTTAAAAATTCTTATCTATTTTCATGCAAGATTCAAAAATGATACGCTGCCCTTAACGTAATCGTCAAGTGATTGAAATCCGATACATCGCCGGTTCCCCACACACGCTTGCCGTCCAATCCGAGACTCAACTGGTGCATAACAAATACATCGACACCGAGCCCGAAATTGTAGGCCCAATCACTTTCATCTGAATTGACTCTTTGGGCATCGATCTCAACATCCATCCAGCCCCCGCCCGCTCTGACGTATGGAAATATTCTGTCTTGCCACAGGGAAGGTGAAAACACCCGCACATCCAACATCGCCGTCCAGATGCTCACATCGAAATTCCTGTTATCCGCTGCCTCACCATCAAAATCGGCATACCAGTTGTAGTTTCCTTCAAAGGCCACATGCTTAAACCACCAATAGCCGGCGAAGACATTAAAGCCCCATGAGTTATCAATACTGGAATTGCCAGGGAATTCCTTCAAGTCGCCATCATCAAATTGTTCATGGACGTAACTTAACCCGGCGCCGGCATAAACGCGGCCATGTTTTTCTTCAGCTACGGATGTAATTGAAAAAGAAAGAATACTGAATACCGCGGCAAACAAGATGAGATTCTTGCGCATCGCAACCTCCTATAGGGCAATTGGAAATAACACCTAACAAAGAAGTGCGCGATCCGTCAAGAATATAGCAAGGCCATCATTCGCGAACACGACATTTTTCCCTTTGTGCGGCAACCGGTCGTACCTTCAGCGAACCTGCACAGAGGCAAATATCAAACCCACTGAATCGGTCTATTATTCTCCTATCTCGATATCTTCAATATCGGGCAGTTCAATTTCCCGAGCTGACGCAACTAAACAGGCGATGGCAGCACCCAAGCAATAGATCGCGGCAATGATGACGATAATGAGTATTATTTTAAGAATGGTTAATCCCCCCTTCAGGCAAAATTGGCTAAAATGCAAGGCGATTAAATGATGCATTTACGCCCATTTCCCCCCACTCCGCAAGGATAGGTCAGGGTGCACCCTTACCATCCTGGGAGTAGAAATGACACTAAACCGACATTAATTTTTTGGCTTCTGCCTGTGCTTTGAGCAATCGATCCGTAGGATTATCACGCTTTAAACCCTTCATCTGCAATATGGATAGGCCGACCTTATAATGCCCTTTAAAGGGTTGCTGTTTCTGCTGGCTGATATCTTTAATTTGCGCACGGACATATTTGACCAAGCGGTTTCTTTCTGCGGTCCAATATTTCATATCCAAAACACGGCCGACGCCCAAAATGTTCAAGACCGCTGAATTTGCATTCACATAAAAGCATCCCTGATGTTCATCGATCTCCTGCAATTTAAACTGATAACCAAGATCATTGCGGCTGATTTTGATTTCGGCTCTCAGATGACCGTCGGTTTTTCGCAGGTGCCGATATTTGTTCTCGAACCGATTACTGGCAATAACGCGTTGAACCATGATGCTCCTTTCTGCATTTGCGCTAGATGACACCGTTTTTGTTAGACTATGATTAAATTATTGAAATCTTACAGTTAAAATGCTGGCGGGCAGGCATCAGGGCAGATATTTGGATTGTTGAACATAATCCCTCAGGGGACGCAAACACATCCGACTGGAAAGCGTTAGCGCACTTTGGCCCTGTAAAATAATGTACTGCAATATCCATGCAAACATTTAAAATATCTCTGGGTTACAAAAATATTAATAATTACAGACACTTTATTTCAAACGTAAATATTTGCGTGGTGATGCTTGTGAAAAAATATGGCTAAGTTGTGGGTAAGCCTTTACCCATTAAAGTGCACATGATCGGCCATCTGGCCTTATCTGCAAACCCCTTGGCCGCTGGAGATGGCAGTGTCAAATAAAGTGCTTGATTTTGATGGGAAAAAGTTTTTATAATTTAACTATTGATCATAGTCTGTCTTGATTGAAGGCTGGTTTCATTCTGCAGGAAAGATCCATTCGTCCGGGTGGCATCCTGAAGTATGGGACTATGGTAATTACAGAAACAAAGGGGGTGTC
>Ga0209536_100008758_pt1 | contig 15136 bp, 12 predicted proteins | sample DeeMarSeWOR28_12_FD_187461 | JGI IMG/M metagenome (GOLD analysis project Ga0209536, IMG submission 187461) | Marine sediment microbial communities from White Oak River estuary, North Carolina - WOR-2-8_12 (SPAdes) (version 2) | ecosystem: Environmental > Aquatic > Marine > Intertidal zone >...
CCCCAGACAAGCTCAACCATCTGGCCATTGATTCCGCCAGCGTCGTTGATCTCTTTGAGCTTGAGGTTGACGCCGGCTTTGATATTGTCGCCGTAAGCCGCCAGATCGCCTGTGAAAGGCGAAGCTACGCCGATCCTGATGTTTTCGGCCACAGCGCCGGTGGTTATACCGAAGACCAATGCCAGACCAAAAACGAGACTCATGAACAAAAATGTGCGCGTGTTTTTCATAATTAACCTCCTTTAAAAAATTAGATAGTAGTGAGCTCAAATGCCTTAATCAGAGCTTTTATAATAAATAATAACAGGCAGTCAAGCTCCAATTTACATAACAGGTTCGTTTCCTATGGGATTTCTGAGACGCGATAAAATTTACTTGCCGTTCACACATGTTGGCTGTATGAATAATACAGTGAAGAATCCCGGCCGCGGGGATCCGCCGTCGCATGAGCTGAAGCGGAAAGCCCAGGCGTTGATGTCACTTTAGAGGCTTACGTGTTGATTTTTTGTATTTTATGAAAAGATTTTTTATCACGAAAACACGAAAGTCGGAAAATACAAAATTTTTTTAAAATAAAAAGGAATGGATAACCATTTTGCAAAAAATTGGACTGTTTGTAAAAAAAGACCCCAGGGCCTGTCAAAAAGCCGATGAATTTGAGGCCTGGTTAACAAAACAACGCATCGAAGTGGTCCGCAAAGTAAGCTCACCTCCGGGAATTTTTTCACCGACCAAAAACCTCGTCTCGGCACCCCAGGACCTGTCTTGCCTGTTCGTATTGGGGGGTGACGGTACATTTTTGAGTGCAGCCCGTTGGATTGGTGATCTCGGCATACCGCTTTTAGGCATAAAGTTTGGGGAGATAGGCTTCCTGGCGGAAACAGCAGAAGAGAACTTGTTTTCAGCGGCTGAAAAAATAATCAACAACGAATATAAAATCAACCGCCGTATGCGCCTCGAGGTCCGGATCGAGCGTCAGCAAAAAGAATTTGCCCGTGCAACCGTGCTCAATGACATCGTGATTAACAGAGGCGCCCTAGCCAGATTGGCGAATATCGAAACCTATACCAACGGTCATTACCTGACTACCTATCGGGCCGATGGCCTTATAATTTCGACTCCTACCGGCTCCACGGCGTACTCTCTGGCTGCCGGCGGCCCAGTCGTCCATCCCGATGTCCCTGGAATTATCATTACGCCGATTTGCCCGTTTACGCTGACCAATCGGCCCGTGATTGTCCCGGATTCGATCCGGATCACGCTCAAGTTTGAGGAAGGTGCCTCCGATATTATGCTGACATTTGACGGGCAAGAGGGGGTGGACATCACCGATGCGGACACCATCATCGTTCAGAGGGGTTCCCATCCGCTCCACATGATCACATTGCCGGGACAGCAGTATTTTGATGTGTTGAAAGCGAAGTTGCGGTGGTCTGGTGGTCGAGTCTAAGCGCTAACGATAATTGATGAAAAGTATGTTGATAGGAAACCGAAGTTTAAATTTCAGTATGAGACCAATACAAAGGTTAGTTAACTTTTATCAGCTGCTGCAATTTTAGCCGTCATCCTGTGCATTAAATTCGAAAGTTGCGCATAGGTTTCAATATACTGGTCCACAAAAAATTCATAGGCCTTATGATTCTCAGCTATGGGTTCAATCCGATCTTTGATTCTGACCATTTGGTGAGCAGCATCATCAATAGAGGGATACAACTCCGAGGCAACTGCAGCCAGAATCGCCGAACCTAACAGGGGCGCGTCTTGAACTTCCGGGATCTGGATGGGTACGCCGCTGACATCGGAATGAATCTGCATCCACAATCGGCTGCGGGTTGCCCCCCCGCACGCAAAAATTTCAGATGCTTCATATCCTGCCTCTCTGAATTTACGAAAAATAAATTCGGTACCGTAGGCGATACCTTCCATAATGGCCCTGAAAATGTGCTCGGGCTTGTGGCTCAATGAAAGTCCCCAGATGGCTCCTCTTAAATTGGGATCAACCAGGGGGGTCCGGTTTCCCTGAAAAGAATCAAGCAGAATCAAACCATCAGACCCCAATGGTATTTTCTCTGCTCGTTGGCCCATGAGGTCATATAGAGAAACCTTTGAATCCTCTGCCTCCTTTTCGTAACCTTTCAGAAGCTGCCTTTTAAACCATTGAATTATGGATCCGGTTGAAATTTGGCCCCCCTCAACAGTGTGCAATCCGCGTATGACGGAATTTGGGTAGGTGCCAAAGATTCCTTTCCGGTGAAATGCAAGTTTGGACATGCCTAAATGCAGATGTGAGGAACCTGTGATGAACGCAATCCGCCCGGGTTGAATGACATTCAGCCCAATCATTCCGACAAGTGCATCTGCCCCCCCTTGGGCAACAAACGTACCTTCCTGTAAACCTAATTCGTTCGCGGCCGATGGTGTCAATTGACCAATGGGCTTCCCCATGTCCAGAACGTTCTGTGGAAATTTGGGAATTAGATCCTCGAGCTCAATGGTTTCATAAAAGCTGCTTGGATATCCTTCCTCTTCATCATCATAATACCAGCGAATTGACGTATTGTTAATGCTACCGACATACTCGCCGGTTAAGCGGTAGTTCATGTAATCAAGATACTCACAAATCGCATGTGAATTTCGATAGATATCCGGTTCATGCCGTTTAACCCACAATGCCTTACAGGGCATCCATTCCGCCGACACATTACCGTAGCCGTTGTACTTGAGTGCCGGATGCCCGCTTTCAGCGATAAATTTTGCTTCCTGACTTGCCCGAACATCCATCCATAAGAGCGCCTTTCTGAGAGGCTTCATCTGCTGATCGAGGAAGACAACGGTACAACAGGTCGCATCCAAAGCAAGTCCTTTGATGCTGGCAGGTGGAATTTGGATCTCGCTGAGCAGGGTATTAGTTGCGACACATAATGACTGCCACCATTCCTCAGGATCCTGTTCAGCCCATCCGGATTGGGTGAAATAGGTCTGATACGGATGGTGACGTGACGCTTTTAAATTCCCGTTTAAATCAAAAAGTCCAACCCGAATAGATTCTGTACCGCCATCGACGCCAATGACGTATACCTGATCAGCGTTCATTTTAGGCATCCCGTTTTGATTGGTTTATGCTTAAAGGGTCCTTAGAGATAACAGTTCCCTCATGCCGGATTTGATAGTCCTGCCCCGGAATGGGGTTAGCCGACGGTAACCAATATTCTTGCAGATTTTGCAATCGCGACAAGGACAATTTTAGCTCTATTTATACAGAACGACATAAATCCTTTCGTATACATACACAGCGTCCACATGGTCAACACTATAAGTTGGTTTAATACCAAGGATTCAAATCGTGAATACGCAATTTACTATGACGCTGGGTATAGATTCATGTTTTCTCGAAAATTTCAATTACGACATTATCGGGGCCTTTGAAATAGGTTATCTTGGGTCCATTCTCCCTGGCAACCATGGGAGGTGAATTAAATTCAAATCCTAATGATTTGATCCTTGCATATTCTTTATCAACATCGTCGACAAGAAAGGAAATGTGAACCAAGCCGGGCTGATCCTGAGCCGGATAAGCGGTATTCTTCTTCTTTTCGGTGTTTTTATAATCCAGCAATTCTATTCTCAAATTGCTTTTTATCACAACAGCCACATCAAGGTCTGCATCCTCGACATCTACAATGCGACTGATAATGTCCCCCTTATTTTTTGTTCGATAATCTAAGTCCATTTGCATCACTTCGGTGTAAAACTTGACAGACTCCTCCAAATCTTTGACGCTGATACCTATATGTAAAAATTCTTTGATCACAATTCCTCTCTAGTATCAAATCTTTAAAAAATCGATCCGACAATTTTTTCTTTCAAGTGGATGGCTGCAAATTTATTGGTCTAATGAAGCTCAATAATTAAGTATATTAGCATAATTATTAATGCCATTTAGCGGCTAACTCTTTTTAAAGGATAATTTTATTTCGATCAACAATTGATTTTTATGGAGACGCAGCTAAGTTTCAATTAGCATGATCTCCTAAAACGCCAAAATTGCGAAAGAGTTAGCCGCACTCAGTGATGTCCCCTACTCCTAAATACGGCTTATAAAGCTAATGATAACGAAGTGATCGTAAATTAGAACTTTTTGAAATTTTCAGCTTTAAAATACTTTTTTATTTACCAATGAAACAACTTAGTCATATTGTACGAATTAATCAAAGTATATTGTATAAGCAACTAAAATTATGAAACTTGACGATTCAGCCTTGAGTGACAAGATGTGATGTCGCGTAGACATATTCTTTATACAGGTTGTTGTATATGCTATAGAGTGAATTCGATAACCAAAATGATATTACTCAGACGAAGTTTGAAAACAGCACCTGGGCGGAATTTCAACTCTTTTCAATAGGGAGGGAAAAATGGCAAAAAAGGCAGCTGTGAAGAAAAACACAACCAAAAAGACTACGTTGCCGCCGATTGAAAAAAAGATCTTGTTGCTGATGTACCGCAGCATTTATGCGACCCGGCAGTTTGAGCTCAAAAGCATTGAGCTTTATCGACAAGGATTCATACGTGGTTATCTGCACCCTTACCTTGGCGAGGAGGCAATTGCTGCGGGCGCCTGTGCTGCCCTGGGCAAGAATGATTTTATCGTCAGCACCCATCGCGGCCACGGACATTGCATCAGTAAGGGAGCAGATCTCAAACTCATGATGGCAGAAATTATGGGTAAAGCAACCGGATATTGCAAGGGGCGTGGCGGTTCCATGCACATCTCCAGCAAATTGGACAACAATTTGGGAGCCAACGGAATCGTCGGTGCCGGCATCCCGATTGGGTGTGGTGCCGGCATGGGAATCAAGATCAAAGGAACCAAACAGGTGGTCGTCGTTTTTTTCAGCGACGGCGCCTCAAACAACGGGGTCTTCGGCGAATCGCTAAATTTTGCTTCGGTATTTGATTTGCCGGTTATTTTTATGCTGGAAAATAATCATTACGCGGTCAGCACGCCGGTTGAATTTTCAGCGGGAACCTGTGAACTGTCCAATATCGGCCCGGCGTATGGTATGCCGGGAATATGTGTGGATGGCAATGATGCCGTGCAGGTGTATCTGGAAACAAAAAAAGCCGCAAAACGGGCGCTCAACGGTGAAGGCCCCACCTTGATCGAAGCGAACACCTATCGCCACGGAGGTCATCATGTGAACGATCCTGGATTATACATGGACCAGGATGTCTTGGCGGAATGGAAAGCACGGGATCCACTTCACCTCCTGCGTGAAAAACTAACCAAAACGAATGCAAATAAGATTGAGAAGCAGGTGGACGCCGAAATCGAGGAGGCCGTTGAGTTTGCCAAAAACAGTCCGGAACCCTCGGTCGAGGAATTTCTGGCAAGTTTGGCAGATTGAGACACAATCCATAAATTCAGGAGAAGAATCATGGCTGAAATAATGTATCGTGAAGCATTGAACAGGGCCATTGCTGAAGAAATGAGAAGAGACCCGCTAGTATTTGTCATGGGTGAAGGCATCGCCCAGCGAGGGGGTTCTTACAAGGTAACAGAAGGACTATTAAATGAATTCGGAGCTGGAAGGGTGATCGACACACCGCTATCAGAGGCAACAATAACAGGTGCAGGAGTGGGCGCCGCACTTGCTGGCACTCGCCCGATCGTTCAAATGCTTTTTGTTGATTTTACATGCTTAGCTATGGATCAGATCATTAACCAGGCGGCTAAATATGAATTCATGTCCGGCGGACAGGGCAAAGTCCCGATGGTCCTGGAAACTCAGGGCGGTGCCGGTAATGGTCTTGCAGGTCAGCACTCTCAGTCCCTTGAGGCCCTATTTTACCACGTTCCGGGATTGAAACTGGTAATGCCTTCCGCTCCCTATGATGCGAAAGGGTTGCTGAAAGCAGCCATACGGGATGACGATCCGGTCATTTTCATCGAGCACAAGCAGCTGTATATGACAAAGGGTGAGGTACCGGAAGAAGACTACATTGTCCCGCTGGGCCAGGCAGACATCAAACGCTCAGGGGATGACATTACCCTGATCACGTATTCGTATATGACCCTGAAATGTCTTGAAGCTGCTGAAGCCCTGGAGAAAGAAGGCATTAGCGTCGAGGTGCTCGATTTGAGGTCCCTGACGCCGTTGGACAAAGAAGCCATTCTGAAATCGGTTAAAAAAACCGGACGGGCAATCATCGTGCACGAGGCTGTGAAGCGTGGCGGTATTGGTGGAGACATTGCCGCCATCATCATGGAGGAAGCCTATGATGATCTGGATGCGCCGGTGAAACGCATTTGCGGCAAAAACACGACCATCCCCTACAATCTGCTCCTGGAAAAGGTGTGTGTCCCGACAGTGGAGGAAATCATCGAAGGTGTTTTGGAGTTGGTTTAAAGGGTGTAGTTGGAATCACGTTAAAACTAAGCATATAATAATGGGAAGCTAAAAGGATTATCATGGCCGAAAAGATAATCATGCCCCAAGGAGGGCAGGATATAACGGAAGGCAAGGTTGTCCGCTGGCTGAAAGCCGAAGGAGATCAGGTCAAAAAAGGTGAGGTTATTTGTGAGGTTGAAACCGAAAAAGCGGTTTTTGAAGTCGAGTCACCGATTGAGGGTGTTCTGCTCAAGATCATTGTCCCCGCAGGTAAAATCGCCCAGGTGTTTTCCACCATTGCGTTTGTAGGTGAGGCCGGTGAAAGCGTCGATTTGGAGGACATCAAAACCGGTGAGAAAGAACCGGAAAAAGAAGCAAGCGGTATTGACGTCGCCGCGCTAAAAAAGAAAGTAGCGGCTAAAAGCAAGACTAAAAAAGAAAAGATTAAGGCTTCCGGCCGGGCCAAGAAACTCGCCGACCAGAAAGGGGTCGATATCACGCAGGTTGAGGGCGCCGGTCCCAAAGGCCGAATAACCGAAAAAGATGTGCTGGCATATATCAAAAAAATCGCAGTTGCCCCAGAACCGACCGCTGCTGCGCCAACTAAACATGAACCCCCAACAGTGCCCGCCGCGGCTATCGATGTGCGCGGGAAGGCCGTCCCGATGAGCAGGATGCGCAAAGTCATCGCCCACCGTCTGCAGCAGAGCAAACAGACGATTCCGCATTTCTATGTGACGATAGCCGTTGATGTGACCGATGCCGTCAAGCTGCGGGGGGAATTGAACAGCAAGGCCAGGAAAAACGGCAAGATTTCGATGAATGATATGGTTGTTAAAGCGGCGGCGATAGCCCTGGGACAATTTCCTCAAGTAAATTGCAAAGTTGATGAAGAAAGCATTGTGTATATGGAGGACATCAACATCGGAATTGCTGTATCGGTGGAAGAAGGCCTCTTGGTACCGGTGTTACCCGAGGTAGATACACTTTCACTCAAAGCAATAGCTAAAAAAACGAAAGAGATTGCGAACCTGGCCAAGGCCGGTAAGCAAGCATCGTTGACACCCGGCATGTTCACCGTATCAAATATGGGCATGCTGAATGTCGACAATTTTATAGCAATCATCAATCCGCCGGAAAGCGCGATTCTCGCGGTCGCATCGATCCGAAAGCAACTGGTTATCTCCGAGGACAATGCCATGAAGATTCGCGACATGATGAACATGACCCTATCCGCTGATCATCGAGCAGTCAATGGTGAGCTTGCATCTCAGTTCATCAACCAAATCAAACATTGTTTGGAGAACCCGCAAACCCTGCTCGGATGATCCAACCCGATGAACCGCAATCAGAATTGATGAAATGAATTTAATCGTCAATCATCAATACAAAATAGTCAACTATAAAAAAAGGGGACATAATGTCCCCCCCAAAAAAATGCTTTGCAAGCGCCTAAAGCGGAGGTAAACTATGCATGATGTGATTGTTGTCGGAGGAGGCGCCGGAGGGTACGCGGCCGCTATTCGTTCCGCTCAGCTGGGTGCTAACGTGGCACTTGTCGAAGAAGCCCAAATAGGTGGAATTTGTGTGAATCAGGGCTGTATCCCAACCAAAGCATGGCTCAAGATCGCCGAAACACTGCGCCGAATTAAACAAGCGGAGGCCGTCGGGATTAACGCGGCCATCAAAAATGTCGATTTTGCAGCCATTCTAGAGCACAAAAATAGCTGCTGCGAAAAAATTCGGCTGGGTATGGAAGGTCTTTTGGCCAACAACGGCGTGGAGGTCGTGAAAGGCCATGCAGCCTTTAAAAACCCTGGTGAAATCGATGTTGACGGCCGATTATGGCCGGCCCAGAACTTCATCATTGCTACCGGAGGACGCACGCAAGCACCTGAATTTAAAGGCTTGGAAGATGCCCTGATCACAACCGACGAAATTCTCGATATGCAGGAGGTGCCCTACTCAGTTTTGATTATTGGCGCCGGAACCATTGAAGTTGAAATGGCAACGTTGTTGAACTGTTTTGGCTGCAAGGTATATCTATCCACAGAAGATCGCCTCATCCTGCCACATGAAGATCACGATTCCGGCCAACGACTGGGAATGGCGCTTGCAGAAGACGGTATAGAACTGATAACGCGATCTCAGCTTGAATCGATCACATCATCTAAAAATGGGTTTGTCTGTGAACTTCGCAACAAAAAAAATCGAACGGTCGAAGTCGATCGCGTCCTGGCTGGCACGCGCAAAGCCAACTCCGAAAATATTGGTTTGGAGCAGACTGGCGTGCGGGTGAATGATGAGGGAAACATCGTTGTGGATGACTATCTCCAAACAACCAACCGAAACATCTTCGCTATCGGTGATGTGACCGGCGGTACGATGCAGAGCCACGCCGCATCCGCCATGGCGGTCAAAGCTGCTGAAAACGCCTTGGGTGAAAAAACTAAGTTCCGATTTGATTTGATACCACGAGGGACCTGGACATTTCCGGAAGTTGCATCCGTGGGACTTACCGAGCAAGAGGCCGAAAATCAAGATCTGGACATTGACGTCGGTTATTTCCCCTACTCCATCAACGGGTATGCCATCGCGCGCAATGAAACCTTCGGGGCGGTGAAGATTATCGCAGACAGCGAATATCGAATCATATACGGAGCGCATATTGTCGGTCCTCATGCGACCGAGCTGATCGGAGAGGCTGTTTTGGCCATGCAGCTGGAATACACAACCGAAGAGTTGGCCGCCGGTATTCGCATCCATCCGACATTTTCAGAGGCAGTAGTGGATGCCGCCCGGGATGCCGAAAAGTGGGCCTTGTATTTACCTAAAAAATAAAACAGGAGTATTGGCCGGTATCCGGCCAATAGTCGTTATGAAGAAGCTGGTCATCTGCGTCGTTTTCACTGTATCACTCAATATTCTGGCGGTTGCGGCGGATGCCTCATGGCTGATCGACACCGAGCGATTCCATATATCGGTGCACGGTCAACTATCCTGCCAGGATTGCCACAGCGACATCAGCGAAAAACTGCGTCATCCGGATCCCGCGGATGTAAATAAAACCCTGAATGATTTTTTCCAGCCGAATCAGTGCGTGGAGTGCCACGAAAATGTATCCGCTGAGATCGAAGCGGGAAGCCATGCCGGCGAGCCGGTAACGCTATGGCAACGATTTGATGACTGCCTTGAATGCCATAGTCCCCATTATCAGACAAGCTACGCCCAGGATACGATCAATCCGGATCTCAAACTGCCTCCTGATCAAAAATGCAGCCTTTGTCACGAATTTCAAGCACAGCTACCCGAATTTTCGGCAGAAGACCAGGGGTGTCTGAACTGCCACCGCGCTATCTCCGCCGATGACCCCCAAGCAGCTTTGAAAACCGCCAATCTATGTTTCGACTGCCACAGCTCCGCTAACCGTTATGCGGATCAGACAGAAATCCGATACCCGGTGATTAACGAAAATGCATATGCCTCAACCCCGCATGCCAAAGTCGCGTGCCTGGTATGCCATCCCCGGGCGGTCGAGTTTAAACATTCCGATCAGACAATCGGTAATTGCGGTCAATGCCATTGGCCTCACGCTGAAAAAGTCACCCACGATATGCATGCTATTGTAACCTGCGGGGCCTGCCATCTCAACGACGTGATCCCGATCAAACAATTCGAAACCGGAGCCATCGGGTGGCTGAAAAAACACCAACCGGATAACATCAGCTCGATCCATCATATGGTTCGGCCTGAAAAAGATGCATCCTGCCGAAGCTGTCATGCCTCTGACAATTCCCTGGGAGCAGCAGCAATGTTGTTGCCGGCCAAAAGCATTATCTGTATGCCCTGTCATGCCGCCACGTTTACTGTGGGGGATACAACCACCATCGTGACGCTGCTCCTATTTCTGGTAGGTCTTATCGGTGTTGGATCAATATGGCTTTCCGGCGGAAAGAATACGACCACCGCGGGTCATAATTTTTTTAGATCGCTGCAAGCCGTAATAAAAGCTATTTTTTCGATCAGGTGGTTTGCCATAATCAAAAGTTTGGTAATGGATGGTCTTCTGCAACGCCGCCTGTTCAAGGTTTCCAGAGAACGATGGGTGCTGCATGCAATCATCTTTTATCCATTTGTCTTCCGGTTCTTGTGGGGAATGATTGGATTGATCGCATCTCTCTGGTGGCCACAGTGGCCCGCAACCTGGGCAATGCTGGATAAAAATAATCCGCTAACAGCCTTTTTGTTTGACCTGAGTGGTCTTATGGTCATACTAGGCGTAATCGGGGTCCTCATTCGCAGGCAGCAAAACAGATCCGCCGGCTCGGCTATCGGATTACCGGCGGCTGATTGGCCGGCCTATGCGCTACTGGGTGGAATCATGATTGTGGGCTTTATTTTAGAGGGTATGCGCATGGCGATGACCCATACTCCGGAAGGCGCTTCCTATGCCTTTATCGGTGATGTCATCAGCAGAATGCTTGTAGGCGCCGAGCTAACCGGTGTTTATGGGTATGTGTGGTACGTGCACGCTATTCTCACCGGAGCGTTCGTGGTCTACCTGCCATTCAGCCGTATGTTCCACATGATCATGGCTCCGGTCAACATGGCGATGCATGCAGCTGCCAAACCGCATCGCTAAATGAAAGCTATTTGTTCATTAAATTTTTCAAGGAGGGAAATGATATGGAAATTCAAGGCTACAACATGCCCGATGATCTGTTTTACGACGAAAACCACTACTGGATCCGGGTCGAAGGCGACATACTCGTGATGGGAATGGATGATTTTGCCCAACAGATGGCCGGTGAAATTGTATATGTACAGCTGCCCTTTGAGGGCAAAAAATTAAAGAAAGGTAAGAAATTTGCCCAGGTGGAGTCAGGCAAGTGGCTGGGAAAAATCCTTGCCCCGGTTAACGGTGAGCTGCTTGACGCCAACGAAGAACTGGAAGTGAACACTGCGCTTATCAATCAGGACTGTTACGGTAAAGGGTGGATGTACAAAATTCAGCCGGACGACATGGGGGAGATCGATGATTTGATTCACGGCTCAGAGGCAGTTGAGACGTGGTTATTGGCGGATATAGAAAAATACGCTAAAGAATAAAAAGTGGCTCAAGACGACTACAGCATAAAAGAAATTGTCCAGATGGAAGCCTGCACCAACTGCTGTTTGTGCGCTGACGTATGCCCTGCAGTTTCGGCTACGAAAGACGGACAGCTCTCAGGTATCTATCGTCTGACGGAACTGCGGAAAATCATGCGTTCGCGTTCAGGGCTATTCCGCCGCTTTTTCGGTAAAAAAGCACCGACGGAGGAACAGCTGAAGCAATTCAGCGAAACCGTATACCGCTGCACGCTGTGCGGTCGATGCCAGGAAGTATGCCCCTCGGGAATATTGCTCAGAGACCTCTGGCTTTCGCTGCGCCAAGACCTTGTCCATTCTGATTCCTACCCTAAAAAGGTCGACATGATCCGGGAGAACGTGGCTGAAAGCCATAACGTCTTCGACGAAGACAACGAAGAACGGGTGGATTGGGTAGATGACATGCGCGATCCGCCGGAACACGGGTATATCAGGGATCAAGCGCAAGTGATTTATTTCACAGGGTGTGTCGCTGCCTATTTTCCGATGGCCCAGCAGATTCCAATTGCACTCGCAGAAGTATTTGATGCGGCACAGGTGAATTTTGCACTCCTTGGAGAAGATGAATGGTGCTGCGGGTTTCCGCTCCTTGGGGCGGGATTGCGTGAGCACGTCAAGGACCTCATAGAGCATAACATGGCAGCGGTCAGGGCCAAGGGGGCTCAAACGGTGGTGTTCGCCTGCCCCTCCTGCTACCAGATGTGGCGAGAGTATTATCCCCGCGAGTTTGACATTTACCATGTCACTCAGTATCTGAATCAATTAATCACGTCGAATCGAATACCGCTGAAGAAGCTCGATCTTAGCGTCACATTTCACGACCCTTGTGATTTGGGTCGCGGCAGCCGGGAGTTTAACGCACCACGGGCAGTCATCCGAGCCCTGCCGGGTGTCCATTTGGTGGAAATGGCGCACAACAAGGAGAACTGTCTCTGCTGCGGCGGCGGCGGAAATCTGGAGATGATCGATGCCAAGCTTTCCGGAGAAATCGCCAAAGCCAAAATTGAGGAGGTTTTGGCTACCGGGGCGGATGCGGTAGTCACAGCCTGTCAGCAATGTGTGCGCACGATGTCCACCTATGTACGCAGGAACAAAATAAAGCTCGACGTCATGGATATTGTGCAGCTGATCCAACGCGCTTTGCAAAAAAAATGAGTATATCCCACCTTTCTATATCCCGGGATAATACCTTAAATTAGCGAAAATGGAACTTTATCAATTAGGAAAGGTACCCTGGGAAGAGTCACAGCTTATCTACCATGCCCTGGCGCTGCTGGGACGAGAAGCCCTCAGCCTGGTGTCTCCGGCTTCTCCATATGTATGTATCGGTTTTCACCAGGACGTAGACCGGGAGGTTGATTTAGATTTCTGCCGCGAAAACCATATTCCCGTATTCCGGCGCGAGGTTGGTGGAGGCGCTGTTTTTTTAGACGGCAACCAGTTGTTTTTTCAGCTGATCCTAAAGCGGAACAATCCAATTGCTCCCAAACGCATTGATGCGTTTTATAAGAAGTTCCTTCAACCGATCATCGACGTACACCACCGGATCGGCATCCCGGCCAGATATAAGCCGGTGAATGATCTGGTTATCGAAAATAGAAAAATATCCGGCACCGGCGCGGGGGAAATCGGTGATTGTATTGTCTTTGTTGGCAACCTGATTCTAGATTTCGATTATGAGACCATGTCGCGAGTGCTAAAAATTCCAGATGAAAAATTTCGTGACAAAGTAAAGAAAACCATTGAGGAGAATTTGAGTACCATTCGTCGTGAACTCGGGGAAGATTCCGCCACTCAATGGGAGGAAGGCACACTGAACAACATGATGGCCGAGGAGTTTGCGAAACTGATCGGTCCCCTGACTCCTCGTAATAAAGATACGGCGCTGATTGGGAAAATGGAGCATCTAAAAGCAACCATGCTACGGGATGAATGGCTCTACCGCAGGGGTAAACGGGTCGACGCCCGCGTTGTCAAAGTGAAAGCCGGACTCGACGTGGTTCAGCATATGCACAAAGCTAGCGGCGGATTGATTAGAGCTGAATTTACGGTTAATGAGGGGCGGTTCTCAGATGTGTCCCTCTCGGGTGACTTTTTTTGTTTTCCTAAAGACACCGTTGAAAGATTGGCGTCTAAGGTTGAAGGCACTGCGACCGATGAAATTGTACAACTATTGACTGAGTTTTACGAAGCAGGTAATTTTGAATTGCCGGGAATAACGATGGATGACTGGATACACGTTCTTAAAATTTAGTGAAATATTTAGATCTCAACCCTGTCTTTCTTCGAATACTTGTGCTCTTGCATAATGTTTTAGACATGCTTGAGGGATCTATTCAATCGAGTAATTGTCAAGGATATTTAAATCGAAGTAGCATTAAACTGAGGGTGTCAATAAAATGTTAGGCATCTTCGGATTTGTGGGGCTTAATTATGACCTTGATAGATTCCTGGCCGCCCAATACAAGTTGAAACCCTTTCTGTATATCGCTGAGTGGAAGTCTGTGCGTGATCATGTCCTCTACCCTTATGATCCCCGATTCAAGAAGGTTGATTGCCTCCACAATATCAGGCGGTCCGCAATAATAGGAGGTAAATATCCTAATTTCCTTGGTCCAAAAATTATTTATGGGCACAGTAACGGTTTTGTCGGGACCGGGCACCGCAAAAAAGATAATGCCGCCGCCTTTATCCACACAGGTCCAGGCTTGCTCCACCGCAGATAGTGCGGATGTGCATAACAGAACGACGTCAGCCTTTTTTTTGTGCTCGGCTAACAATCGTTCGGCAATATTCTGCCCCGCATCCATGATACCATCGGCACCAATTTGTCGGGCAAATTCCAGACGTTTGCGATTGATATCCGTGGCGATGACCTTGCAATTCTTTGCTTTGGCCATCTTAACATGCAGAAGACCTGACATCCCACATCCGATGACCAGCACGGTCTGATTTTTGATCATGCCGCCAATTTTCTGGGCTCTGACAACACACGCCAGAGGCTCAATAAAGGTGCTTTGATCATAGCTGACGCTATGCGGTAACAGATAGGTGCCGGTCACGACTATAGGTTCCGGTACGAGAATATACTCGGCAAATCCTCCCGGCAGTCTCTCCTTAACATTTGAGCACACCGGGTAATGACCGTTTTTGCAATAATCGCATTGCATGCAGGGTACTTTCGGGGCAATAAATACCCTGTCTCCTATCTTATATGTATCGACGGATTCTCCGGCTTCAACAACCTCACCGCCCAATTCATGGCCCTGAACCACAGGCGCCCTCGGCAACCGGTACCATTCAACGATATCGCTTCCACAGATGCCGCATGATTTTACCTTGACGAGCATCTCCTTTGGACCGGGTCTGGGTGTCGGTGCGTCTTTTATTCGGATATCTTCGTTATGGTACCAAATCGCAACCTTCACTTCATCCTACCTCAAAGGGCGCTGTAATTCAGGCCATTCGCTGGCCGCGAGCGTCCAGTCTGATCGGAAAAGAAACTGATGAACGTCGAACATCCAACGTCCAACATCGAACATCGAAGGAATGAATTCTGTCTATTGTAGAAAACGATTGAGCAAAGCGATTCCACC
>Ga0209536_100008759_pt1 | contig 15134 bp, 11 predicted proteins | sample DeeMarSeWOR28_12_FD_187461 | JGI IMG/M metagenome (GOLD analysis project Ga0209536, IMG submission 187461) | Marine sediment microbial communities from White Oak River estuary, North Carolina - WOR-2-8_12 (SPAdes) (version 2) | ecosystem: Environmental > Aquatic > Marine > Intertidal zone >...
ATCCTGCCGTGACCTGCCTGTCCTATGCCGCACTGGCACAATGTCTGCTCGGTTTTCCGGATCAGGCAATGGCGACCGGAAAACGGTCTATCCAGATGGCCCGGTCGTTGCAGCATCCCATCAGTCTGGCTTTCACCTTAAATCATCATTCATGGCTGTGTCAGTTTCTGAAAAAACCGAAAGAGGTTGGTGAGAGTGCGCTCGAATTATGCAAGATCTCTGCCGAATACGGATTTCCATTCTGGCAGACAACCGGAATCATCTTTCGAAGCTGGGGGATTGCCCAGTCAGAAAAACATGCAGATGGCATCCATGAACTACAGGAGGGTATTCAAGCGTTTCGGGCTACCGGCGCAGGATCCGTACTGCCCTATTTTATGGCTCTCGTGGCAGAGATCTACCTGGAACACCTCCAGCTTGACCCGGCACTCACCTGGCTGGAAAAAGCGGAGGCCAGCGCTCAAATCAATAATGAACATTTCTTTGATGCTGAGATACATCGGCTGAAAGGCGAAACGATGTATGCAAAAAACAGGAAAAATAAAAAAAATGCCGAATCTCTGATCCGGCAGTCATTGGAAACCGCCCGCCGGCAGAAGGCAAAGATCCTGGAATTACGTGCTCTGATGAGTCTGGTCGTTATAAGCGGAGACAAAAAAGAACCGCTGGAAATGCTCACCGAAACATATAACTGGTTTAGTGAGGGCATGGCTACCCATGATCTCAGGCAGGCACAAACTCTGCTCAAAAAAACCACCCATCCGTAATGAGATATTGTTATCTTTGCGGCTTATCCAAATAGGACAACAAGTCATCATTTGATTTATGCAAAAATCTCAGGACAGGATTACAGGATGACAGGATATTAATTTCTTGAAGATCTAATTTATTTATGGTATAGTTGTTGCAATTTTAAAGGGATGCAGTTCGAAGAAATTACGGAAAAAATTATTGGTTGTGCCTTCACAGTATTTAATTCTATGGGGCCCGGTTACCTGGAATCTGTTTATGAGCGATGTATGCTGATCGAGCTGCAAAAGTCAGGATTGGTTGCTTCATCGCAACAATCAATAAAGGTCATGTATGATAATCATATCGTCGGTGAATTTACAGCTGATATTATTGTTGAAAATTCAATCATCGTTGAATTAAAAGCGGTCAGTCACTTGACAAAAATCCATGAAGCACAACTGGTAAATTATCTCGTTTCGACGCAAAAAGATGTTGGTTTATTGATAAACTTTGGATCTTCAAAAGTTCAAATAAAAAGAAAAGTCAGATTTCTGGAATAAACATTAATCAACTTAAAGTGTCAGATTGCATGCGTGATTACCTTGAAAATAATAATACCGATGGGTGATTCCTGTAAATCCTGTTATCCTGTCCAAAAAAGGAGAAATATTGAAAGTATTAATTCTGTGTACCGGGAATTCATGCCGGAGTCAGATGGCCGAAGGTTTTTTAAGATATTTTGACCGGAATCTTCACGTACGCTCAGCAGGTACCAATCCGTCGGTACAGGTCCATCCAAAAGCGATTCAGGCTATGGCTGAAATCGGTATCGATATACAGGCCGGCCGGCCGGAAGATGTCGATCAGTACCTGAGCGATGAATGGGATTATGTGATCACAGTCTGTGACAATGCCCGGGAAACCTGTCCCGTCTTTGCCGGAAAAGTCAGACAGCAATTACATATCGGATTTGAAGATCCGGCTGAAGCCACCGGAACGGAGGAAGAAGTGATGACCGTTTTCCGGCGTATAAGGGATGAGATCAGGCGCGATTTTTATCAATTTTATGAAGCGCATCTGAAAGATCATAAATGATATAATAAAAACGAATATTAGCAGTCATCCTGCAAAGATCTTCCTGGTTGCCGCATCCGGATCTAAAAGCAGGAAGATCCCGACAGGAAAACAATTTAATGGTCCAACGCTATTACTTGCCTGTAAACACCTGGTCAAAACAATACAATTTACGTTTATCGAATACATCAGCTTTAGTCATATATTCAATAAAGGAGAGGTGAAGCATGAGCCGGATCTCAAAAAGACTCAGTTTCCTTGACCGGTTTTTAACGTTATGGATATTTCTGGCGATGTTTATCGGGGTATTTTCAGGCTATTTTTTCCCGGGCATCGTCGATTTCTGGAATATCTTCCAGGTCGGGACCACCAATATCCCCATTGCCATCGGTCTGATCCTGATGATGTATCCGCCGCTGGCCAAAGTGCGCTATGAGGAATTAGGGGAGGTGTTCCGCAACTGGAAGATCCTGACGCTTTCGCTGGTCCAGAACTGGATCATCGGACCGGTTCTGATGTTCTTTCTGGCAATCGTTTTTTTAAGCGGTTATCCGGCCTATATGTATGGATTGATCATGATCGGTCTGGCCCGCTGTATCGCCATGGTGATCGTATGGAATGAACTGGCAAAAGGGGATACGGAATATGCTGCCGGACTGGTGGCATTCAATTCCATTTTCCAGGTATTGTTTTTCTCTGTATATGCCTACGTTTTCATCACGATTCTCCCAACCTGGTTCGGACTGCAGGGTACGGAGGTTGAGGTCACGATCGGACAGATCGCCGAGAGTGTTTTTATCTATCTGGGGATTCCTTTTATTGCAGGAATCATCACCCGCTTCTCACTGATAAAACTGAAAGATAAAGAATGGTATCATAAAAAGTTCATTCCCAGAATCAGCCCGGTCACACTTATTGCACTGCTCTTCACGATTGTAGTGATGTTCTCGCTGAAGGGTGAGTATATTGTCAAAATTCCCCTGGACGTGGTACGCATTGCCATCCCTCTGCTTATCTATTTTATACTCATGTTTCTTGTCTCTTTTTACCTGGGACGCAGGGTTGGGGCGGATTATTCAAAGTCAGCCACCCTGTCATTTACCGCAGCCAGCAACAATTTTGAACTGGCCATCGCGGTGGCCGTTGCGGTTTTCGGGATCAATTCAGGTGAGGCATTCGCCGCCGTGATCGGACCGCTGGTGGAGGTGCCGGTGTTGATCAGCCTGGTCAATGTCGCCCTGTGGTTTCAGAAAAAATATTTTGGCGGGGAAGTGGACCGGGGTAAAATAAATGCCCCGGATATTTGTCCGTAATAATTCAGATCTTAATGAATACCCGACTTTAAGGTAAAGGAAAAAGTCAAAATAAAAATAGCGGTATTGACTCTGGCCTGTGGTGATCGAACCGCGCCTCTGATTCAAAAAATATACATGGACCGTTCTATATTATTCCTCCAGATGAGCGGTAATGATCGACAGCAGATCATTGATCACCCACATGGTGTCACCTTCTTCCGTATTATCCGCGATGCCGATACAGACGTTGTAGTCAACCAGATACAGACTCCCGGCAGCATATCCGGGTGCGTCTCCGCTGTGACCGTATATTTTGAGTCCGTTGAATAAATCCGGATTGAAATAGGCAATACCCAGACCGTATCCGGTGACGAGGGGCTGGTCCGGAATAGGGCTATAGAAATCGGTCATCTGAAGCAGCTGTTCCTGGCTGACCACCGTTCCGTCGATAAAAATCTTCTTAGCCCAGAGCGCCAGATCGGTTGCGGTGGCAAATATGCCGCCACCAGCCGCGGTATAGAAGGAAACAAGCGGATCAATCGTGATGTCCTCATAGATGTCATCTCCGTTCAAATCAAGCCATCCGTGGGCAATGTCACCCACAAGAACCTCATCCGCGTAAAGAAATGTTTCGGTCAGACCGCAGGGATCAAAGATCAGAGTCCGGCAGGCTTCAGCGACGGTTGAATTATTCAGTTCACGGATCAGTTTTCTCAGCATGATATAACCGGTATTGCAGTAATGCCATCCGGATCCGCGCGGAAAATAGGGCCCGAGGATATAATTGTTCAGGACATCGTCTGCAGTCCATATACGCTGACGGTCGGCGAATATATCCTGCCATATCTGCGGATGTTCGGTGACATTATAGATCCCGGAAGTGTGATTAAGCAACTGGCGGATCGTAACCAGACTGTCCACATTGGGGTAGGGCGGAAACCATTTGTGCACCGGATCTTCAAGAGCGATTTGACCAGATTCCACCATTTTCATGATGGCGACTGCCGTGAATGATTTGGTGATGCTGCCGGCACTGAAGAGAGTATTTGTGGTAATGATCGTCTGACCATGTGAAACACCTGCCGCGCCTTTCCAGATATGTCCGTCGGGAAAAATAACGGCTGCCGAAATGCCTTTTCCATTGTAGTCTCTGATACCGTCGTCAAGTGCTTTTTGCAGCTGCTGATCCAAAGTTAATTGAAACCCGGTAGGCGGATCATCGGAACATGAAGAGAGGATCGTTGCAAATATTAAAAGTGAACTTACAATAGAAAAATATTTACATTTCATACCCGGCTCCAAGGAATTGATACCATGTCTATACGAAAGACCATCAATAAAGTTGACCCATTCATCTTTTTGCAGATCTGAATCATTCTTTAATTGTTAAACATCATCATAATCCTATGACCGTATAGCGCCTGAGGTCTCGATATTTATCATGATTCCAGTATCTTGACACGTTACCGAAAACCAGGACCAAAAGTAAAAGGGCAGCCGTAAATTTGGTATATATTAAATTGTATTGTATAGACCACGTGTTTACATTTTGGTAATGACCGTTAGACCATTAAGTTGTCATCCCGCAGGTCCAACGGACTCCTTCGGAGGATCTTCCTGATTTTAAATCCGGATGCGGCAACCAGGAAGATCTCCACAGCCATGCCGGCGATCGGACAGGAATGATCGGCGGTGCAGCAGGAAGTGTGGAAAAATGTCCAGACTTACTGGGATCTGGATACCAGGCAGGACCTGGAAGGTTTTATGATTTATTTTCATGAAGATTATCTGGGATAGAGTAAACGCAGTGACTTCCCTATGAGCAAAGTATCTGTGAAGAAATAGATTGCCGAATCCCACAAGAATTGAAAGACGCTGATCACCAATCTTTCACCGCTGGCAATAAATATTTCTGGTGACATCGCCATTGTCCATTACTATTATGCTCAGCTTAAAGAGACCAAAGAAGGGAAAGGCAACAATGGAAAAGGCCTTTGGACCGATATCCTGATGACACAGGGTGATAAGTGGGTGCTGATCGCTGATCAGGGCGGGAATGATTAATCCCGTCAGTTAGTAAAAAACACTTTTCAGCAGGATGTTTCTTCGGCTATTTTTTGTGTCCGGGCATATTGCTGGATCCTCAGACACTAACCATCACAGCGCAGTGCATAATCTTCAATTTAAAGATGATAAATGGATTTTTTCGTCTTTCTCAAGAAAATTCTTCCGCTTTGATGCATCAATATATATTATCCCTTATATTTACAAACCATTTGTTCAAATGATAGAAATAAACCGATGCCTGTTTTAAATTAATTGAGAATGATCAAATAAGCGGTCAGGACAAATGCTTGAAATTATTCTTACGTTATTTCTCGTCGGCGCAGTAACCGGTTTTATTTACTCCATGCCGATCGCCGGGCCGATAAGCATCATCGTGGTTTCCCGGGCCTTTCAGGGGAAAGTGCGGTTTTGTCACAGGATCGCCCTCGGCGCTGCGATCATTGAATCTGTATTTGTCTTTATCGTCGTTTATGGTATCGCCGCGCTCTATGAATTATACCAGCCGATACTTCCGTATTTCCTCTTAACCGGCGCCATATTTGTTATCGTCGTGGGTCTGAAGATCAGAAAACAGAAAATTGATCTGAAGTCCCTTGAGTCGCCGGAGATCGTGACCGACAAATATGAAAACAGGGGCGGATTGCGCACAGGGATCGTGATCAATCTTACCAACCCGACGTTGCTGATCAACTGGTTTATTGCCTCGTTTATCACGCTGTCTTTTGTTTCTTCGATCGGTCTGAATATTGGTGGCCTTGATTTGATCCTAAATCAGAATATCCAATCAGTATCCGAAATAACCGGCTCGGAATTCAGCCAGTTTGAAAATAACAATGACCTGTCAGAAAACGATCCTCAGCAGAGTGCAACGCAACATGTCACACCGTTCATCATGAGTCTTACGTTTGCCCTGGGGGTTGGTATCGGGATATACCTCTGGCTCGACATCCTGACAAAAATAATCATTAAATACCGTGAAAAAATTAAAACAGCCATTCTTGACAAGCTTATCGCCGCCCTGGGGATCGTCCTGGTAGGTATTGGCCTATTTCTGGGCTATCAGGCAGTGAAGTCCTTCCTCGCTTGAATATTAATAATCCATTGGCAAAGGCAGCCCTGTGTTGAATTGTTTATTTTAAGATTCCGAAATCCCGAACGAAGTTCGGGAGAATGACATATCCTGATATATTCAAAATTAATAATGATTGTCAATGTGTAAACACATGGTCAAGACAATACAGTTTCTTTAGTTTATCCACTTATATTTTTGAAAGGGTATTATATTTTGGTCTGTCAGGATAAAAGCATCCTCACAGCCAGGATAGACAGCTTTTACAATACATCTATCGGTTTATCTCAAAGATGTCGGCGATGCTCAGAAATAAGATCGGCGGGATTTGGGAGAATTTATACCGTTTTGAGATATTGATGTACAAACATCACAGCCATGGATCCCTCACCGACAGCTGAAGCCACTCGTTTCACCGAACCGTGACGGGCATCCCCGGCAACAAATACACCCGGCATACTCGTTTCGAGCATGAAAGGATTCCGGTCGGGTGTTGCGAGGAATTTCAGGCGATCTTTCCGACCGATATCGGGGCCTGAAAGGATAAATCCGTGGGTATCCCTGGCGATCTTATCTCCCAGCCAGTCGGTATGGGGCATGGCGCCAATAAAGATGAAGAGCGCAGTTGCCGGGATGGTTTCTTCGGTCTGTTCATCGTTATGTCTGATCCTCAGACAATCCAGCCGGCCTGATCCAAGAGCTTCAAGGATCTCGGTATTAGGCCGGATCATGATGTTGGGTGTGGCACCGATCTGATCGATCAGATACTGGGACATGGTACTGGAAATTGATTCACCCCTGACAATTAGTGTTACGCTTTTGGCAAATCTGGCAAAGTACATGGCAGCCTGCCCGGCAGAATTCGCCCCGCCGACAATCGACACATCCTGATCTCTTACCGATTCCCCCTCACTCATCGCTGCGCCGTAATAGATTCCTGCACCGGTAAGGTCTTCAATCCCTTTTGCATCCAATTTGCGGTATGATACGCCGGTCGCAATCAGCAGGGCACGGGAAAGTAATTCACTTCCGTCCTTCAGTTTTAACTTTTTTGAAGGGCCATCGGATACCAGACTTACGGCTTTCTGGGCTGAAAGAATTTCCACACCAAAACGCCGTGCCTGGGTTACTGCCCTGTGTGCCAGCTCGGCACCGGAAAGTCCTACGGGAAAACCAAGATAATTCTCGATACGCGAACTCATTCCTGCTTGTCCCCCGGGGGCTTGCTGTTCCACAACCAGCGTCTTCAATCCTTCCGAGGCACCGTAGACTGCTGCGGCGAGACCTGCCGGACCGGCACCGACAATGATCAGATCATATAGCGTTTCACTGGCCATCGTCTGCAGACCCACACGTTCAGCAATCTCCCGGTTATCAGGCTTGCTCAGTGATGAACCGTCCGGAAACAGCAGGTAGGGTAAATCTGGCTTTGGTTCTCCCGCGACGGCAACAAGTCTCTTTGCTTCATCATTTGTCTCAATATCCAGCCATTGATAGGGAATGTTATTTCGTGCCAGAAAGTCCTTGACCTGATATGAGATCGGATCCCATGGAATTCCAACAACTCTGATCCCTTCGAAAGGCGGCCGGTTGGTCATCTGCCACTCATTAAGCAGATCGGTGAGTACAGGATAAAGCCGTTCCTCAGGGGGGTCCCATGGCTTTAAAAGATAATGATCCAGGCCCAGTTTATTTATTGCATCGATGGCGGCACTCGTATCGGCATAGGCTGTCAGTAAGACCTTACGTGTTGTCGGATAAACCTTTATGGCCTCCTCGAGAAATTCCGTACCCTCCATTTCTGGCATCCGCTGATCAGTAACGAAAAGTGCGATTTGCTCATCACGTTGTTTTAACTGACGGATGATATCCAGCGCCTCTTTCCCGGAATAGGTCTTGATGATCTTATATTCTCTGCCGTATTGACTTCGTAAATCGCGCTCAATGGCATTGGATACTTCCATTTCGTCGTCAATGGTCAGAATTACAGGCTTTTTCATGGATTTCTACACCTTTTATTAATTTATTTCTATTGTATTAACCACGTATTTACATACCGGAATATACTATTGAACTATGACACCGGTACATGTGTAAACGCATGGTCAGAATGACGCACTTAAATATTCTCATTGTTTTCCGAGCTCAGTAATTCAGATTGATCCGCTTTTGGAATATCATTTTTGATCGGAAGTTTAATTTCGAAACAGGTCTCTCCCGGATGGGACTCAACCTTTATTTTTCCACCATGCCTCTGAACGATTATATTTCGACTGATATTCAGGCCCAGTCCGGTGCCTTCGCCCGGCGGTTTGGTGGTAAAGAACGGATCGAAGATCCTCGCCTGAATTTCTTCGGGAATACCCTGGCCCGTATCACTGATCCGGATCACTACCCATTCCTTATCCGAAAATGTTTTAATCGTGATCTTACCCTGACCGTTCATGGCCGTGATCGCATTATCGATTATATTTGTCCACACCTGGCTGAGTTCATTGCCATATCCCTGGATCCGGGGAAGATTTTGATCGTATTCACGCTGGACAGTGATACCTTTTTTAAGCTGGCTGCGCAGCATTATCAGGGTATTGTTCAAACCTTCATGAATATCCAGTGATTGAAGTGGCGCTTCGTCCTGATAACTATATGATTTCAATGACTTTACGATCTCAGTAATCCGGCCGGTACCCTGGCTGATCTCATCCAGCAGGTTTTGCGAAAGATGGATCGTCCACAGCGCCGCAATCAGATCTGATAACGATTTACCGGAAAAGTTTTTTGCCATATCGGAAAGATCGCTGGAATTGAAACCTGATTTTGCCAGCATGGAGGAATATTTCCAGGGGTCATCAATATTTTTGTTTTCCAGCCAGGCTTCAAGATCGTTCTCCAGATCACTTAAAGTCAGCGGGTCTGGTTGAGCGGAATCTCTCGATCGCAGATCTATCTGATCACGCATGGCTTTGAAGATCTCCAACTGTCGATCCGACAGGTCCATCTGACCAATCCGGAATAGGTATTTTTCCATATCTGATATAATTTCCTGCAGCTGTTTGGCACCCCGCAGGCCAGCAGTGGCCGGATTGTTCAGTTCATGAGCAATACCCGCACTCAGGCGACCAAGTGTGGCCAATTTTTCACTCTGCCGTAGCATGACCTCCTGCTGCAACTGACTCACCTCCAGCTCACGGTTTTTGCGCACAATTGCAATTACTTCGTTTTTTTGTTTGACAAAATAGTTCAATACCAGAAACGTAATGAACGACACTGTACCGATATTTAAAATAAAAAAGAGATTTATGACTTCACCGGGCAGATTATTCTGTTCACGCATAAATGGCTGCAGGATTCCGCTGAGGAAGACAAGTGCAAGAAAACCAAAGAACCAATACCGGGCTTCCCGTTTTTGACCGGAAAGAAGTGCCCCAACGGGTGCGAGCAAGGACCAGAGAATAACACCACTTCCGTTGATAAAACCACCAAGGGCAAAGATCACTAAAAATGGCAAAAGCAGGATCAGGACCATCTGGCTGAAGCGGTACAGGCGGAAAATTTTGGATATTTTCAGAACAAGCAATGAGAGCATTGAGAGGCCTGCATAAAATAACGGGATCAGTCCGGCCTGTACTTCACCGAACCATATATAAATGAGTCCCCAGATGATGGCGGCGATACTAATTGAGAGGGATGTGATGATCAGAATTAATTTCTGCAGACGTGTTTCATCGTCATCATCCGGAAGAACGCCAAATTTCGACAGACTGGAAAATGCAGGGTGCAAAGATTTAATAACTTCTCCTGAATTAATTGCGCAAACCGCTAAGTTCGCTTTTTAGATATAATTGAAAACGAGATAAAATGCACAATAATTTCCATCACGATTTTGCAGGACCATGGGCATTGAATACCCGGAATATATTATCACAGCTGGTGGACCTTATTTATAGCTGGTATCAAATGATACGCAGAATTATTTTTTGGACGGGAGCACAGGATTTACATGATTTATTTTTTATATAATACATTGTTATTATGTGTTTTAAATAGAAATATTGCTGCTATTTCTTATCAATTAAAGTATCCTGATTATCCCGTTATCCGGTCAATTTATTTTTTCTTCAGTAGCTAATTGTACTATTTTGGTATTATCATCCTTCTGGCGGCTTTGAATTTACCGGGTGCCAGCAGCGGTAGCACGGTGTCCCCAAAACTGCTGGTAACCGCTGCACCTTTGACCGCCGATGCCCCGCTGTTATCCGGAAATGTTCGTGTAACCGGTGCCCGCAAACCCGGGCAATTACTGAAAAAACATTCGCCGGGATTGCCGGCTGGCCATTGTTTAAAACCGGCATTTGGGATCTGGGCCAAATTAGCCGGGAAATGGAAAGGAATTGAAAAATTGAAGAACATTGAAAAATATTTCGCATCAAATGCTTCATAGTGTTGGGGAGTAATGTTGCGAATAATGACCATAAAAGCTGAATATAAATAGTCTTATAAACGAATTATACAGATGGTATGATCCTTGGAGAATATGAAATCCGGAAAATGACAGAGGAAATATCTTTGCCGACCATTACCGGCAGGTGAGCCTGGTGGAGGTCTTTAAGCTCCCGGTCACCGGGTTTTCACCAATCGGAATTTAAACCATAAGTTCAACATTAATTTCTGCCGGGGAAATCGCTTTATCCAGTTCAATCCCTGAATATCCTGCAATAATTTTTTTTATTGGATAGTGCGTTAGCGCACGAGCCGGCCTCATTTATTGTGTATTATTAATTTAAAATAATCACGGCTGCTGCTTTTCATAACTGATGGAATTAACTGAATTTTAAATATTATCCGAACAGTGGCAGAATCATTTGAATACCGGCAATTGAATGCACAATAAATAATTCACCGGTTGCCGGTGTATATTAAACCTTAAATGAGGTGAGGAGATGGTTTTTTCATACTCATTACTCAGAGATCTCAGATATTTGGAATATCATAAATATATACTCGGTATGTTTATCCTGATCGGAATTATGCTGCCCGATATTTCTGAGTCATCCGAACGAGAAGTCGACCTTCAGTCTGAAGTTAAAATTAATGTTATCAGTTTTATTTATACGCTTGATTCCGGTTTGGATGAACAGGTGCGATCGAAACAGCAAATTGAGCGATCGGTAATCTTCCCGGCGATCGAAGAAACTTTCAGGGAACTGGACATTTCCAATTACAGTCTGAAATTCGAGCCGGTAAATAGTGGTAATGTAGATTACACCGTTTCAGCCCCAAAATTCCAGGCTCTCAGTGAGGAACAGAGAGGATTAAATCTCTGGGGAATGGTCCGACCGGTTGACTGGCCGTTAAACTATGATCTGACACTTGTGTACTATATAAATGCTAAACCGTTGTACCAGGCAGATCTTGAAATCAGGGATAAGATGATCGTGAAATGGAATCAATATGAATGCCGGTTGCCGATAACCAGTCTGGGTATGATGAGCGGTGTATTGGCCCTTAAATTCGGAGATCAAACGGATGGGAATGCCAATCGGATTGAAAGTCTTGTTGACTCAAGGAAATATACGTTACCAGCCGAAGTGAAAAATTTGCTTTTAAAAAGCAGTACAAGCCGGGCGTCAACCGGAACAGCCCATCAGGGCGTATTGACCTTATGGCTCGAAAATGGAAGTAAGTATTTGTTCGGGGTTGACCAATCCTATTATCAGCAGCTGAATACCTATTTAGCCGCTGGCAAAAAAACCAGCTGGATCCTGGATCAGGGCGGTTTACTGATGCCGGAAATAAAATTTAATGGTAAGGTAGAGGAGCAGGTTGCCGTCGGGCCGGATTACCGCAGTCTCGATACGGGAATACAGAGGCCGAGGATAATAAATATCGGCGTTGTGCCTTTTACGAACAAGACCGGTTCTAAAGAAACCGATTGGCTCGGTTTCGGAATTGACTACCTGCTAAACAATAAATTCTCGAAAATTTCGGCTTATAAAGTATTTGATCAGGAGGCGGTGATCAAATTTACCCGGGGTGACAGTGCCACGGTCGATGTTGACGGTGTTCCGTTATCCATGAATTATAGTATCAGCGGATCCTATGCGCTAAATGGTGATATGCTTGAAATTGATGTATCGATTGCCCAGGCGTTCAATGATGTGCTCATAGCAACCGATCATTTCAAAATCGGTTATCGGGAACTTTTTGATGTAATTGATCTTACAGCCGATAAATTCAACCGTATTACGGGTGTATATCAGACTGCGGAAGAAGCCGATCGGTCACGCGGCCGGGTGACCGGATCACTGGAAGCCTTCCGGAATTTCTGCATGGGGTATATCGAAAATTCAGCCAGCAACCCGGATACCGATGCTGTAATTCGCTATTTTACGACAGCGATCAGACTGGATCCGGCATTCTGGGGGGCGTATTATAATCTGGGAACCGTATACTTTAATATCGGTATGTATGAACAAGCCCGGTCGCGGTTTGACTACATCATTGAAAATTTTCCTTCTTTTGAACTGGCCTATTTGGGACGGGGTTTGACCCAAATGCTCAACAAATCATACCATAATGCACTGGTGGATTTTAGCATCTATATGGAAAAACGTCCGCGTGACTACCGGGGCTGGTATTATGGTGGTCGCTGTGCACTGCAGATAAGAGATTATACGCGGGCCCTGGAATATTTCACTCAGGTTACTGAGCTGCAGCCGATGTTCGCCCGTGGATACTATGAACTGGGAAATGTCTATTATGCAACCAATCGTTTCGCCCCGGCAATTCTTAATTATAACCAGGCCCTGGATCTGGAACCTGATCTTCTCGAAGCCCGAAAACGTTTGGGGGAGAGCTATTACCGTCTGCACAATTTTATCCGTGCGTTTGATCAGTTTAAGCAGATCCTTGTTATTGATCCGAACGATCCTGAGGCGAATTTTATGATCGGTATCACGATCTATAAACGTGCCGCCCTGGATGAATATATCGATGAATTTCTGGAATTGTACGGGCTCTTAAACAGGGAGGAGATCGCAAACAACAAAAAAAAGTATGACGTTAAAAAACAACGCATCTATGATCAAATGATCCGGTGTTTCTATACAGCACAAAATGCAAGAGACAATTTCTATGAAGCGACATTCAATCTGGCGCTTACCTATCAGGAGATGGGACAGCTGGACAGCGCTCAGTATTATTATACCAAAACGCTCCGGATCAATCCCAACCTCGCAAAAGCCCGTATCGTACTGGCTCAATTTTATCAAAATCAAAGTAAATACGAGCAGGCCCTGGAAGAATATAAAATGGCTGCACGGATCGATCCGGGATATTTCGTCGATTATTCAAAACTGGGACCCGAATATGGTGAAGTCGATATACTCGATCTGGTAAAATCCGAACTTGAACAGGAAATACGGATCGATCCGAATAATATCACATCAAGTTTATCACTTGCCAATATTCTCTATTCGCAGGGCTTCAGCGGCAAGGCAGCCGTTCTATATCGAAAAATTTTATCCCTCAGACCGGAAGAAAAAACAGCAAAAAAAATGCTTGCGCGGATAGATGACTGAACCGGTAAAAATTTGACCGGATATTTGCTGATTCAAGACATGATAACATGATCTACATGATTTATTTCTAAGTATAGTAATATTCAGTTAATAATAGGTCATAAATTTAAATCCCTGATAATTTATTAATTATTCTGTTTATCCTGTCAAATTTTTCAGATCCGCAGGTCATTTTATACTATCGTAAGAGGATCATCTTCCGAACCGCGCTAAAGTTTCCGGCAGTCAGCCGAAAGTAATAAATCCCGCTGGCCAGATCTTTACCGTTAAATGTATGGGTATACGTACCCGGATTCATCCTCTCTGATACCAGGGTCCTGAGTTTCCCGCCGAGCTGATTGTAAACCGATAATTCAACCTGACTATCGACCGCAAGGTGCCACCTGATGACGGTCTCCGGATTAAATGGATTCGGATAGTTCTGCTCCAGCATTGTAACCCCGGGAATTTGTGCAGTTTTATCCGGGATGTCGGCATAATAGTTAGCAAATCCCGGTGTGGGCGTGTTAAAGAACTGAAAAGAATCTTCGCCGTCAGGAAGCCTGCCATATGATATATCAGTACGCTGCATTGAAAAAACAATCGTATCTAAAAAGACGAAACCACTGTCCGATTCCCTGGCAAGACCAATTTCCTCTCCATCACCGGCTAGCCTCAAACCGACGTGTAAGATCCCCTGAGCGGGTTCTCCGTCTGCCCAAAGAAGTAAAAATTCCCCCGGTTGAATAGTCGTTGAGTCGGGGTAGGTTGCCGGTATCTGATACATCCCCGGCTGGTTAAAATTATCGGTAATAAACAATCCACCGATATCAATCGGTTCACGGGTGTCATTAAATAATTCGATCCAATCATCATATTCTCCGTTTTCGTCCGTAATTGTGAACTCATTAAGCGCAAGAATCTCATTGATGCGGAGACCCTTCTCGGTGTCATCAGTGGCAAATACGGCTTCCAGGCTGGCGTCCGCATGAAGAATGATCGATATTGAGTCGCTATTGGAATTCGCTGGTCCCTGCCAGCCGATAAACCGGAAGCCGGGTTTGGGAACCGCCTGGCATTGAATGGGGATATCCTTAAAATAGTCGCCATTGAATCCCCCGGATGGGATCTTTACGCCACTAATATATATTTCCCCCATTTCAGGTGCGGTGACATTCACTTCCAGATTTGCTGTCCCGCTGAGACCGAATTTCCACATGATATGCCCGATTATATATCCGGGTCTTTTTGATGCAAATTCTTTCATGACCTGAACATGATAGGTCCAGCCATCGTTAAATGATGTGGATTGTACCCATTTTTCAATATGTCGCGGGA
>Ga0209536_100008760_pt1 | contig 15133 bp, 13 predicted proteins | sample DeeMarSeWOR28_12_FD_187461 | JGI IMG/M metagenome (GOLD analysis project Ga0209536, IMG submission 187461) | Marine sediment microbial communities from White Oak River estuary, North Carolina - WOR-2-8_12 (SPAdes) (version 2) | ecosystem: Environmental > Aquatic > Marine > Intertidal zone >...
CAGTTTATCTGTGGGAAAAACAGGCCCTGGATCAAATTGATGCAAAAAATGCTTAATGTTGAAAAGGGTATAATGGAAAGCAGAAAAACAAAGGAAATCGACAAGGACAGCGTAAAGCAATCATCCTTCATAAATTCCCGGAGGGAAACGGAAAATAGCTTATATCCCAGAAAATTGGTTCGCATGCGCACGTTTTTGCCGGTTCACTACTCGACATCCATTAACTCGGCCTCCAAATCTTCGCGCACCTCAATATCGAGGGACTCTATTCTGGGAAAGAGCTCAACCAGGATATTCCTGGCTTCTTCGACGGTGACGATGGCACGAGAAATCATTTTTGCTTCGGATTTGGTCAGCCTGAGTTGCCCTTTAATTTCAATGATATCGTCTCGAATAAAATCAAATTCATTGATCACTCTTAAAAAATCTTCAGTCTCCATTCCCACCTTCCTTGTTTGGTTTGAGGTGTATCAAGCAGAATATCGGCAAAGATCCATATAATCTTTAGTGATTTTTCAGCAGCGGGCGCTATAGCAATAGTGCGGATCCCTGGCAGGAAGAAAGATGTGACTGGAATACATGGTGTCAGGTTTCGGTTTTCTGGCTGGCACGGACGAGCTTGCCGATAGTTAACCCTTGAACAATGATGGAGAACACAACGACCGCATAGGTGATGGCCAGAATAACTTCACGGTTCTTACCCGGCGGAAGCGACAGGGACAGGGCAACGGATATTCCTCCCCGCAGACCACCCCAGGTTAAGATCTTAACGACATGGGGGCTGAATTCGCGAAACTGCCGCAAAATCGAGACCGGCACCCCGACACACACAAAACGGGCTGCAAGCAAAAGCGGGATCAGAATAACGCTGGCAACAAAATGCTGGCGATTGAAAGTCAAAACCAGCACCTCGAGGCCGATAAGCACGAACAGGACCGCATTCAGAATTTCGTCGATCAGTTCCCAGAATGTGTCCAGATTATGCCGCACTTCGTCGGACATCGCCAGCAGACGGCCATGGTTTCCTATGAGAAGACCGGCCACGACAATGGCGATCGGGCCGGAAAGATGCAGCACATCGGCCAGCGCAAAACCACCGGTCACCAGTGCCAGCGTGATCAGAATCTCGACCTGGTAATTATCGATGCTTTTAAGCATCCAATATGCCACCGCACCGATCAGCAGGCCGAAAATAATGCCACCGGCTGCCTCTTTGAGAAACAATACCGTTACGGAAGCAGCTGTAATTTCACGGGTTCCCGCAGCGATTTCCATAAGCACAAGAAAAACCACGACGGCCACGCCGTCATTGAACAGAGATTCCCCTGATATTTTTGTTTCCAGGCTTTCGGGGACGCCGGCTTTTTTGAGAATGCCGAGGACTGCGATTGGATCCGTCGGTGAAATCAAGGCGCCAAAAAGCAGACAGTAGATCAACGGCAGCTCTATATCCAACACTCCCAGCACCCAGTAACTGACAAGCCCGACGATGAAAGTGGAACCGATTACGCCCACGGTTGCCAGAAGACATATAATTCCTTTTTGCTTGGCCAGGTCTGTCAGATTAACGTGCAGCGCGCCGGCAAACAGCAGGAAGCTGATCATCCCGTGGAGCAGGGTTTCATTGAAATCGATGCTGTCCAGCAGCATGCGCGCGTCTTGCTGCAACCCCATGGACAATGGGCCTAGAATGATCAGTCCGATAGAGGCCAGCAGAGCGATAACCATCAATCCGATGGTGGTGGGCAGACGGATAAAGCGGTAATTGATATAGCTGAAAAAAGCCGAAAGCGTTATCAAAATGGCCAGTATCTGAAACAGTTTCATAGGCAGTCTCTATCTTTTCGGTCGGCTGAATATAAAAGGAAGACCCAAAAGCCCGTAAAGGCGCTCAAGATTTAGTTTGCCACGGGCAATCATTACCGCAGACGGCACATTAAACGCTGAAAAACTGAGCCCGCTGGTAAACAATGAAGCGTGATAATGACCTCAGATGAGATAAATTGTCAATAGCAACCCACCGCTGGATTCCCGGTGTTTGACCCTCGCACCCCGCAGCCCGCCCCCCCTTCCCCTTGCTTTTGATTCTGGAAAGATTATCTTTAGCCTCGACCTTTGTGCCACTGAGGATGTGTATCCAAAAATGCCATAGGAGGTTGCAAAATGGGAAAACGAGTTTACATCGATACCGATGAATGTATTGGTTGTGAGAGCTGTGTGGAACTTTGTGCTGAGGTTTTCGCCTTTAATGAGAATGAAGAAAAAGCCGAGGTTATCATGGAAGAGGGGGGGCCGGAAGATTGTATAGAGGAAGCTATGGATACGTGTCCGGTCGAATGTATCCACTGGGAAGAAGAATGAGCGGATTAAACCGGTTTCAGCGGATCTGGCCGACGGAGGTTGTCGTCTGCCCAACCGGCAAAGCCTTTTCTTTTGCCCATCTTAGCGAAACCCGCATTGTTGCGGATGAAGCCAGGCTGCCCAGCGTCAATCCGGCAGCTCCGATAAGATACCCCTGAACACCCAGAGTGAGCAAAGAAAAACCGCAAACAACCATTGTCGCCATGAAGACGGCATGACCGGCCAATACGGTCAGCGGTTTCTTTACCCAGGCGGCTATCCCCTCACTGTGGGCTCTGATGGCCACACTAAACGGAAAAAACAGCAAAGACATGGCGGTAATTCGTGCGATCGGCAGGTCGACAAATGCCAATTTTTGTAATTTGACATAATACAGTTCCGCCGGCCCCGGCAAAATAAAAAAAAGCGGCAATAAGCCCAGGCATGCACCGGCAACCAGGGCAAACTTGAGAGTTGACCTGTCTGTGCTCGATTCCGGCGGAAAAACCAGCACGACGGTCTGGATTCGAGTGGCCGCGAATGCAACCGGGTTGGCGAGCCCCAGGGCCATATAGTAAATAGGCAGAATCCGTTCGGGGTCAGGGGCACGCGCGATAAAGGCCCCCAGAATGATCGCCGATACCGATAGAAAGTAGCCACCGATTGAAAGCGGCAGATTGAAGAAAAAAATCTCTTTGACACTCGGTATCTTCTCTGCGGAAGGTTTCAGCTCTCTTAAAAACGGCGCTGCCAGGATTCGTGCAAAGATCGCTTCCAGTGCTACCGGCAGGGTCAGGCAGACGACGGCCCAGATCGGGCCGACCAGTCCCGCCAGGCAAAACAGAGGAGAAAGCATGGCGGTGAAAATAATACGGCCGATGGTCGCCAGGCTGGCCTGGCCGGTTGCTCTGCCGTTGTACATGACGACGAAATAGGGAATCCGCACAAAGAAAAGAAGTTGCAGCGGAATGCTGATCAGCAGGGTAATTTTGGCCGGGTAGGCAATCGAGGGCGGAAGACCAATGACCCGGTTGAACAGCAGGTGGGATAAGGCCGGGAAGCAAAGGGCGAACTGAATAAAGACAACCAGCAGCCCGAGGGCTAGGGTAACCCGCTGGAATTGCAGGTAGCCTTCACGCGACTTGGCATAGACCATGCCCGTGGTCACCAGGCTGATGGCAAACATTCCCAGAATGAACATGACGATGTTGGACTGCGCGAGCCCGGCCAGGTTCACCGGTCCACCCGGACCCCGTGCGGCAACCATTGCAACCAGAGGATAGCAAAGTGCCTGGGAGGCTGCCTGAATGGCCAGGGGAACAAAAAAGCGGGCAATTCTCCGACCCTCCGATAGGTGTTGCACGCTTTCATTTTTAAATCGCAGGCTATGATTTTTCATTCAAACTCGCCGATGAGCTTGACTTCCCTTTCAAGTCGCACACCGAAACGCTCCCGCACTTCGCTTTCGATTCGCCGTATTAATGCATAAACATCGGAAGCCCGGGCATTGTCCACATTGATGATAAATCCGGAGTGTTTTTCGCTCACCATTGCGCCGCCGACACGTTCTCCTTTGAGCCCGGCTTCTTCGATCAGGGCCCCGGCATAATAGCCGGGCGGGCGCTTGAAAACGCTGCCGCATGAAGGTCGATCCAGTGGCTGCTTCTTGGCTCTCAGGCCCAGGACCTCCTGCATGCGATGCTTTAATACAGAAATCTGCTCCTTTTGGAAACGGAACCGGCCGCGGGTAATGACGACATGTTCCAGACCCGGCACACGGCGGTATTCAAAGTCGATTTCGCTGCGAATGGCATGGAAAGGAGTTCCGTCAAATAGAAACCCGCCGACCGCCAGGGTGGTCGATTCTATTTCCTGGCCGAAGGCTCCCGCATTCATCCTCAGTGCACCGCCGACACCGCCGGGAATCCCCGCCATCAATTCCATTCCGGCCAATCCTCTTTCAACCGCAGCAGTGATCAGATCCAGCAACCGGGTACCGGCCATCACCTCTGCTTCCAGGCCTTCAAAGTCCAGACGGCTGATATTGGCTCCCAGATAAAGACTAACGCCCGGCCACCCGAAATCTGAAACCAGAAGGTTGGAACCCCCTCCGAGGATAAACAGCGGCGTCCCGGTCCGGTGGACAATCTCCAAAACCCTGGCGATGCCCGCTTCCGATTCAGGGGCGACCCAGACAGCGGCCGGCCCCCCTATACGATATGAGGTAAAAGGCGCGAGCGCTACATTTGTTTTGACCTCCCCATCAGCAACCCTGCTTAATCGAGAGGCCAGCTGATCAAAATCCGGTAACAATGTTATTCTGCCTTATGTTGTAAACACAATGGGTAACTTTCGAGAGCATTCGGACAAAAACTCATCCCTTCATTAAAAATATCCGTTTCCCGCCCACTTTAAGCATAAAATTCTATTGAAAGCAATTGAACCCGTGGTTTACTCAAATTAAGTTCACTGAGCCCGAATATGAGCCACCCTGTTTTCAGGTTGCGTTCTTGTTTTTGATCTGTTATTTTGACCCTTTAGCCTAACTGAATACAAGGAGAAAAATGCATGACTGACCAGCAAAAGCCTTCAGCGGATTTTCATGTGGACAGGTCAAATCTGTATCGCGAAGAAGCATTCACCGATATGAAAATCGGATCTGTCAGACGTCTTACACCGGTCAAACCGGATGGATCCGAGGACAAAACCCGCAAAACCATTTTCATAGGACAAACAAACATTATGACCCCTCAGGGGCCGGTGCCGATTCAGGGTCTCATTCAGGCCAAAGACCTTCAGCAGGCAGTTAAGAAATTCCCTGAAGCCATGGAAGCCGCCATGGAACGGCTGATTGAACAGGCACAGAGGCACCAACAACAAGAGCAGGCAAGGGTTCAAAAACCGGACTCGCGTATTATCATACCCGGCAGGTAAAATTGGCCCAAAACCTGCTCGCTGTTCAGTGAAAAAGCATCCCGACGGATTTCAGGATGCTTTTTCATCTTGGTTTGGGTGCGCGGGTATCAATATCTTGATTCAGTAGAAACACCGCAAATTAAATTAACGGGCGGTATGCATTATCGCGCAGTGAAATGTTGCGCAATCAAATGTAATCAGGTATTCACCATGGAAGTAAAAATATATGATATCTCAATAACATCCGATGAAATTTTGAGATGAGGATGAAAAGCCATGGGATTGCTTAAATTTTTTACCGGCAAAACGCCGCGGGAACATGAACAAAGAGGAGATTCGTATTTTGAAATACAGGCTTGGGGAAAAGCCAAAATTGAATATGACAGAGCCCTGAACAAGCTGGAAAAAATATCACCTGGAGATCCGGATGATCGGCAGCGGCTCGAGGAAAAAACCCGCCGGGCCGGTGAGAATCTTGCACGCGACCATAAACAGACAGCCGAAAATTTGATAGAGGCCGGCTATGTCGATGATGCCCAGCAGTACATCGAGCTGGCTCTGGAACTGACGGAAGATCCGCAACTTAAGGAAGAAATCAGACAAAAACAGATAGATCTGGAGAATTATCTGGCTGAAAAAATTCAGAGTGAGTTTGCGGAAATCGAAATCGAAGATAAACAAAAAGAGGATAAAGCCGCCAACGGGGAAACGGAAACATTTGAAGAGGATGGTGATGAATATTTCAATGCTCTTATCGGCAGATTGCCGGAACAGGTCCAGGAAGCCTATTTGAGCTATGGAGAAGATTTCCGGTCCGGGTATACGGCCCTCAATCAGGGAGATTTTGATCTGGCTGCCTATCATCTGGCAAAATCCCTGGAACAACAGCCAGCCGAAGACAGTATGATCCCCCTGGAACTGGCAACGGCGTATCTGAACCTTGAAAAATACGATCAGGCCCGCCAACTGCTGGAAGAATTTTTACAGCACCATCCAGATGCTTTACCGGGCTATCAGCTGCTGTGCGAAATTTACTGGGAAAGGAAAGAATTTAACAAAGCCGAGAAATTACTGTCTGCCTGTCCTCGGGATCTGGCGGATTCGGTTGCCTTTTACCTTCTGCGCGGCGAAACACTGTTTCAGGCGGGAAAACTTGCAGATGCAAAATCCCTTTATCTGGCATTTTTGAAAGATTACGGCTGGAACGAACCTGTTGCCCGATCATTGGCAAAAACACATGAAGCGCTCAGCGAAATGGCAAATGCCCGCAACATTTACAGGGAGATCATGCAGCAGTGCCAAAGCTGCCGCGCACGCATCGACCCCAACATTAAACAGAAGTATGCGGATCTGTGTTTTTCCTCCGGCATATATTCCACGGAGGTGCTTGAACTGTATCTGTCCCTGGCCCAGGATGTGAAGGAAAACGCAGCGGATTATTACCAAAAGATCAGCCAGATTTATGCCGCCCAGGGAAATGCGGAGCAGGCCGGAAGATTCCGGGCAATCGCCGAAAAGCGGGCCTCCGAACACCCAGATCGTCACTGAGAAATAAATTCAGTTAAAAGGATATCTCGATGTCTTTTGTTCCGGGTCTCACCCCACCATCAAAGAAAGCCGAACCGGCGTATTGGTTCGTTTTTCATAACGAAAAAATGCTCGTAAAAACCAATGCTGACGCTTTTTGCGTTCCGCGTACGCAGGATCTTGATTCAATCATCCCTACTTTTCGCCGTAAACATTTTATAGGCACGCTCAACGACCGGCCCTGCTTCACCGTCGAGCTTGAAGACGGTAGGGGTGCCCCGGACATTTTTGAATTTAAGGGGTTACGGGAGCTTTTCGGCGTGCTCCCGGAAGATCTGAGATCTGTGGCCGGGCGCGCAAATCAACTGGTGAGTTGGAGCCGGATCCACCGTTACTGCGGAGGCTGCGGAAACGCAACCCGAGACAAGCCCGATGAGCTTGCCAAAATCTGCCCCCGATGCGGACTGATTAACTACCCGCGCCTGTCACCGGCTGTCATTGTAGCCGTAACCCGCGGCAACCAGCTGCTGCTGGCCCGCAACCAGAGGTTCAAATCCGGTTTCTACAGTGTGCTTGCCGGGTTTGTAGAATTGGGTGAAACCCTGGAGGATTGCGTTGCCCGGGAGGTGTATGAAGAGGTCAATATCAAAGTTAAGCATATCCGTTATTTCGGCAGCCAGCCCTGGCCGTTTCCAGATTCATTAATGGTGGCATTTACCGCCGAGCATGAAGCCGGCGAAATAAGCGCTAATCCCTCTGAAATTGTCGAAGCCGGCTGGTATTCGGCCAACAACCTCCCGCGCATTCCTCCCAGGATCACAATCGCCAGATGGCTCATCGACTGGTTCATCAACACAAAGCAGGCACCAGAAGCAGGATCATGAAACGGCTGCAGGTTCAAATTTTTCTTTACAAATCATTTGTCGATTCTGTATTGATTAGGTTCCAGATATTTCATATGGCTAAAAATTATACCGCTTGTCATGATAATGTTCCGATAAAAGAAACGACTGCAGAAACAGCTGGAGCGGCGTGAGCTGATCAACCGCAACGGTGATCACCTCCGATGCAAACCACCTGCGGAGGCAAAGCCCAGCTCGATTATATCTGGGACAGCTATTTTAAGTTCAATTCGGAGGTCCGTGTATGAAAGCCTATGAAAAACTCGGTGCCTTTTATCTCGGCAGGGTCTACGACATGGTTTCAAATCAGCTCAAAGACGATACCCTGCTTTATGATTCCAAAGATCTGAACACCCATGCGGTTATCATCGGCATGACAGGCAGCGGCAAAACCGGGCTGGCCATCTCCCTGCTGGAGGAGGCATTGATCGACAGCATTCCCGTAATCGCTATCGACCCCAAGGGGGATCTGCCCAATCTGATGCTGAATTTTCCACAATTGCAGCCCGCTGACTTCCGCCCCTGGGTCAATGAGCAAGATGCATTGAACGCCGGGTTAAACCCCGACCAGTTCGCGGCCAAACAAGCCGATCTCTGGCGCAAGGGGCTGGAAACCTGGGACCAGGACGGGGAACGCATCGCCCGGTTAAGGGACTGCGCCGATTTTTCGGTCTACACACCAGGCAGCAATGCCGGTTTGCCGGTCAGCGTGCTGCGCAACTTTGAGCCGCCGTCAGCAGATATCATGGAAGAAAAAGACCTGCTCCGAGAACGTATCCAAAGCACCGTCACGGCACTCCTTGCCCTGCTTGATATCGAGGCCGACCCCATTGCCAGCCGAGAGCATATTCTGCTGTCCAATATCATCGAAACATCCTGGGCCGCCGGCATCGGGCTGGATCTGGCAGGAATGATTCGCGCCATCCAGGCCCCGCCCTTTGAACGCATCGGCGTTATGGATCTGGAGGCTTTCTATCCTGCCAAAGAGCGATTCCAGCTGGCCATGCGGCTGAACAACCTGCTGGCCGCTCCGGGATTTGAAGCCTGGCTGGAGGGCGAACCCCTTCATATACCGCGGATGCTTTACACCCCTGATGGCCGGCCCCGTGCGACGATCTTCACAATCAGCCATCTGTCGGATTCCGAAAGAATGTTTTTTGTCTCGGTACTCTTAAACGAGATTGTAGCCTGGATGCGAACCCAGCCCGGAACCAGCAGCCTGAGGGCAATTTTATACATGGATGAGATCTTCGGCTACTTTCCACCGGTTAAGAACCCACCGTCCAAGACTCCGCTTCTGACCCTGTTAAAGCAAGCCCGCGCTTTCGGATTGGGCGTAGTTCTGTCGAGCCAGAACCCGGTAGATCTGGATTATAAGGGATTGTCCAACGCCGGAACATGGTTCATCGGCCGCCTGCAAACCGATCGGGACAAGCAAAGAGTCATCGCGGGCCTTGAAGGGGCTGCCGCCGGAAAAGGGTTTGACCGACCTGCGATGGAAGAGGTTCTGGCCGGCCTGGGCCAACGTGTTTTCTTGCTCAACAACGTTCATGAAAATGCTCCGGTGACCTTTCAGACCCGCTGGGCCCTGTCCTACATGCGCGGACCCATGACCCGCACGCAGATTAAAGCATTGATGACTGCCAAAAAAGCACAGATGCCCCGACTCAACGCACCGGCTGCGAGAGCCGCGCCAAAAACAGTTGCCGCAGCAGCTTTCCCGGCAACTCCTACCGCAACCACGACTGCGGCGGCTGCACCCGGGATCGTACAACCACCTGCAGCAAGCAAGCCTCCGGTGATGCCGCCGGGAATCAGGGCCTATTACCTGCCGGCATCCGGTGCCGGTCAGGGGCTGGAGTATATCCCGGCTCTGGCCGGTTGGTTGGATATTCACTATTCCAGCATTAAATACAACGTTGAGGCTTCGGAAAAAGCTGCACTGGCGACAGTCCTCGAGCAGGGACCTGTTATTCTGGACTGGGACCGCGCCGAAGAGCTCCGCCTGGATCCGGTTGAGCTCGAACATACCCACCTGGCCGGGGCCTATTTTAACCCCCTGCCAGCGGCTGCCGGAGAAATCAAATCCTACAGCAAATGGAACAAAGATCTAATGCGCTGGGTTCGCCAGAATCGGCCGCTGCGCATCTATCGCTCCAACCGCTTTAATTTTTCCAGTGACCCCGGCGAATCCAAAGCCGATTTTCTGGCACGCCTTGCGCAGGCCGCTCGTGAAAATCGTGACCTGGAAGTTGAAAAGTTGCGCCGCAAATACAGCGCCAAATTCAACACCCTCAACAATCGCCTGATGCGCGCAGAGCAGGCGGTGATGCGCGAAAAGGAACAATCGCAATCGAGCAAGATTCAGACCGCGATATCTTTCGGCACTGCCGTTCTCGGCGCATTTATGGGACGCAAGGCCGTCAGCGTAAGCTCCGCGTCGCGATTCGGCACCGCAGCGCGCTCTGCCAGCCGGGTACGCAAGGAGGCCATGGACGTCGCCCGCGCCAGGGAGACTCTCGAGGCGACCCGGGTTCAGCTGCAGGAACTCGAGGCCCGTTTCCAAGCGGATGTCGAGCGCCTCGAAGCATCTTTTGATGCCGGCAACGAACAACTTCAGGAAATTCTCATCAAGCCGAAAAGCACGGATATGACAATGGAATTCTTCGGGCTGGTCTGGATGCCCTACCGCCGCGATGCACGCGGTCAGCTGGCGCCGGACTGGGCATAACCGCCGGGAGCGCTCAGTCAAAAATAGGAATTGATATTTTTTGGAATGAAACATTTAGCGACCGTTAACGCGCAACCATCAACACGTAGTTTATGGGAGGAGACCATGGGCCTAAAAGACTTCACCATTTATGATTACATCAGCCGTAACGCAAAGATCTTTGCTGACCGGGAATCAATCGTCTTCAACGACAACCGCCTGACCCACAAACAGTTCAAGGAAAAATGCGACCAGGTCGCCGCCGGCCTGATCAAAATCGGCGTTGCCAGAGGCGACCGCCTGGCCGTTGTCGCGCACAACTGTGATGAATTCATGATCCTTTATGGCGCGGCGGCCAAGATGGGCGCTATCGTTTTACCCGTCAACTGGCGCTTCCAGCAGAATGAAGTCGAATTCGTTCTCAATGATTGCACGCCCAAGTTTGCTTTTGCCGGACCCGATTACTTTCAAACTTTGAAAACAGCTTTACCCGGGTGCCGCTCCATCGAAAAATGCTTTGCCCTGGGCGGAAAGGATCAGAGCGGTGAGTTTACGCCTTTCGCCGAGCTGTACGTCGAAGATGGTGCCGAGGAAGAATTCGACATCCCGGCTGATTCGGGCTTTGTCATTATTCACACCGCGGCAGTTGCAGGAGAGCCGCGCGGCGCCCTGCTCAGCCAGGGGAACGTGGTGGCAGCCAACTTTCCGGCCATGACCCGCGGCGGCCTGGGCCCGGACGACTGTCACATCTGCATCCTGCCCCTGTTTCACGTTGCCGGCCTGAGCCTTTCCATGGCAACCATGCACGCTGGCGGAAAAAACGTCATCGTTGAGCGCTTTGACCCGGAGCTGACGCTGAAACTGATCCAGCAGGAGCGGGGCACCATTTTCTTTCATTTTGCGCCGATCTTGTCCATGCTGGTGGAAAAGTGCAAAGGGGGCGATTTCGATCTTTCAAGCCTCAAAAACATCCAGGGCATGGACAGTCCGGACAATATCATGGCCTTTTGCAAATACGCACCCAATGCGCAGGTCGGCACCGGCTTCGCCCAAACCGAGGCCATGGGGGTTACCGGCGGCTTGGCCAAGGATCGCCCGGGCAGCGCCGGGCGGCCAACCATCATCTCCAACGTCCGGCTCTTTGACGATTACGACCGCGAAGTGCCTGTGGGTGCACCCGGGGAGATCTGTGTACGCTCACCCGCTGTATTTTTGGGATACTGGGGTCGCGATGAGGACAATGCATACACCTTCAGAAACGGCTGGCACCATACCGGCGATATCGGCCGCTTCGATGAGGACGGTTTTCTATGGTACGTCAAGCGCAAAGCCGAAAAGGAACTGATTAAGCCCGGCGGCGAAAATGTCTATCCTGCCGAAGTTGAAAAAGTCATCCTCGAACACGAGGCCGTGGCCGAGGTCAGTGTTATCGGAGTTGCCGATGATCAATGGGGAGAAGCCATCAAGGCGGTGGTCGTGTTCAAGGCGGGCATGAGCGTTGAGCCCGATAAGCTCATCGAATTTGTGGCCACCAAAATCGCCCGCTATAAAAAGCCCAAATACGTGGATGTCGTCGACACACTGCCCAAAACCGGAGACGGTGAGATCGATCGCGACCAGGTCAAGAAGGATCACGGAGGAAAATACTAATTCTGGATAGTCGTTTTCAGCGGTCATTTGCGGGGCACGCGCACCCCGCATTAAAAGCTTTCTCGTGATTCCAGATACTGCAGAAGATAGCGCTGCGCCAGCAGATCGGAATTGATCATACCCAGGACCTGACCCTCGGCCACAACGGGCATGGCCGATATTTGGTTTTGTTCCAGCTCCCGCACCACGTCCAGAATACTGTCTTCGGGGGATGCAAAAACGACCTGGTGGGTCATGATGTTTTCGAGCTCCAGCGCGTCGCACACCCCTTTTGCAACCGCGCGGGCAATATCCCAGGCCGTCACGATACCGGCCAATTTTTCTTCCTCTGAAATTACGGCGATAATATTGTTCTGACCATCGGTGATAAGGGCGGCGGCTTCCTGAACGCTGCTGGTAATTTTAATCGTCTTCATGGGTATCATGATATCCCGGGCGGTTCGCTCGCCCTCTTTGGCAGTCAACCGCTGCACGCTGATGTACTCGGCCGCCTCGCAGGGAAGCAGGTCGGAGTCGGTGGCCAGCAGATCGACCAGTTCGATCATGTTGCGGCGAATGACTTTTTCGCGCTTGGCTTCACCGGCTTCCAGACGCTGCTCGGACAATTGCGCAAAATCTCGTGCGTGGGATTTCAGCCAGAGCTCAACGGCTTCCGGGCTGCCGAGCATCTCTGCGGGGATCTGAAGATGATCGGGTGTCTTCATGATGTGCTCTTGCGCCGCAAAGATCACGCCGCCGGAGTTCACCAGATAATCATTGGCGATCATGACGCCTTTCTGCCGGTAGACGATCTGCTCCATGCGCTTGCGGGCCGCCTTTTCGTTCGGATCCGAGGAATAGGTGTTGGCGCCCTCCACAATCAGCGACCAACGCCCCATGTTTTCGATTCGCATGGATGCATGTTCTGAGGCCAAAACTCCGAGGTACTTGAAAACCGCTGCTGCCGGTATCAGGCAGAAGGCCGACTCCCGCAGCAGATTGTTGGCTTCGGTCGAAAACTTGGTGGCACAGGAGTATCCCTGCGGTGCGAGATGCTCGGAATAGTAATATTGGGTCACCAGCTTGCGCGACTTCCATATGCGAAACAGCGCATCGACCGGAAGCCCGATCTCATTGAAAAGGTAGCCCTCCCGGTCACTGACACCGGTGGTCTTTACCCCCGGCAGTCTCTCCTTGAGAATACGCGCCGCATGTGCACCCACCGCACCGAAACCCTGAATGAGGACTGTGAGATCTTCGGTATCCGGAATCTCAAGATTGGAAAATTGAGACAGCACCCGCAGTCTGGGCATAATTTCCAGCAGGGTGACCAGGGCCGTTATCACACCGCCGGCCGCCGCCCCGAGCTCATCTATGCGGTTGCCACCCATTTCATAGGGCTTGGATACGGCGCTGTCCAGGCCGTTGTGGATGGCCACCGTCCTCATATCCTGATCATTGGTTCCCACGTCCGGACCGGGCACATAGACCTCGCGGTAACGGCGAATCAGGCGTGCAAAGCCCTGCATGATATCGCAGTGCAGCACCGGCGCCAGGTTGCTCTCGGCGATGATACCCGATTTGCCGCCCCCATAGGGCAGGTTCGCGGCTGCATTCTTGAGTGTCATACCACGGGCCAGGTTGTGAATATCCAAGGGGGTGATATCGGGCATCATCCGGATGCCGCCCATGGATGGGCTGCCCATGGACAAATTATCAACCACCAGGTACCCGCCGATTTCCAGTGGGGATGCTTCATCCCAGACACAGGCCACGAGCCTGGGGCCCAGCCTGTCCACCGTAATGCCGAGCCGAGCCAGCAGGATTTCGTCCAGGTGGCCAAATTCCAGAAAACACATGCCCTGATCGCGGGTTAAACGGCTTTGAACGGCCGCTTCCGGAAGATGATCGCGCAAATACACATCCATCTTCTTTGGAATCATTTTTGCCTCCTGTTTGCGGTTCGGACCGTTCGTTATAATAATTTGTTTTACATTGGATTGGCAAGCATATTTGCATCCGGCATCGCAGTCAGCGCGCTTCAGTAACAAAATCCGATCGTGAAACACTTGACGCCTTTGGCTTGTTACCTTATCTTAAATTTTAAGCTATAATCAAATGAAGGGAATGCGTCATGACTGATCTTGCAGGTAAAAAACTGCCCTCTGTCCAGCAGGTGGAAACAATAATAGAAACCTACGGCCGATTTTCGATTACCGATTTTGCCGAACGATTCGAGCTCGAAGAATCCGTTATAGAGGCCACACTCGACTGCATGCGCCGGCTGCACAGATTGCCTGGCGGAGCCGAGCCGCCGGCCATCGCCTGCTATCGTGATGACAAACTCGAATCCATTGTGCGCTGTGCAGGGGCCAAACATGGATATGCATAAGTAAACGATGGCAACAATACTGGCAATTTCAGCACATCCGGACGATGAAACGCTTTTCAGCGGTGGAACATTGGCCATGTACGCCGCGCGGGGGCACGATGTCTATATTCTGGAAACCACCCGGGGCGAAGGCGGTGAGGTCGGCGAACCGCCACTGACGAGCCCGGAAAACCTCGGTGCTTTGCGTGAACTGGAAGCTCGCAAAGCCGCCCGAATGCTGGGTGTCCGCGACATATTTTTTCTCCCCTTTGTCGACCCTCACATGGAAATAAATGGCATAGCCCGCCGTATCGACATTTCATTCACGGATTTTGTAAACGCCATGGGCGACCACGTGCACGAGATTCAACCGGATCTGATCATTACCCATGGGTCCAATGGCGAATACGGGCACCCCCAGCATGTTTTCACCCACCGGGCTGTTCGCCGGCTGCTAAGCAACGGATATAAAAAAACCACCCTGATGAGTTGGTGCGCCTGGCACGAACCTTCGCAACGCGCGCGTATCCTCAATAAAAATGACCCGGCCGATATCATCCGCGATATTTCTCCCTGGCTCGACGCAAAAATTGAGGCCGCCCTATGCCACAGAACCCAGCATGCGATGTTTTTGCGCAATTCCGGCGCTGCAACCGTCGCTGCGATGATCTTGAATACCGAAACCTTCCATATCTGGCAGGGCCCCTTACCCGACGATCTGCTGTAATCTGGTATCTA